>Ga0180007_10005226_pt1 | contig 13285 bp, 11 predicted proteins | sample MM_PC_MetaG_FD_121122 | JGI IMG/M metagenome (GOLD analysis project Ga0180007, IMG submission 121122) | Groundwater microbial communities from the Aspo Hard Rock Laboratory (HRL) deep subsurface site, Sweden - MM_PC_MetaG | ecosystem: Environmental > Aquatic > Deep subsurface > Groundwater... | reverse complement strand
GACAGTTAAAAGTTCTCGTAACTTATTGAAATGACAAACTTCGGTCAGAAAAAGCCGTCATTCCGGCGAAGGCCGGAATCCAGTTTTATTTCAAGGGGTTGCCCTTTCTGGATGCCTGGTCAGGCCAGGCATGACGGCAGAACTTTTGACTCTCAAGATAAAAAAAGGAGGCCGTTTTCATATAATCCTTATGTAATTGAACCATGTCTTTCAAGACAATAATTAAGACAAACACAAATGATCAGGAGGTATTCAATGAACTTGAAAAAAACAGGAAAATTCGCCTTAACCGCAGCCGCAGCCCTTCTATTTTTGACGGCAGAAGATGGTCAGGCAAGTATCGTCTGGGATACGTACAGCATGCAACCCCAATACGCAGCTTACAATTTTAATGTTCAGGAAAATAGCGGCCAATTTATCCGAATCACCGATTATGCGTATGGAGAGTCTAATGCACCAGGAACGGCTGGATCATACGGAGGAATTGTCAATACATCTCCAAACACTGCCCCTTTTACTGGTACGTTCTCCATGAATGCTGGCGCTCAGGGAACAGGGTCTGCCTTGAGCCCATCTGACGGTCTTTCCGTCAAAGCCTTTGCCGAGATGGAATTTCAAGGATTCGATAGTTCAACACAGGGAATTATGGGCGCACATCAGATAGTACTCGCCAACGCAACCAGAAGATTATCCGTCGATGCCCCCGGCCTCTACAATTTCTCAGCGGACTTTTTTGGAGATATTGCTTTCCCAGGAAACCCCGAATTCGGCATCTCGGCGAGCTTTACCGGATATGTCATGAGAGGTAATGAGATAACGGCATTAACTGACGGCACAAACCTTTTTTTCAACTTCAGTGAGTCAAGCAGGAGTGCAAATGAAAACCTGCAGCTCCAGGCGCAGACCAATGCTGGGGAAAGCATCTTCTACCAAATGGGCGTTGCCATTTTTATTGACGCCCAGTTGTCCAATTTTAACTTTAATAGTGGCACAACACGTCCTATTGATACCCTTGATGAATATGGCAACGGCCTTATGTTCTTCGGCACCAGTTCTGCTCCGTTGACAGTCAATGCCTCGCTGAGCCCCGCTGTCGCCCCTGTGCCTGTACCGGCCTCAGCCCTTCTGCTCTTTTCAGGGCTGGGCGGTCTGGCCATTTTCAGGCGAAAGGAAAAAAAGTAGACGGGGGGACAGTGGGAGAGCCAGGAATGGTATTTCCCTGCTTTTCAGGTCGAAAGGAAGCGAGACTGATAACCTGATAATAAAATTTAACCGGCTTTGGGGGAGGGCGGCGATTTTAATAGAACCGCCGTCCTTTTTTCCCTATGGCTGCAAATTCCAAAGGGGGTGAGTCCCATGTAACGGGCAATTGCAGCAACAATTCATCCAGGGAGAAGCTGCGTGCAGTCTATCCTAAAAGAAGTAACAAAAAATTGAAGGAGAAAAAAATGAAAAAAACAACACTAGCAACAGTGGGTTTTTCCGTACTGATGGGCGCTGCAGTAGCACAGGCCGGCAACATTCCTGAGTTCGATGCTGTCTGCGACGACTCAACAAACTATTTTGCCGTTGCCAACAGCGTTCAGTATGGCGCGGTCATCGCAAACAACATCGGACCCAATGGCCCGCTGAACTTGATGAGCTGCTTCACGAGACCGGGCGAGGCAGAGCAGTTCACCAATACAGCCGGCCAGATGTTTGACGATCCGGTATTCCCGGGTCTGGATTCAGCACTGACTGATACATGGAACGAAGGAACCTACCACTGGGATATCGTTCTGCAGATGAAACCCGAGAGCGACCTCAATCTCAACATCTATGACAGTGTGCTGAAACACAATGAGTTCACTCCCTGGGGCGGTGCAGAGCAAACAGGCAGGTACAGAGCGCCATGGGGCCAGCTGTTCTTCGTCCCCAGCGCTAACCCCAATATAACCGTAAAGGCCTCTCCAGGTCGGTTCGCAACCCCTGGTTTCACGGCTCCAGTCGTTCTGTCGGCCAGAGTCATGCCGGGACTGGGCAGTGTACCCCTGAACAAGGCACTTTATACCTCGAAATGCCTCTGGTCGGAAGACCTTGTTGTTGCTATGCCGGAAACCGGTACAACGAACGGTGATAATCAATCCATGTACAACCTGAAACAAGGCGATATGATCAGTGTTGATATCGTTATTCCAGGCAACAACACAGCTGATATCCGCTACGGCGCTGACAGCGTTACCGTCAAGTACATCGGTATCGTCGGCACCTGGTACTATGCTGCCAACTAAGGAAGAGCGCAGAAATAAATAAATTATTTCTGCGCCCCAGTGGTAAAACAGAAGGGTGGGGCTTACGGCGCCCCGCCTTTCCTTATGACATTATCTCCGATTTTAGATTTTTAAGCAATTGCTTAATTTTTCAAATGATTCAGGCGCATTATGGCCGGATGGATTCTCTTTCGATCATATCCGGCTGTAATTTCCAATGGATAATACTGGTAGGGATTTGTTGTATTAGGTTACTCATATGATCAAGCAAAAACATGTCTTCATAATTGCCGCACTTTTCATGGCTGGAACAATATTCTTCATATTTTCAAAGCAGTCAGGAAATACACGGCAAGATACTGCCGGCGACTCATCCATTGAGGCCGCAAAAAATCCTGCAGGGGGCACCAGCGAAAGACAAAAAAAAGATTCATCCACATCTGCTGCACAGGATTCTTCCGGAGACTCTCGGCATGGGGACATTGATCAGCCTCCTGACATGTCTGAAAGGATGAGGATAGCCATGGAACTGCGGAATAATTTCAGCCGCGACAGTGTCCTGAAACTGGCTTCTTTCCTTGATGATACGGAAGCTTCAGTTGCTCAAGAAGCACTTGACAGCCTTGGCTATATAGGATTGAACAGCGACCTCAAGCAGATGATTGTTGATATTCTCATCAAAAAATCAATGGATGATGGTTATTTTCATCGCGGCCTTGCTCTGCTGACCGCCGCAACCCTCGACGACGGCAAACAGGTTTTACCGGTTATTGAGATGTACGCCTCCTCCGACGATGAGGGAGATGCAACATATGCCATTCGAGCAATGTCTCTCTTACATTCGGAAGACAGCGTTTCAATCATTAATGATATGCTGGGCAATCTGCGATTTCCTGACGACATACGCAATGCTTTTGCAGTTCTTGCCAAAATCAATACGCCGGAGGCGGCTGCAATTTTAGAGAAAAATCTTTATTCTCGCTTACAAGTAATACAGGAGCAATGCGTTTGGGCTCTTTCCATAGATAAGTCAGGCAATAATGTCGAATATCTTGCCAAGGCTATCGCCTCTGACAGCCTTACCCCCCAATCCCTGGCAGTTCTTACACAAAGTCAGGCAGGCCCAGCTATTTTCGGCCGCATATTGCAGCGGCAAGACATGCCCGCGGATAAAATTATAAAACTGCTTGAGATCATGGAAGAGAATAGCATTCTTGCGCCAGGGTCTGTTCGTTCAGAAACGGCCCAAGTAATTGAATCTCTAATCGACAACCCGAATCCGGATTTACAGATTGCCGCCATAAGGACGCTGGGGAAAATCGGCGCTGCTGAAGATAAGTCATCGCTGCTCGTCCCAAAACTGCAATCCGATAACCCTCAAATACAGTCGGAAGCCTTGTCGGCCTATGCCCAATATTGCACACCGGATACCTATAAGCCGTTATTGGACCTCTTCGGCAATGAAGATGAAAAAATTCGCAGGACCGCCTTTCTGCTTTCTTCGCCATTCCTGGACAAATCTGATCGCGCCGTACTTGAAGAGGCCTTGCAGCAAAACGATCCCTACATGAGTGAAAAGGCCCGGTTGATCCTTGAGAAAATAAATGAGTAAAGGTGCAAAATTATGCGTATTTCTTATCGTTTTATCCTCTATTTATTCATGACTGTGCTAGTAAGTATATCTGCTGCGCCTTTGTGGGAAAATTGCCTTGCCGCAGCATCTGCCCTGCCGGTTGCAATAGTGAATGGCATTGAAATTTCTCCTTCACAGCTTGAATCTTTAACAGAAGAGTTTAAAGCCAAAACCAGAAAGCAGGAGGTGTCCGGCGAGGAAAAAGAAATGCTGTTATATAACATTATCCGGCGAAAACTTATTCTTCAGCAGAAAGGTATTGACGATCTGCGAAAGGACCAGGATATTTCCCGTCGAGTCAGGGAATTTGAAGATGAGCTGTTAGTCAAAAAGTATCTCCAGAATCAGATCGGCAGCAATCTGCAGGTTTCGGATGCGGAAATTTCAGAATATTATGATAAAAATTCTCATGAATATACCAGTTCGCCGAAAGTTGTCGCGCGCCATATCCTTCTTCCGACCCAGGAACAAGCGGAAGACGTGCTTAAAAAACTCAATCAGGGAGCTGATTTCGCCGAAATGGCAAAAAAATATTCCATTGATCTTCCCATGGCCAAGGAAGGAGGGGCAATGGGAACTATCGAAAAAGATAAAACCCTGCCTGAACTTGGCAACGCCCTTTTCATATTAAAAGAAGGGGAAATCAGCGAGATAGTCAAGACCCCTTACGGCTTTCATATTCTTACGGTTGATAAAATTATTCCCGCTGAAATTTCATCCCTTGAGGAAGTGAAACCAAAAATTCGTGCGATCATCCTCCGCAAAAAAGAAGCACAGGCGTTTACTGATATGGTAAACAAACTGCAAGAGGGAGCGGAAATAACAATTTTCAAGGAAAGGTTATAATGCCATGAAATCTTTAATTTCATCATTGCCGCACACAATGAGAAAATTGATATGCCAGGCCCAATCTGAATTTTTATCTCATTGTTGGTTTGCAGGGTTTCTTGCGGTGTTTCTTGCATCTTCAACTGCGGAAGCGTACCAATACACTATTTATCCCAGTGACGATACATTCGTTTCAACAATCACCGGTTACGGAAAAAACGATAAGTCGAATTATCTTTATTTATGGAATTCGTCAGGGCATCTTTCTTACGCCTATTTAAGGTTTCCCTTGGACCAGATAGCGGAAAACGAGGAAATCGATACAGTAACCCTGAAAATGTATGCTCTTTACGGCTTCCTTTCAAACATAAACTTGCACTATGTGGCATTTGATGACTGGACCGAAAAAACAATTACCTGGTATGATCAGCCTGCAGATTATGCAGCAGATTATGCAGCACCAGTCAAGCTGGATAGCGCATTCCTTAAATATGCATTCAGCAATATAGAGTTTGACCTGTTAAAGAACAGCCAGTGGCAAATATCGTCTGACATTGAGGATGGCTACCTGTCTCTTATGTTGGGTGTGGATTCCGGTGGAGATGTCTTGTTGGCAAGCAAGGAATTTTTTATCGATGACTGGCTGCCAACATTAAATATCACTGCCCATCAAAGTTTATTCATAGATAACATTACGCCGACTCCTATCCCTTCTCCCATGGCTCTGCTTTTTAGTGGCTTATTGGCGCTACGCGGCAGCGCCTGTCTTTTTGCAAGAAAACGGCGAATGCCAAAGTCAGCAGTCAGTTAATTCATCTTTAGGCGTATGGTTAGAGTAGAGCGCTGATTCAAGCTGGTCTGCCTGGTCTTTCATGGGCGTCTTAACGTTTCCATGAAAAGCAAGATTCCCGTTGAACCGGTGTTGACCACGCCAGCGGTAGAGCAGGTCTTTGGATATGCCCAAATTTTTTTTCTGCTTCACTAATCGTTCGGCCGGCTCTTCAGACAACTGAACTTCATGACGCTTGAAATCGAAATCATATTTTCTACGTTGTTGAATACTGATGGTTTCCTCCTGTCATTGATTTAACAATGATTTAATCCGGTGTCCACTGTTTCATGGCAGGTCAATATGCTGATGAGGCATGGTCGGATGGTTATTTCATGACAGGCCCTGAAAAATGAAACGCTCCGGGAAAAGGGTATAGCTTGCCAGCCCTGTAATTTGTGTCCGGAGCAGGAGGTTATGATTTCGTTTTAAAGACCAGCTCAGGCGGATTGAGAATGACCTTGGTGTCCGCCGGAATGGAGTGGGTCAGCCAGACATTGCCGCCGACCACGGAGCGGGCGCCGATCACCGTGTCGCCGCCGAGGATGGTGGAGCCTGCGTAGACGGTGACTTCATCTTCAAGGGTGGGGTGGCGCTTGCCGGTGCGTTCCAGTTCCCCTGTTTCGGTTCTTTTAAAGGAAAGTGCGCCAAGGGTGACCCCCTGGTAGATTTTCACCCGGTTGCCGATCACCGCCGTCTGGCCGACCACCACTCCCGTGCCGTGATCGATGAAAAAGGATTCCCCGATGACGGCTCCCGGATGGATGTCGATGCCGGTAACGTTGTGGGCGTATTCGGTCATCATGCGGGGCAGAATGGGCACACTCAGCTGGTACAGGATGTGGGCGATACGGTAGATGGTGGTGGCCATGATGCCGGGATAGCAGAAAATAACCTCATCGTAATTGGTGACCGCTGGGTCACCTTCATAGGCGGCCCGCACATCAGTGGCCAGGATTTTTCTTAAACCAACCAGGGACTGGATAAAGGCAAATGCCTTCTGTTTGCCCTGTTCGTCGCACTGCTGGCAGGACTGATGGTGGCGGATGCACTCATGGCGGATACTGAAGGCGATTTCCATGGAAAGAAGATCGTAAAGGGTGGAAACCTCCTGGCCTATTTTATACTTGAGAGTGACCTGATCAATATCCTGGGAACGGAAATAACCGGGGAAGAGGATGTCACGGCAGCGGTCAATGAGATCGATGGCCCGCTGCCTGGAGGGAAGGGGATCTGTGTTGATGTGTTCAAAGCACTCATCGAACAGGCAGGTATCGACAAGCTGATCCACCACCTCCGGGATTTTGGCGCGACATTCGCTGGTAATGTTTCGTTCATCTGCGCAGATGCCTTCATGGGGAAATTGCACGCCGTATTTGATGTTCATATCTCTTCCTGATTGATTTTTCTTGGTTTTTTACTCATTTTAAGCAAGAATAACAATTGATGCAACCAATGACAAGGAGCCGGCCCATGAAATTGCGATGCCTTGCACGATTTTTCCTCCGGGTTGACGGGGTTGCAGGACGCATCGTCAACTGGTTGAGCGGGAAGCTGCAATAACTGTGAACTTTCTTTCCTATAACCGCTGCATCGAGACAAACAATAACCGGATATTGCGCGACGATGTGCCTTCCGCTGAGGATATCTGCGCCATGCGTCAGGCGGATGCCATCATCCTGCCTCAGGGATGCAGGAAAAGTCTCTATTTTGCCGCCCGGCGTGCTTGTCCCCATGTCTTTCCCAATTATGATGTTTTTTTCGCCTTCCCTGACAAAACAGGGCAGGCCGCCCTGTTTAAAAAAATGGGTGTCCCTCACCCGCAGACATTGTCATTTGAGTGCGTCAGTCAGTATTCCGGCATTTCGCTGCCTTTTCCCTACCCCTTTGTCTTCAAATTCGGCTGGGGTGGGGAGGGGAACAACGTTTTTCTCATCCAATCCGCCGCTGACCTGCATCAATGCCTGGTGAAGGCGGCTGGATATGAACAGCAGGGCAGAAGAGGTTTTATCGTGCAGGAATACGTCGCCACGCGTGGACGCAGCTTGCGCGTTGTGGTGATCGGCAAAGATTTCTATCCTTACTGGCGGTGTGTTGACGGGGGTGGTTTTTACACCAATCTGGCCAGGGGGGCGGTCATCGACTATGAGTCTTTTCCCCATCTGCAGGAAAAAGCAGTGGCCGAGCTGCGGGATTTCTGCGTGGAAACAGGCATCAATCTGGCCGGATTTGATTTTCTTTTTGATGCCGCGGACATCGAGCAGACTCCCCTGTTTCTCGAGATCAATTTCTGTTTTCGCTGCCGAGGGCTGGGAGGGGTGGACATGTACCACCGTTATCTGGAGAAGGCTGTCAAGGCATGGCTTGCAGGCGTCAGGGAGGAGCGGCAGAAGGCGGAAAAGGCTATTCGTGAACGGGTTTCGGCCTGGCCATCTGCTACTCCATCATGAGAAAACATGACGGTGCCTTTACCGTGGAATCTGAAAACGGTAAAGGGACTACTTTTCACATCTATCTGCCCGCCTGCGGTTGATATCAGTCAAGGGCGGGCTGGCCCCGGTATATCTTTTCAACAAATTCCCGCACCGCGGCCGGTGTCAGGATGATGCCGGAGAGTTTCTGGCCCTCGGCCGTGAGTGTCGGTATGATTCTGATCCCCTTGCGCAGGCTGTCAACAGGACGTGCCGTCACATCTATTTTTTCCACAACCAGATCCAGGTACTCCTCCTGCAGTTTTTGCAGCGCCCATCCCACCAGCAGGCAGCGGGGGCAAAGAGCTGATTGGTAAAATGTGATTTTCATATCTGTTTTCTCTTGCCCCTCTTCTTTTTTTTTGCTTCTGTCTTTCATCAGCCATCAGCCATCAGCCATCAGCCATCAGCCATCAGCCATCAGCCATCAGCCATCATTTTTCCAACTGGCTCTGGATATAATATTTTTCCGGCTGGTCCGGGATATGGATTTCGAGGTTATGATTCCAGCGGCTGACGAAATGTTTGGTCAGGAGAAGACGCATGGCGTTTTTTATCTGCACCAGGGTGGTATAGTGGTGGAGAAAATATTCTCCGAAATTGTTGACCGTAATGATTGCCGATTTCAGGGTCGGCGATCCTTTCACCGGCTCCTTTTGAAAATTAACAATGACCAGGGCCATGGTGACTTTTTCCTGGCTGAGCAGTTCAGCGGCCGTAATCTGGGCAAAATTGAAAAGGGGAAAGGTTTTTATGATAATATCGGCCAGATTCTGCAGGTCCGACAGGTTGACGGACAGAAAGTTCTTGGTCAGATGAATCGTGGTCGTGTGTTGCATGATGCCGTTAATCGTCAGCCAGGTCATCAGGAAAATCGGATCGGTCTCACGTTTGATCAGCGCCTGCTGATTATTCTTGATCGATTCCGCGTCATGTATCCCCTGGAAAACATAGTAATAGGCAGCCCCCTCGTACCGGCTTACGTGAAATGTGAGGTCGGATTGCAGGATGGACTGGCGGGACAGGGTATGCTGGTAGGGGATCTTGTCCGGTTTGACATCGTAGAAACTGAAGAGCTTTTTGCCCAGGATGGAAAGGTCCCGGTCGCTGATGGTCCGCCCTGTTTCGTCCTGGAATGATTTCCGTAGCCAGCGCAACCGGTTGTATGTGTCAAGCAGATAGGCGTGCACCCTGGAGCCGAGAGCCAGCAGATCCTTATAGTTCCAGTTGTGCAGTTTGATCAGCTGCTCATAATTAGGCGGCAGCAGATCCCATTTTTCCATCAAAGCCAGGGTGGTTTGCAGATGCCTGTCATCCTTTTCCGACTTTGTCCCTTCCAGGGTCTTGAAAAAGAGGCATTCCCTGATAAGATCATCCTCGTCCTTGATTTTATTCTTCTGGTAGAATGCCACCAGTTCCTTTGCCAGCAGCAGGTAAGGGTCAATGTGGTTGAGGGGGAGTTTGATCTCGTTTTTCGGCAGCCGTTCGGGAAATGTTACCAGACATTGTATTCTGGTGGAAAAGAGAGGAAAAATATTTGTCTGATGCTTGAGCAATAGTTCCAGATAGGCGAATTTGATGACTGACTTGAAGGGACTGTCAAGGGCCTTATTGAGCTGCCAGAGGCAGGCCCCGAATATTTCCGCCTTGGGGATATCGGAAAGATAGCCGAGGTCGACAAAATTATCGAGGTTAAGCTCCCGTTTTTTTACGAGCTGTTTCACATAGTTACGATACCCTTCTTCGGTCAAGCCCGGCGGGATCAGCCACCAGAGCAGCATTTTGCCGGCAACGAGTATATGGGTGCGGAACAGTTCGTCCTTGAGGAGAAGTTTCAGGGCCGATCCTGCGGATTCCTCTTCTGCGGTCGATGTAAATTTGTTTTCCCTGGTCTGGTCAATATCCATTAAAAAGAAATAGACCTCAATTCCGTTATCCAACGACCATTTCTCGATTTTCTTACATTTTTCCTCAAGCAGGGCAACCCCTCTGTCGCCGATTTCTTCAAGGCGGATGCTCACCCAGAAATCACAATCCGATTTCTCCGACTGGGCGATGGTGCCGATGCTGCCGATAGTTTTTAAAGAATGGATGCAGGGATTGTGCGGGTAAGGGGAGGACGTTTTATCGTTTCTTGCGGTGGAATCCGGGAAATAGCGGCGGAAAAGTTCACTGTCGACGATTTTGTCCGGCAGGAAGCGGCAGATACCGAAAGGGCATTGCGGGTCATTCACATAGCCCGGCAGATCGGGATAATTACAGTGCAGAAGGTAGGGGATTATCTTAAAGAGAAGGGTGGCCTTGACCGGCTGGAAGTTGATGGCCTTTATTTTGCGGCTTTTGTTGTATGTCTGATATCTGATGATTCTTTCGCGCATGGGGATACCGGGCAGCCTGCTGATTAACCGTTATCCTCGGCGCAGCCCTTGCAGATGGCGTGGGTCATTTTGACGGCCTGAACGGTCCTCGCCACATCATGCACCCTGATGATGGATGCCCCGTTCCAGGCGCAGAGAGCTGAGATAACCGCTGTTGCCTCATCCCGCTGGCCGGGATCGTCGATTGCAAGGATGGTTCCGATAAACGATTTGCGTGAATGGCCGATCAGCACGGGGCAGCCCAGTGTGGTCAATTGTCTGAGTTCCCGCAGGATGATCAGGTTGTGGGAGACGGTCTTGCCGAATCCGATACCCGGATCAATGATAATTCTGTCACGGGATACACCGTGGTTTTCCGCCCATTGGATACGTTCACGCAGGGCAGCGCAGATCTCGGCAACAACATCATCGTAACTTGGATTAATCTGCATATCGCGTGGGGTTCCCAGCATATGCATGATGATGACCGGAACCTTATGTTCCGCTGCCACGGAAACCATGGCTGCATCGTGCCTGAGCGCGCTGATGTCATTAATGATGTCGGCACCTGCTGCAATGGCGCACCTGGCCACTTCTGTCTTGGTCGTGTCTATGGAGATGAGGATCCGGTGACGTCTTCTGATTGCCGTGATTGCCGGAATGACCCGGTCGAGTTCTTCCTGCAGGGTAATCTGGGGGGCAAAGGGCCTGGTGGACTCTCCGCCGATATCGATGATATCCGCCCCGCTGTCCACCATGTGATCGACAAGGGCAAGCAGGGATGATTGATCGCTTACCTTGCCGCCATCAGAAAACGAGTCCGGGGTGATGTTGACAATGCCCATGACATGGACTTTATCATCGAAGTTCAAAGTACGATCCCGGGTGAGTATTTTCATCAATCCATCTGCTGTTGGTGTTGCTGGAGGCGGATTAAGCCTCTACCTGCCCGGCGGGATGTTCCTGCGCGGGGGGCGGCGGGACTCCCGGGCTTGGCTGGTGCGGGGTTTCCTCTCTGGCGGTACTTGCGTCAGTCTCCTTCTGCTGCGTCTGCGCAGAGGGTTTCGGCCCCAGATCTTGGCCGCTTATCAGCTTTTCAATATCATTGAGGGTCAGTGTTTCCCGCTCAAGCAGGGCATTGGCAATGCCCTTCAGCGATTCGATATTTTCACGGAGCAGTTTGAAGGCCTTTTCATTGGCCTCCAAAATAAGTCTTTTCACCGCCCCATCAATTTTGATAGCGGTTTCCTCGCTGAAATCGCGGTGCTGGGCGATGTCCCGTCCCAGAAAGATGTGCTCTTCCTTTTTGCCGAAAGTCAGAGGGCCAAGCTCCTCACTCATGCCCCATTCACAGACCATCTTGCGGGCCATGACGGTTGCCCGTTCAATGTCGTTGCCTGAACCGGTAGTGATTTCGCCGAAGATCAGCTCTTCCGCCACCCTGCCGCCAAGCAGGATGCAGAGGTTGTTCAGCAGGTATGATTTGGCGTGGGTATATTGCTCCACCGTGGGTAACTGCTGGGTCAAGCCAAGGGCCCGTCCCCTTGGGATGATGGTGACTTTATGCAGAGGATCGGTGCCTGGCAGGAGTTTGGCGACCAGGGCGTGGCCTGCCTCATGGTGGGCGGTGATCTTCTTTTCCTTGTCGGTGATGATCATGCTGCGCCGTTCCGCACCCATCATCACCTTGTCTTTGGCCCGCTCCAGATGATCCATGTTAACCTTGTCTTCATTGAAACGGGCGGCAAGCAGGGCCGCTTCGTTGACTAGATTTTCAAGGTCGGCGCCGGAAAAGCCCGGGGTGCCGCGGGCAATGACCCGCCAGTCCACATCTGCTGCCACCGGTACCTTTTTGCCATGCACTAACAGAATTTGTTCCCTGCCGCCCACATCGGGGATAGGGACGATAACCTGACGGTCAAAGCGTCCTGCCCGGAGCAGAGCCGGGTCAAGAACATCGGGGCGGTTGGTTGCCGAAATGATGATGACTCCTTCGTTTGATTCAAAGCCATCCATTTCAACCAGCAGCTGATTCAGCGTCTGTTCCCTTTCGTCGTGTCCGCCCCCGAGGCCTGCGCCGCGGTGGCGGCCCACAGCATCGATCTCATCAATAAAGATGATGCAGGGGGCGTTTTTCTTGCCCTGGTTAAAGAGATCTCTTACCCTGGAGGCGCCGACACCGACAAACATTTCCACAAAATCCGAACCGCTGATAGAGAAGAAGGGCACATCCGCTTCGCCGGCAATGGCCTTGGCGAGCAAGGTTTTTCCTGTACCCGGAGGACCTGCCAGCAGCACGCCTTTGGGAATACGGCCGCCGAGACGGGTAAATTTTTTGGGCTCGCGGAGAAAATCTATAATTTCGGAAAGTTCTTCCTTGGCCTCATCGATACCGGCCACATCCTTAAAGGTTACTTTCGAGGCACCGCCTTCAAGCACCCGGTGTTTGCTGCGGCCGAAGCTCATGGCCTTGCCGCCGCCCATCTGCATCTGACGCATGAAAAAGATCCAGACGCCGATGAGGAGAAGCATGGGAAACCAGGAAACAAGAATGGTGATATACCATGGTGTCTGCTCCTTCTGTTTCACCGTGATATTGACGCCTGCCTTTCTGAGCTGCGGAATGAGTTCCGTATCTGTGGCAGGGGCAATGACGCGGAAATTCTTTCCTCCGCTGGTGCCGATTATTTCATCACCCTGTATGGTAACCTGGGTTATACCCTCAGAGGAGACGGCGGACATGAAGTCGCTGTAGCTCATCTCCACCACACCACCGGTCTGGGGATGATTGAACATATTGAAGAGCAGGATCATGGTCAGACCGATCACCAGCCACATGGATAAATTTTTGTAAAAATTATTCAAGAAAGAACCCCGTAAAGAAAATTTAAAAAGTGTTGATCTTTTTTTTCGGTTTG
>Ga0180007_10005224_pt1 | contig 13290 bp, 10 predicted proteins | sample MM_PC_MetaG_FD_121122 | JGI IMG/M metagenome (GOLD analysis project Ga0180007, IMG submission 121122) | Groundwater microbial communities from the Aspo Hard Rock Laboratory (HRL) deep subsurface site, Sweden - MM_PC_MetaG | ecosystem: Environmental > Aquatic > Deep subsurface > Groundwater... | reverse complement strand
CCTCCGGCGCCTTTTCAATGGAGAAGCGGTGGCTGATCAAGGGCTCTACAAGCAGCCTGCCCCTTGAGAGCAGATCCACAACCGCTTCGAAATTACGCCCTTCGGTCCAGCGGACATATCCGCTCGGGTAATCACGACCTTCTTCCTCGTAGGCTGGATCGTAACGCCCCGGACCGTAAGACCGGGAGTTCACGAAGGAAAGCTCTTTCTCGAAATAGACCTTGCGCGGGAAGGTCAGCCCGACTGCACCGGTCGCGACCACCCTGGCACGGTCACGCGCTATGACTCCCGCCAATTCGACCGGGTCGTTGGAGGCTGTGTCGGCACAGATGATGACACTGTCGAAGCCGCGGTTGGCAGTGAATGATTGTGCTGCCTGCTCAGCCTGCTCACGGATGACAGCCTCCAATCCGAGGGAGCGGGCGAGTTCGACCCGCTCCGGGGCCAGGTCGATTCCCAGGGTGTGGCATCCCGCGGCGGTAACGATCTGGGCGGTCAGCAATCCCAACAGGCCCAGGCCGATGACAGCCACCCGCTCCCCAAGCTGGGGTTCCGCCAACCGAAACCCGTGGAGCGCGATCGCTCCCAGGGTGGTAAAAGCAGCGGATTCGAAATCGACGTTCTCAGGTAGGGGCGTTAGCAGGTTACGCGGCACCAGGTTGTACTCGGCGTGGATTGCGTATCCGCCACCAGCGCAAGCCACCCGCTGTCCGACCGTGAAACCATCCATGCCGGGGCCAAGGGCGACAATCGTACCCGCAGATGAATATCCCAGAGGCATCGGCTGGTCTAGGCGGTTGAAGGCGGCTTGTAAGGTCGGGACGATGCCCTCGCGTTGCATTCTGTCGAGCACTTGGCGGACCAGGTCGGGTCGCGAACGGGCCTTACCCAGCAGCGATTTCTCAGCAAATTCGACCAGCATGCGCTCAGTTCCCGCCGAGACAAGTGATGCAGACACCCTGACAAGCGCCTGCCCGTGGCGTGGCACCGGAATGGGGACCTCTTCGATGGTGGTCTTGCCTGTGCGCATATTTTGATGGATTTGTTTCATGGATACACCTGTTTTGGTAGCGTACTTAAATTTACACCTGTGGCCAGAGCCTGGGAAAATGGCCCGGGAAATTTGTCGTCTAACGTGCCCTCGCTCGCAGGCAATCGCGCCATAGGAATTGATCCACCAGAGTATACACCAGAAGAAATTGCCATGGCGGAAGGGCCGAAAACGATTAAAATTACCAGTAGATATGAAAATGCGCACAAATGCCCTTCCTGTGAGCTATGCCAAGATCAGCATCCCGGGTCTGCGTCCAGAAATCCTGCCCCGCGCCCGGTTGCTGGAGATGCTCGAAGACTTGCTGGACAAGCGCCTTGTGCTCATCACTGCTCCTGCCGGCTATGGCAAGACATCCCTGCTGATCAACCTGGCCCATAAGACCGAAATGCCCATCTGCTGGCTTTCACTGGACGTGCTTGACCAGGAGCCGCAGAGGTTTCTTTCCTATTTCATCGCAGCTATTGCCTGGCGTTTCCCCCAGTTTGGGAACCTGTCGAACACAGCCCTGGCCAACCTGACAACCCTTGAGCATGGACTCGAGAATCTGATCGTGACCGTGGTAAATGAGATTGCCGACCAAATCAATGAAAACTTTGCCCTGGTGCTCGATGATTACCAGTTCGTGGACAACATCACTGAGATTAGCAACTTCATCAGCCGTTTCATACAGCTCTCGGGTGAGAACTGTCATGTCGTCCTTGCCTCGCGCCGCCTGCCAGCCTTGCCTGATATCGCCATCCTGGTCGCCCGGCAGCAGATCGGCGGTTTTGACATGGAGGAACTCGCCTTCCGACCTGATGAAATCCGGATGTTGTTCGAGCAAAAGTATGCCATCCAGTTGAGTCAGCGCGTCCTCGATGAGCTCGCCCGTCAGACCGAAGGTTGGGTCACCGGTCTGCATATCGCCCGGCCCGGTATGACCCAGAAAATACCGGACCTGACCCGCGCCGCCCGCGCTGCCGGTGTGGACCTGTCAGATTATTTCGACGAACAGGTGCTTAAGCTGCAACCCCCCGAAGTCCAGGATTTCCTCCTGCAAACGTCCTTGCTCAATGAGTTCGATGCCGGGCTTTGTGATGCTGTCTTGGGAGTAGGCAGTTGGAGTGCAGTGATCGATTCGATCACACGCAGCAACCTGTTCGTCCTGTCGGTCGGTCCAAGGGGGGATCACCTGCGTTACCACCACCTTTTTCAGGAGTACCTCCAGGAGCGGGTCTGGCGGGACACCCCGGAGGCCGCCCAGGCCATTCTGCTGCGCTTGACCGAAGTCAGCGAGGAGAACAGCGAATGGGACCGGGCTTACTACATCCTCCGTCAGTTGGGCGATCCGGAGGCTGTCGCTGAACTGGTTGAACGCGCTGGCCTGTCGCTGATCCAAAATGACCGCATCCTCACCCTGGGAACCTGGCTCGACGCGCTGGCGGAGACCCAAATCCAGGAGCGGCCTGACCTCCTTGCCTTGAAAGGGCTGGTCAAGCTTTTCCGGGGGGAAATCTACCAGGGGCTTTCCTGGCTCGACCAGGCGGCACAGGAGTTCGCTGACCGTGGAGATGCTCAAAAGCTTGCCATGGTCAATGTCCGCCGGTCGGCGGCCTATCGTCAGATGGGAAAATACCAGGATGCCCTCGAGAATGCCGAGGAGGCCATCTGGGTTACTGCATCAGATCCCGGTCAACAGGATACCTACGCTGAGGCGCTACGCATGAAAGGGTTAAGCCTCTTTCGCCTTGGCGAGGGCCAGGAAGCGTCTGAGTGGCTGCAACGGTCCCTTCAAGTTTACACAGACATGCAGCATGAAAAGAATACCCCCAGAGTCCAGATGGAACTGGGTATGGTCTGCCGTGCCCTTGGGGATTACCCGGCAGCCTTGCGCTGGTACGAGACTGCCCTGGCTGGCTGGCAGGCATTGGAGAATATTTCCGAACAGGCCTTCCTGCATAATAGCCTGGGTGTCCTGTACCATGCCCGCGGAGATTACGAACATGCATTCCGCTCCTTTGAGAGCGGCCTGGATTGTGCCCGGCGGAGCGGTTTGCTCCACGCTGAGGTCTTACTCCTGACCAGCATGGGAGACCTGTTCACTGAAATTACCGAGGTTGAACTTGCCAGGCAGCTCTACCAGGATGCAGAAGAAACTGCCCGGAGGATCTCCTACCAGTTCCCGCTTAATTATTCGCTCCTCGCCCAGGCAGCTCTCGCCCGTGCCACACGGACCTTTGACATTGCTTTTATCCAGCTCGAGAAGATCCAGGCATACATCACCCAAGGTGACTCGCACTATGAAAAAGGGCTCTACAACCTTGAATATGGCCGCCTGCTATTCTCTCTCGGTGAGGCGGGAAAATCGGTTGATTCGTTCGAGTCTGCAATGCGGTATTTCAACCAGGGCGGTCTGGTGTTGGAAAAGGGTTGGAGCCAGCTCTGGCTGGCTGCAGCCAAGATCCACCTGGGGGACCAGCAAGGTGCGGTTCCACAGATCAAAGAGGCGCTCAAACTTGCCTCCGGGCATCAAGCCCATGCGATCAGCATGGTTGCCTTTGAACTCCAGGCCTGGCTTAATGGATTAAAGCAAGATCCTGAGATCGGCCCGGAATTAACCCGCCTGCTGGACTATGCCAGCCAAGTACACTCCCGCCTGCCGGCCCTGCGACGGAAACTGCGCCGGACGGCAAACATCATCCCACTGCCGCCGCGCATGACCATCCAGGCATTCGGTAAAGCCCAGGTCCGCGTCAACGGTAAATTGTTGAACAATAGCCAATGGCAAAGCCGTTCGGTCAAAGAATTATTCTTCTTCTTTCTCCACAATCCGGCTGCGCTGACAAAGGAACAAATCGGCGAAGTTTTTTGGCCAGAGAGTTCGCCAGACCAGCTAAAGCTGCGCTTCAAGAACGATCTGTATCGTTTGCGCCGCGCCCTCGGACAGGATGTCATCCTGTTTGATGGCAATCGTTACCGGTTTAATCATGACCTGGACTTCGAATATGATGTTGAAACCTATTTGACCAACCTCTCACATGCCCGGAGAGTATCGGAATTGTCGGAGAAAATCCAGGCATACCAGGATGCAATCTCCGTTGTTCGCGGCTTGTACCTGGAGGATCTCGATGCAACCTGGGTGTTGCCGGAACGGGAACGATTCCGGCAGAAGTATCTCGCTGCCCTGCTCAACCTTGCCGGCTTACTGCTGGACAATGGAAAAGAAGAAGAGGCGCTGCAAACCTGTCAATACGCCCTGGCTTCAGATTCTTGTCTGGAAGAAGCTCACCGTCTGATAATGCGGGCGCATGCATCATTAGGAGACCGGCAGGCAGTCGCCCGGCAGTATCAGGCTTGCCGTAATGCTCTGGACAATGAGCTGGGGCTCAAGCCTTCCTCAGAAACCGAGGCACTCTACCTACAACTCATCTCCTGAAACAACGCAGCGCTTTCAGCCAACACCGTCCCGATACTGACTTGGGGACGGTGTTTTTTATTCAGTTAGTTTGCCCCTAACTAAACGCCTTTTTGAAGCCTGTTTTGAAGCCTGGGATGTCGTAAAGTTGGGACATATTCATCCAACCATAACACAAAAGGAAAGGTGTCTAATGAAAAGCAAACTCTTCAACCTGGTCAATTCAGCGCCGATGATCAATCGCCAGCATATCCAGATGGTGATGGCCCTTGTAGCCCTGGTCTTGCTCGTGTTGGGCGCTGGTGCCCCAGATGATGGATCTTCAACAGTAGGCAGATGATCCTGCTTATTGGCCTGCTTGCCGGGCTGCTGGTGGGTTTGGTTCTTGGCTATTGGCGCAAACAAACCTGGAAAGTTCCCTCACTGCGGCATACCTGGTTGGCCATCGTCGCCTTCGTTCCACAGCTCTTTGCCATCTATATTCCGGGGATACGCACCCGGATCCCATCTGAATGGGCTTCGGTGAGCCTGATCATTTCCCTGGGACTGCTATTGGTCTTTTGCTGGTTGAACCGCAAGAACTGGGGAATGATGGTCCTGGCAGCAGGGCTCGTGCTCAACTTGAGTGTAATCCTTCTCAACGGTGGCTTCATGCCCATCAGCCCGGAGACAGCCAGCCGGCTGGTACCAGAAGAAGTCATCAGCACTCTGGAGAGCGGAAGCCGTTTTGGATGGAAAGATATCCTGCTTCTGCCCGAGGAAACCCGTCTGGCCTTTCTCGCCGATCACTACCTGCCGCCGGCCGGGTTCCCTCACCAAGTTGCCTTCAGCCTTGGAGACATCTTTATTGCGACAGGAGCTTTCGTAATGATGGCGCTGGGAAGTCGACACTCACCCGTCCCATCGAATTTATTACCAGAGGAAACCTTATGTTAAACATCGAAACCCTTCATCGTCGTCAGACACTTGTTGTCCTGGAATTTCCGCAAGATCACCTGGAATTGTGCCGTCTGCTGGCGGCTGCAGTTGTCAACCGATCTTTCTGCCAGTTGTTGCTCGAGGACCCCGAGATAGCCATCCAACGTGGTTATCAGGGAGAATCCTTCTTGCTCAATGACGAAGAAAGGGCTTTACTGCTGGCAATACGTGCCGATTCATTGACTGATCTCGCTCGCCAAATTGCCCAGACACTTGGAGAAAGGCCGATCACCTACACGCCCCCGGAGAGCGAGTTCATCAGGCATTAATCAGCCTACAGGATGACGCGGCGGAAAGGGGGCACGGTGTAACAGGGGAACATCGTGCCCCGCGTCCGTCCGTTTTAACCATTATTTATAAAAGGTAATGTATGGAAAGAAACAAAGAGCAAGAATATCGGGAATTACAGGAGAAACAAAGCCTGCCCAGGCTGGTTGAGCCACCGCAAGACCCGCTGGCTACCATTCAATTGGAGGCCATCTTCGGCGCTTTTCCAGACATGTTGTTCCACATGCGGGCAGACGGAACCATCCTGGAGAACCGGTTCGGTAGAAAGACGCGGCCTTATCTGGACCCGTCTGAAATTATTGGCAAGAATATCGCACTTATCTTCCCCGAGGACGTGGGACAACAATTCCATTCCGCGATACAACAAGTACAATCCGGGGGCAAGACGATACCATTTGAGTACGACCTGATCATCCCGGAAGGGAAACGCTGCTTCGAGGCCCGCTTGATCTCCCCCGAACCTGATCATGTCGTCGCTGTGATCCGGGATATCACCGAACACAAATTGACCGAAGAACGTTTACGCCGGCAGTTGCAGAGGCTGGCATCGCTTAGATCCATTGACACCATTATTTCCTCCAGTTTTGATCTTAAACTAGCATTGACGCTCATCCTGGACCAGGTGATCAGCCAATTGGCGGTCAATGCAGCCTGTGTCCTTACATTCAACCCGGTTCTCCAAACCTTGGATTATGTAGCCGGGCGCGGTTTCCACAGCAACGAACCCCAGCAGACCCTGCGATTGGGTAACGATTACGCCGGTTTGGCCATCATCAAGAAACAGATCATCACGATCAACAATCTCGGCAACCGCCAGACCAATGTCTTGCGAAAACCCGGGTTTATCAAGGAAGGCTTTGTCAGTTATTTCGGGGTTCCGCTGATCGCCAAGGGTCAGATCAAAGGAGTGCTGGAGATATTCCACCGCTCGGCCCTCCAGCCTGATTCCGAGTGGCTGGATTTCATGCAAACCCTTGCCGGGCAGATCGCCATTGCAATTGACAGCGCGACCCTGTTCGACAATCTGCAACAGACAAACAGCGAACTTATCCTGGCTTATGATGCCACCATTGAAGGCTGGTCGCGCGCCCTCGATATGCGCGGAAAGGAAACCGAAGGCCACACCAAACACGTGACCGAACTGACGATCAACCTTTCGCGGCTGATGGGTGTGAAAGAGGAAGAGTTGAACCATATCCGCCATGGGGCATTGCTCCACGATATGGGCAAGCTGACCATCCCGGATGCGATCCTGCAGAAGGCAGGCCCGCTCGATGACAGCGAGTGGGAGATTATGCGCCAGCACCCCCGCTTTGCCTACGAAATGCTCTCGCCGATTGAATACCTGCGCAAGGCATTGGATATCCCTCACTACCACCATGAAAAATGGGACGGGACCGGATACCCTTACGGCTTGCAAGGCGATCAGATACCGCTTGCCGCCCGCATCTTTGCGGTTGCGGATGTATTCGATTCGCTCACTTCAGACAGCCCATACCGCCCGGCCATATCCAAGCAGGATGCCATCGCCTACATCCAGGAGCAAAGCGGTAAACACTTCGACCCCAGGGTCGTCAACGTCTTCATGAAATACATTGACAGCACTCTGGTGACCTGGTGATCTGATTATTTGTGCTCTACACTGGAATAAAAGATTATCCCCGCAGGTTTTTACACCTCTGCGGGGATTTTTCATTCCTTGGGAGAAATAGCATCTATGGCGGCTTTCAGTGAGCGCGGAGAGACTCGAACTCTCAACCAATGGCTTAAAAGGCCACTGCTCTGCCGGGTTGAGCTACGCGCCCGTTGCGGTCTGCATTCTATCACGCTCAATCTGTAACGTCAACTAACCCCTGAGGAACCGGTCAAGAGTTTCAAAACCAGCTCGGGCGGTCATGTCCAGCGTGATCGGGGTCACCGAGACCATCTTCTTCACCCTCAAGACATAGACATCGCTATCTTCCGGCTCGTTTTCCAGCAAGGCAGCCTCGCGGTAATCCACCGTGCTCGGCTCGGACCATGATTTCCGCTTGGGAGCGACCGGGATGTAATAACGCTGAAGCGCCAGCCGGGTGACCTGCCAGGGTGTCGCGGTCGTGGCACCCGCGGGGACGTCCACCTTGAACAAATCCACGCCGGCGGGCAGGGACTTTTCCAGCAGTTGTTGGGCAAAGATAGCGGTAAAATGGGCTGCTGCGCTGAAGTCCACCTCGTTTGAATACGACAGGTGGTGTTCGCGGTCAACTTCAAGCGACATCGCCAGGGCCGGGATGTGCACGGACGCCGCCTCCATGGCTGCCCCAACGGTCCCCGAGATGGTGATCCCGGTGCCCACATTTTCGCCATAATTGATGCCCGAAACGACCAGGTCGGGAGGCCGGGTCATGATCTCCAACAAGCCGTGTTGAACTGCCTGGGCCGGGGTGCCCCCAACTGCATAGACCGTCCACTCCCGGCCATGCACCCGCACTGTCTCCGGGCGGATGATGCCATCAGATGACAATGGCAGGCTGCGGCCGGTCCCCGAGGATTGGTCGCGCGGGGCCGCGACGGTCACATAGCCGATGGCGGATAACGCTTCAGCAGCGGCCCACAGGCCGGGCGACTTGATTCCATCGTCATTGGTAAGCAAAATCTGCTTTTTTTCCATCCGTCTCCCAAAATAAGGAAAGAAGCGGGGTGACCCGCTTCTTTCGTGGCGCCCCTTGCGCGATTCGAACACGCGGCCTTTTGGTCCGCAACCAAACGCTCTAATCCACTGAGCTAAAGGGGCATCGTTTCGAGCGGTCGTGATTCTAATGCAGAATAATAGCTCGGTCAAGTGCCCCCTAAAAAAGTGGTGAACTTCGCAGCTCATGGACAGAATCTGCGACCGCTCGGGTTGGCCTGAGCCACGCCCACCTTTTTCTCCTGGCCTGCGCTGATGTATAATAAGAACAATGATCGAGCTCGATATCCCCGGCCGCGGCACGATGCAACTGCAGCACCTTGTCATGGATGTCAACGGTACGCTGGCCGTCGACGGTCAATTGCTTCCTGGCCTGGCAAAGCGGATCTCGGCTATGCGAGACCGGCTCGAGGTCCATTTATTGACCGCAGACACCCATGGCCGGCAAGCGGAGATTGATCACCAACTCAACTTGACCGCGGTGCGGATCACCCCAGGAAGCGAAACCGCCCAGAAAGCCGAATATGTGCAGATGCTTGCCGCTGAGCACGTGGCGGCAATTGGCCAGGGTGCCAATGATGCTGGCATGCTCAAAACTGCCGCCCTTGGCATCTGTATCCTTTCTCCCGAGGGGACGGCGCTGGAGACATTAACTTCCGCAGACCTGGCAGTGGCCGATATCAGCGCTGCCTTTGATCTGCTCGAAAAACCAATGAGAATTGTAGCCTCCTTGAGAAAATGAAAAATCACGAAGAAGATTTCCTGCCCGGTGGTTTTTCGCCGCAGGATGAACCTGCTTTCCCGACCGAACCCATCCGTCTGCCACCTGCAAGACGAAGGCGGGCTCGACGCAGATTGGTCGCGCCCGGCGAGGACGACCGCGGCCTCCTCTTGACCCATCTGGCCCAGCGGGCGTTCCCCTCGATCGAATTCTTCCTGTTCTCCCTGCTCTGCGGGGCAATCCTGGGGGCAGGGTTCCTGCTGGACTCTCAAAGTTTGCTCCTGCTCGGCATCCTGCTGGCGCCCTTGATGACCCCCTGGGTGGGTTTATCGCTTGCCTCGGCCACCGGGGGGTGGCGTTTTTTCTTTACAACGCTGGCCAGTCTATTGATCAGCAGCGGGTTGATTTTCATTACCGGTCTGCTGGCCGGGTTGGCAGCACGCCTCTGGCTGCCCCTCCCACTGTTGCAAGCGCACATCCACTCCCACCTGTGGTGGCCCAACCTGCTTGTCCTGTCACTTGGCTCGATCCTGCTTGTCGTCTCTTTCGTCCGTTCGGAGGAAAAGCCGCTGCTGCCCAGTGTGATGCTGACCTATGAATTGTACCTGCCGCTCAGCGCGGGTGCATTCGGCCTGGGCGTGGGCGCGGAACGGATCTGGCCAGATGGTGCCCTGGTCTTCCTCGTGCATATCTCCCTGGCAATCCTGCTCGGAGTCATCACGCTGGCATTTCTGCGCTTCCGGCCTGCAAACATATTCGGCTACCTGTTGCCAATCGTGATGTTGGTCTTGAGCCTGACTGCAGTGCTGCTGTTCACCGGTCTTGGCACCTATTTCATCCCCGGCCTGGTGCAAGCATCGGCAACACCCACAATCACATCCAGCCCACTACCGACCAGCACAACTCGTACAACAACAGACTTGCCTGCAGAGACAATCAGTCCTTCACCCACCGGTCCAACGCGCACGCCCACGATGGAAATCCCGGCGACCATCACCCCCTCGAAGACGTCAACGCCGCAGGCAACCCCGGTCTACGCCCGGATCAACTCCACCGTCGGGGGCGGGGCGCTGGTCCGCTCGGAACCAGGTGGCGGGTACATTATCAGGTCATTGCTGAACGACACCCTGATCCAGGTATTGCCGGATGTCGAGCAGGTAAGTGGCGCGATCTGGGTCCTCATCCGCACCACGGATGGTATCGAAGGGTGGGTCCTGCAAAGCGTCCTGGTGACTGCAACGCCAGCGCCGAACTGGTAAGTTCCATGAAATCCACTTAATCTACTGCTTTTGCATAACACCCTGAACCTACCAGGGTAAAATCCCTCGTGTTTGGCAGGATCCTGGTGCGAATATTTTCGCAGTACCTTGTAAAACCCTCCCAAGCCACTCCCGGAGTATTACCATGACAATCCACTTTGGAACAGACGGCTGGCGTGCCGTCATCTCAGACACCTTCACGTTTGGCAACCTGCGCATGGTCGCCCAGGCCATCGCGGATGCTGTCGCCTCGGAGCATTGGGATAAATCCGGCAACGGCGGACCGGTTCCGGACCCAAGGAAGATCGTGGTCGGTTTCGACACCCGCTTCCTCTCGGACCGTTACGCAAGTGAGGTGGCCCGGGTTCTGGCAGCCAATGGGTTCAATGTCCTGCTCTCCCAGGCAGATGCGCCCACTCCGGCCATCTCCTATGCCGTAAAAAACCAGGGCGCAATCGCCGGGATTGTCATCACGGCCTCCCATAACGCGCCGCGCTACAATGGGGTTAAGTTGAAAGGCTCCTACGGCGGGTCTGCCCTGCCCGAGCAGTGCCGCCGGGTGGAAGTATATATCAATGACAACGAAATCCGCGCTAGGGGTCCGAACTTGATGGATTTTGATAAAGCCCGCGAGATGGGCTTGATCCAAAGGTTCAACCCCCTCCCGGCGTATTTCGAACACCTGAGAACGCTCATCAACGTGGATGTCATCGCGGAAAACCCCCAGCGCTTTGTGGTCGATTCGATGTACGGGTCAGGACGGGGTACGATCAAGTCATTCCTGCAAGGGACCGGTTGTGAGGTTACCGAAATCCGGGCCGAGATGAATCCCGGTTTTGGGGGGATCCACCCAGAGCCGATCGGAAGGTACCTGGGAGCGATGGCAAGCGCGGTCAGTACCGGTATGGGCGATTTCGGCCTGGCGACTGATGGCGACGCAGACCGGATCGGCGCCATGGATGAGCGCGGAAATTTTGTCGACCCGCATAAGATCATGGCCCTGGCATTACGCTACCTGGTGGAGAAGCGGAGCATGAGCGGTGCAGTCATCCGCACAGTGTCGACCACACGCATGATCGACCGCCTGGCGAAACGTTATGGATTGAAGCTCTATGAGACCCCGGTTGGATTCAACCATATCGCGGATTACATGATGAGCGAAGATGTGCTCATCGGTGGCGAGGAATCCGGCGGGATATCCTTCAAAGGGCATATCCCGGAAGGCGATGGACCCATCATGGGACTTCTGCTGGTCGAACTCATCGCCGCTTCGGGAAAATCACTCTCTGCATTGGTCGACGAACTTCTAATGGAAGTCGGCCCGGCTTTTTACGAACGGAACGACCTGCGCCTGAGCCGCCCGGTGGCGAAAGCGGAGATGGTCCAGTATCTGAACGAGCAAGCCCCGGCGGAGATTGGCAATGTCCAACTAGTCGAGATCAGCAACGTGGATGGAGTCAAATATATCATGCAGGATGACTCTTGGCTGCTGATCCGCCCCTCCGGCACAGAACCGGTTCTGCGGGTCTATGCGGAAGGACGTAGCCCGGAAATGGTCAAAGCGCTTTTAGATTACGGCCAGAAGGTTGCCAGAAGCGTCACCTGATCTCCCGTCACTGGGGCGCTACCTCTCCCTGCAAGCAGTTCTTCGGGCGTTCTGCCCGGCCACGGTAAACTCATGTCAAAACAACCATCCTATCCGCTTGCCATCTTTGAAGCCATTGTTGTCAACATCGTCTGGGCGTCCTCCTTTGTCTTCGTAAAAATGGCCCTGCCCGAACTCGGTCCGTTGACCATCGGTGGCCTGCGCTATTTCCTCGGGTTCTTGATCTTGTTCCCTTTCCTGCTCCGCCGGAAGAATCCAACCGTTCCCTCCCGTCAGATGTGGTGGCGGTACTTCCTGATCGGGATTAGCGCCTATACCATCGGAAATGGAGCCACTTTCTGGTCGCTGAAATATCTGCCCGCCACGACGGTCTCGTTCTTGATGGGCACTATCACTCTCATGATCCTATTTGGCGGGATCCTCTGGCTGCGGGAATTACCGAATCGGGTCCAGGCTGGCGGGATCTTCATCACACTCGCAGGTACTGGGATGTTTTTTGCAAACGGTCTTCGTGGGGGAGAACCTCGCGGGTTGGGCATCCTCGCGGTCGGGTTGCTGGCATTCACGCTCTTTGGCTTACTTGGGCGTGGCGCTGCCAGGGACGGCAGTTCGGATACCTTGAGCCTGACCGCCTGGCCCCTTGCCCTCGGCGGGGGGATCATGCTCCTGCTTGCTCTGCTGGTCGAAGGCCTGCCCCAAGCATCCTTGAGAACTTGGGGCTTGATCTTCTGGCTGGCAGTGGTCAACACCTCCCTTGCATACATCTTGTACAACCATGCCTTGAGGGTGCTCACTGCCTTCCAAATGAATATCTTGCTCAACCTGTCACCGATTTGGACAGCGCTGATGAGCGCAACCTTGCTCGACGAATTCCTGACTCCCTGGCAATGGATCGGCATGCTCACCGTCATCGTCGGTGTCGGCCTGGCCCAATACAGGTCGAAGAAGCCATCCCCGACTCTGCCTATCCCTGTTTCTGATTAATCAAAAAAAAACGAGGACCTGATGACCAGGTCCTCGTGACCAAAACCAGGAGCTTCTGTTAAAGAAGCTTGGCAGCGCACTATTCTGCTGGTTTAGCCCGCAAACGGCGAGCTAGAAGGATAACGACGACCAGCGCACCCGTGATCCCGATCAAAGCCGGCAAGCCCACTTCATCCGCGAAACCGCTATCCGGCATTTCCGTGGTCAGCGTGGAGGTCGGAGTCTCAAGGGAAGTAGTCTGGGTCAGGGCAAACTGGGTCTGAAGCGCGTCATAGGTTGCAGTAAGGTCGACAGCGGCAACCGGCGTATTGGTCAACAGCACCACGACAGGGGTTGGG
>Ga0180007_10005223_pt1 | contig 13292 bp, 17 predicted proteins | sample MM_PC_MetaG_FD_121122 | JGI IMG/M metagenome (GOLD analysis project Ga0180007, IMG submission 121122) | Groundwater microbial communities from the Aspo Hard Rock Laboratory (HRL) deep subsurface site, Sweden - MM_PC_MetaG | ecosystem: Environmental > Aquatic > Deep subsurface > Groundwater... | reverse complement strand
GAGACAGGACTTACCCTCGTCAGGCTCGTTCTATATTTTTTAGAAACTCGCTTGATCGGGCAGAAGGTGAATTGCGAAGCAAGAGAAGCTAGCCTGGGCTACTGGGCGTCCTGTTACCAAATTTAGGTTCAAAAAAAACACCACAAGGGTGTTTTCTTAGAACCTAATGTCGGGGAGACAGGACTCGAACCTGCGGCCTCACGGTCCCAAACCGCGCGCTCTAGCCATCTGAGCTACTCCCCGAACTTTTATAATGTTAACACAAAGTGCCGCGGGTGGGAATCGAACCCACATGACATTACTATCACGAGATTTTAAGTCTCGCGCGTCTACCAATTCCGCCACCGCGGCTAAATATTTAACTTTTTTCTGATCAAACGAGAGTAATATTATAGCACTGACAACTATTTTTTTGATAGGTATAATGTGTTCTATGTTTAGAGGCAAAAAGCGTAATGGTTCACTAATGATCTTGGCATTTATTATGCTAATAAATGCAATGAGTTCTGGAATAATTATTCCCTTGCTGTATCCATATTCTTCCAAATTTGGTATCAATCCCTTAGGGTTAGGTTTGCTGTTTGCCTCATATGCATTTTTTCAATTTTTATCTACTCCAATAATTGGCAGACTAGCAGATAGATTTGGCAGGAAACCTTTACTTTTAATGAGTATTTTTGGTTCGTTTCTTTCTTTGGCATTATTTGCTTCAGCTCAAACGGCATTTGTCTTATTTTTAGCTAGAAGTTTAGATGGTATTACTGGAGGAAATATTTCTGTGGCACAAGCAATGATTGCAGATACGACCGAAGGTAAAGATAGGGTTAAAGGCTTTGGAATTTTAGGAGCAATGTCTGGATTGGGATTTTTAATTGGTCCAGCTCTAGGCGGATTTATGAGTAACATTAGTCTTACTGCCCCATTTTGGTTTGCATCATTTTTAGCATTTTTAGCAACAATTTTAGGAGCAATAATTCTGAAAGAAACTCTAGCCGACAAAACAGTTTCAAAACAAAAGTCTGAACCATTATTTAATTTTAAAGCTATAGCATTAGCTTTATTAAGTCCTACGATTGGTTCTGTTTTATTATTAACATTTATTTCGTATTTTGCGCATCATGCAGTAATGATAGCTTTCCAAACATATACTGTTGATGAATTAAAACTAAATTCACAGACAATTGGAATTATTTTTACATTCATAGGACTAGTAGTGGTTTTTGTTAGATCAATTGGTCTCCAGTTCGTGATAGACAGAGTTAAAAGTAATCGAAAAATTATCAAATTTTCTCTCTTAGTATCTTCGATTTCGATGCTTTTAATTCCATTATTTCCAAGTTTAAAAGTTTTTATAATTTTGATATTTATTTATGTAGCAATGTATTCATTAATTCATCCAGTTTTAACAAGCTTAATATCGAAAAGCGTTAATGAAGAAGATCAGGGAGTGGCATTAGGAATCAATCAGTCGTATGCATCATTAGGTCAAGTTTTGGGTCCAGTTAGTGCTGGATTTATTTCTCAATTTAGTATCAAATTAATTTTTCCTTGGGCTAGTTCTTTCTTGTTTGTAGGATTTTTGCTCTCATATTATATGAAAGGAGCACTTAAAAAAGCTAATTTATAATATAAAATAGCTTTTGATTATTGATATAAAGAGAAGTAAAATAGTGGTCTAGCCAGTTGAGTTTAATAATAATTCAGCAATTAGTTTAATAAGTGCGGGTGTAGTACAACGGTTAGTATGATTGCCTTCCAAGCAGTAGATGACGGTTCGATTCCGTTCACCCGCTCAAAATCGTGTTAAAATCTGTTGTGTGTGATTAATTTACATGAAAGAAATCAGCCAACCATTGAAAAAATTGCTCAAAATAATAATTATCGTTAGACAATTTTCTTTAATTCAGCAATTTGCTTATCATCTAGTTCCACAAAATTTCCTTCTGTAATCATTTCTAAATCAAGAGGCCCCATTGCAATGCGAATAAGCTGAACGGTGTCGTAGCCTACTCTTTCAAGCATTCTTCTAATTTGACGATTTCTACCTTCTGATATTGTAATTTCAAGAGAAGTTTTCCCCTCTTCCTTTAAAAGTACATCTACATTTGCTTTTTTGGTAAAACCATCTTTAAGTTTGACGCCATTTCTTAAATGATTAAGGGCTTTGAAGGTAGGTGTGCCTTTGACAACGACATGATAAGTTTTTTTCACTTTATGGCTTGGGTGAGTTAATTTTTGAGCAAGATCTCCGTCATTGGTAAGCAATAACAGTCCTTCGCTTTCAACATCTAATCTGCCAACTGGGTAAAGTCTTTCCTTAATATCTCGCGGAATTAGTTGTGATACAGTTCTTCTGTTTAATTCATCACTTGTAGTTGAAACATAACCAATTGGTTTGTTTACTAAAAAATATCTAAATCTTTCTTGAGTTTTTATGGTTTTACCATTTACAACAATTACATCTTGTGTGCCGTCAACTCTTTGACCAATATGCGCTAGTCTATCATTGACAACTACTTTTTTGTCTTCAATTAATTTTTCGCAAGCTCTTCTTGAAGCAACTCCCGCATGAGACATAAATGCTTGTAATTTTATAGATTTATTGTTCATTCAATTTCTTCTTTTGTAAGTTATAATTATTGCTTATGAAGACTCTTATTTTTTCAGATTCTCACTTAACTCATAGATTTGATCAGGAGTTATTTGATTATATCTCAAACCTTATAAAAGATGCTGATCAAGTCATTATCAACGGCGATTTTTGGGATGGGTATTTAACTACTTATAGAAGATTTATAAAATCGCCTTGGAGTCAATTATTCCCATTGTTAAAAGCCAAAAATGCTGTTTATATTTTTGGTAATCATGATAAAAAAAAGTTTATGCATGGGAAACATGATTTATTTTCTGTAGAACAGTCTGAAGATTATGAATTCAAATCTGGAAGTAGAGATTTCTATGTAACTCATGGACATTTAATCTCACCAACCTACGACAATATTTTATTTTTTAGGAATCCGATGTTTGTTCGTTTTTTGTATAAAATTTTTATTTTTTTAACTAATAAAATCGTAGTCTTTGCAAAACTCTTTAATATTTTTGATTATAAAATAAATCTAAAAAAATTAGCGATATTTAAAGATTTCTCGGATAAAGATAAAAAAGATGGACAATATTTTATTTTCGGGCATTGTCATATGCCAGTTATCAATATTTCAGAAAATTTTATTATTTTGGGTCCACTTCAGAAAAAACAAAGAAGTTATTGTTTGATTGAGGATGGTTATATTGATTTAATCAGAAAATAATTTCTTATGAAGAACTGGAAAAAAATTAGAGAGAGTGGTTTGGAGAATCAATTGTTGGCTGGCAAATTTTTAATTCGTGAAAAAGTTATGGATGCTGTTAGAAAATTTTTTAAGAATGCAGGCTTTCGTGAAGTGGAGACTCCATTATTAGTACAAAGTCCAGGCACTGAACCTTATTTGGAAGTTTTTGAGTCCGAGTTAGTAACTCCAGGGTATGATAATAAAAAATCATATTTACTTACAAGTCCTGAGTTGTCAATGAAAAAACTATTATCAGCAGGACTAGGGAATATTTTTCAAATTTGTAAAAGTTTTAGAAATGGTGAGGGGCTAAGTTCTTTCCATAATCCAGAGTTCACAATTCTAGAATGGTATAGAGTTAAAGCAGATTATTTGGACATAATGAAAGATTGTGAAAATTTATTTTTGTTTATTTTAAATGAGTTGGGTTTAAATGAAGATGGAAAAAACACTTTAATTTATCAAGGAATTGAGTACGATTTATCAACACCGTGGGAAAGAATTTCAGTGAGTGAGGCATTTAAAAAATATGCAGGAATGTCGATAGAAGAAATGCTTGATTCAGAAAAACTTGTATGGATTGCAAAAGAAAAAGGATATGAAGTTGATGATCAAATGACTTGGGAGCAAGCTTACAATCAAATTTTATTAAACGAAATTGAGCCATTTTTGGGTAAAAAAGAGATGGCGGAAGAAATGAATACAAGCAAAAAAAACACAGGGGCAGCAGAATCGACAGGTAAAACTAAACCAACAATTTTATATGACTACCCTGCTTATCAAGCTGCGCTTTCAAAAAAGAAAAATAGTGACCCAAGGTTCGCAGAAAGATTTGAGTTTTATATTGGCGGAATTGAGTTAGGAAATGCATTTTCAGAATTAACAGATGCTGGTGAGCAAGAAGCAAGAATGATTGACGATCTAAATTTAAGAAAAAAACTTGGAAAAACTGAGTACAAAATGGATAAGGATTCTATAGAAGCACTAGAATTGGGTATGCCACAAACAGGAGGTATAGCCGTTGGAGTAGATCGTTTAGTAATGTTATTTGCAGATGCAGGTTCAATAAAAGAAACTTTGTTTTTCCCAGTGGAAGATGTTTTTGATTATTAGCTTCCTGACGTTTTCAAATAAAATGTTATAATCCCCAATATGATCATTAAAGCAGGCAGTATTAGAAAAGGAATGTATATTCTTTTTAAGAATGAGCCAGCGCTAGTCACTAAAACAGATTTTATGAGTCCTGGAAAAGGATCTGCTTTTATGCGTGCTAAGTTCAAAAACTTGAAAACTGGCAAGGTTGTAGAATTTACTCATAAATCAACCGAGTCAGTTGAAGAGATTGAAATTTCATCAGTACAGATGCAGTATCTATATTCGGACGGAACTGATCTTGTTTTCATGAATCCTGATACTTACGATCAAGTTGAAGTTCCTCAAAAATTGGTTGGCGATAAAGCTCAACTATTAATTCCCGAGGCCAAGGTTTACATTATGACATATGATGATCAGCCAATTGGTGTAATTTTTCCTCAAAAAATTAATCTAAAAGTGGTGTATGCCGAAGAAGCTGTTGCTGGCAATACAATGGGTACTGCCAAAAAAGAAATTAAGTTGGAGACTGGACTTATTGTTCTAGCCCCAATTTTTATTAAAGAAGGCGAAACTGTTGTTATCGACACCGAAACTTTTTCATTCGTTTCGAGAGCCTAGAATTAGAAGATCAGAAAATTTTCCAAGAATCTTTTACAAATAAAAAATAAAAACTGAGTAAACTGCAAAAATTGTGATAAGTAAAACGCTTATATCTTTGGAAATTGTTTCACCATTACGTTTTTTTATAATTAAGTAAAAGACAAGAGTTGACAGCAATAAAAAGAAGATTTCTTTTATTGAGATAAACTTTTTAATTTGAAATCCTACGGTTGATGTAAGAATAATTGCTGGAAAAAGTGTCAAATTAAAAATATTACTGCCAATTAATGTTCCCAAAACAATCTTACTATCCTTTTTATTTGAAGCAATTATTGACATTAATAATTCTGGGAGAGATGTTGCAATTGCTGTCAGTGTTAGCCCCAAAACTGTAGTTGATAAATGCAAAATGTGTGATAAATCTGTCACAGAATTTACAGTGATATTTCCTCCAATGCTTAATCCAGTTAAACTTCCTAAAAATAAAATTATATAAACTATTTTTGGAAATTTTCTTTTTTTATTACTTAACTTTGCGATCAGTTTTAGTAGTTTTCTATCCTCATGTAGTCTCCCATTTAGAGCAAGAATATATTCATATGACATTGATACGAAAACAGCTGCAGATAATAATATAACTTTATAAATTATTGCTACTGAAGAAAGCGCGAGTACTGAAAATAAAACTGTGACCAATAATAATAGAAAAGCATTTTTGGGAGTTTTTGTAGTGCCAATTCTCACATTGCCAAACAATGTTATTGCTCCCAAAACCATTGTAATATTAGCAATACTACTTCCAACAACATTTCCCATAGCTAGTCCTGGGTCCCCATGTCCAAGTGCTGCAATCGTAACTGTTAGTTCAGGTAAGTTGGTACCCAAGGCAACTATTACCAGAGAAATAAATAATGGTGAAAATCTCCACTTAGCCGAAAACTCAGTGATAAGATCTAGAAAAATTTTTGCTGAAATCAGCATTACAACTAATCCAGCACTAAAGCTAAAAATTACAGGCATCATAGATAAGGTTTAGTATAGCAAATTTATGCCAAACTTCGTTCGATCTCCATCAAGCGGTTATATTTACTAACTCTTTCCCCCCTGGTTGGGCCAACTTTTATAAATCTTGAGCCAACAGCGACAGCTAGATCAACCATGGCTGTATTATTTGTTTCTCCCCCACCCCTGTGCGAAACAACAGTCATCATGTCATGGCTTTTTGCTAGCATACAACAGTCAACAGTTTCTGTTAGAGTGCCAATCTGGTTTAGTTTAATTAGGATTGCAGAAATAGCCTTTAGATCAATAGCTTTTTGAAGACGCTCGATGTTTGTGACTGTTAGGTCGTCACCGATGTTTTCAATATCATGTTCTCTGGCGACGGCCGTCATTGCTGGCCAGTTTTCCCAATCGTCCTCGTCTAACATATCTTCGATTGTGACAATTGGATATTTTCCAAGCCAATTTTTGTAGTACTCAATTAATTCTTGTGAAGTTAGGGATTTGTTTTCGATTGATAAATTGTATTTTCCATCTTTGTAGAACTCACTAGCTGCGGCATCGATGGAAATTCCCAAATCAACTCCAGGTTTATAGCCAGCTTTTTGAATTGCTTGTACTATGTAGTCAAGAGGTGCTTCATTTGAAGGCAAGCCATTAGGTGCAAACGCTCCCTCATTTCCAACATTAGTAGAAAGATTGTTTGCTTTTAAAATAGCTTTAAGAGCATGATAGCTTTCTATTGATTTACGAACTTTTTCTTTTACTGGTTCATCGCCAATTGCCGAGATGCAGTATTCTTGCAGGTCGGTACTGTCATCTGCGTGTTTGCCACCTTCAATAACCACCACCATTGGGCTAGGAAGTTTTAGTATGTCGTAGTTGGAGTTAGAGTCAGGGTTGGAATCAGAGTCAGGGCTGGAATCAGAGTCAGGGCTGGCGGAAAAATCCAAACCAGTTTGGAAGGTTTCTGCGATATGTCTAAAAAGTGGAATTTTTTTCTCATTTGCAGCTGCATAGGCAACGGCCAAAGAAACTGCCAGAATTGCGTTACCACCAAGTTTTTCTTTATTGGGCGTTCCGTCAAGGTTAATCATTAGTTGATCAATTGAGCGTTGATCATTAGCGTTTACTCCAATGAGCCGGGGAGCAATTTCATTCATAACGTTGTTAATTGCTTTTAGGACTCCTTTACCGTTGTATCTAGTGGTATCGCCATCGTTTAAAACAGTTGCTTCATGACTACCTGCAGAGGCTCCATATGGAACGGATGCCCTACCTTTTACTCCTGATTCAAGTTCAACTTCTACCTCGACAGTTGGATAACCTCCGGAGGCTAGAATTTCTTGAGCGGTGATTTTTTTGATGTACATGTGTCTTTCCTATCTATTATTAGCATAAGATAAAACATTTTTTACTTCAAGTGACAATATATTATTTAGGTACTACAATTGATAGTTTGAGCATCATTTGGCGTATCTATTGGGAGTAGCTCTAAATTCCAATGATGTTCAGAAAAACAGAAGGGTTATTTATACTGGGAGTTTTCAAACATAGGCTATTTTCTCAAGAAAGAAAGTTTAATCTTCGAAAAATATTTGGCTTTGGTTGGACTCCTTGTATTGGTCCGGTGTTGGCAGTAATTTTGTTTTGGTCAGCACAAGTCAGATCTGTGTTCAAAGGAACTATGTTGTTGGTCGCCTATGGGGTTGGTTTGGGCTTGCCATTTTTGATTGTGGCAGCAGGATTTGAGAAGATTATTCCCCTACTAAAAAAATATGCAAAAATCTCTCAATATGTCTCTTATTTATCTGGTGGGTTTCAGGCTATGTCATTTTACATAATTAACTTGTTTGGATTGAAGTCTTTGTCGGTATAGATTTTACGTCAAGCACCACTGGCGTTTACTGGAGTACTAATTAAGAATGTTAAAGTAACAAAAATGCTTGGTAATACAGCTAATTTTAGTTTAATATTTGTTTTCATAACATTAATTTTACGACCATTTATTAACTAATCAAAAGGTCAAGCAAACTATATCAAACAATAGTGAAATGCAGCAATTTTTTGAGGATGGGTTATTACTTTTTTGTCAAATAGTATTTAATTGGAGCAAGAAAGAGGGAGCCGATAACTCCAATTATCACGACGGATAAGATAAGATTTATAAATCCATGATATTCAACTAAGTAGCCAGCTAGAATTGCAAAGCCAGCACTTCCTACATCTGTGAGAGTGTAGTATATTCCCCATTCTGTTCCTTCTTTGTGTTTATCGATATGCCTGGTAAAGATCGCCATATATGATGGATAAGTTATTGCCGTTGTTATACCTAGTACAATCTGGACTAAGTATAAATGTAGTGGTGTTTTTATAAGAAGATAAAATAATGGTATTAAAGAAGAGATTAATGAAAATATTATCATGAGGTAGAAATCGTCTTTTTCTCCTTTTATTTTGTCTATTAGCTGAGCAATCGGAATTTGTATAATACTTCTACTAATAAGATATGCACCAATCGCAATACTAACAACTAGCGCATTGGCACCAACGATAAAATCACTAACCAACAGGGCAAAAAATGGACCGATCATTCCGTTGGAGCTAACAACAAGAATGTCCGAAAGAATGAGGAATTTTACAATTGGATTTATGCCCTTTAATAACATGTCATGAGGAGATTTGCTTCTAATTTTCATATAATACTAGTGTACCTTGTTTTTGTGTGTGTGGATTAGGGATTTGTTTTTTTTTTGGATATAATGTGTCGAGTACGGGAAGTTGTTAGAACTTTTTATAATATCTATTCATCTAGTGGCGGATATTGCTCTGGATCATCTCCGCGTGCTTCGTAAATTTTGTAATAATTTTTTGGTATTTTAAAAATGGTTTCAGAATCATCTAATAATTCTAGAGTAAAATACCATGAATCCCCATAATCAAATAAAAACAACATCTTCTTATTATTTGCAAATAAATCACTCACAAAATAAAAACGTTTAACACCTTTTGCATTTGGAGTGTGTTCAGCATCTTCAAGATCTGTAAAGAGTTCAAAAATTACTTTAGATTTGAGTGGGTTTTCAAGATTGTCATAGAATCCAAAACAGTGATCAAAATAAAATCCAAAAGATTTTACAATGGTTTCTGCAAATTTATACAAAGTCATGTTTGAAGGAACTTCCATGATTTTATAGTTTGTTTTATCTCTTTGGTTAATAATTTTAAATTTAGTTAATTGCATCATTTATTTGATTTTGTTAATTTTTTCATTTCTTTATCAAAATCTGAAATATACTTTTTATCTTCATTTTGTCTGTATGTATTATATTCCTTTTTGGCTTTTTTTATTGCATCCTCATGACTGCTATTTCCTGCATTAGAGAGTAATTCTTTTTCACTGGCTTGTAGAAATATATCTAGCTTTTCTATCCAATCACTCATTTTCATGAGTCTGCCGTTAGTGGCTTGTAATTCAGCAAAGTCTAAATATAGAGTCACGATTAAATTCAACTGTTTTAGTTCATCTTCCGAAAGATAGTTTTTTGCAATTTGCACATCTTTTGTGGTTATGTAATCACCTTTGAAATTTGTAAGTCCTAAAAATGGCTTGGTTTTATCGACTCGTTTTACTATTAGTTCTGCAGTAAATCCTTTGACGATATATTCATGGATTCGTTGTGTTGCCCATTGTCGAAACTGTGTTCCTTGCGGAGATTTTACTCGATAGCCAACTGAGATTATTACGTCTAGGTTGTAGTGGTTTGTATCATAAGATTTTTCATCTCTTGCAGTTGTTCGGAATTTCCGAACAACTGATTTTTCTTCTAATTCTTTTTCTTCAAAAATATGTTTTATGTGTTCACTGATTGTTGCTTTAGATTTATCAAACAATACACGCATATGCTCTTGTGTAAGCCAGACTGTTTCGTCTTTAAGTAGCACCTGTAATTTGATGATGCTGTCTGGGGTTTGGTAGATTATTAAGTTTGATGTCAGCTTAGTCATGGTTATAGATGTTTAGAAATTTTACATTGTTGTACAGGAAAAATTATAATGGGTTTCTTTAAAAGAACTTAGTAAAAATCAAGCCTGTTTGCCCATAGACATGATTTTTATGTTTGCCAGTTATTTCATATCCCATTTTTTTATAAAATTCCTCAGCTCCCCACCCCTCATTTGTTTCCAAATAAATTTTGCTACATTTTTGTTGTTTTGCAAACATTTCAGCATATTCAATTAGTTTTTTGCCAATTCCTTGCCTTTTTAGCTGATGGTCTACTAATATTGCTTCTAATAAAGCAACATTTGGTTCGATTATGACTTCAATAATGCCAACTATATTTTCATTATCATCTTGAGCAGCAAATTTATATGATTTTTTAAAATATTTATTGTCTTTTCCATAATGCTCGATATCAGAAAATTTCCATTCTTTATTTTCAAAATTTTTAATTTGAGAATTGTTTTGCTTTAATTGTGTAATATTCATAGTTTCTAGTTTAACAGAAATTAATTTAATTATGAATCAGTTTTGTCTCTCTGGTTAGTAATTATAAACTTGGTTAATTGCATTTTTATTTTCTAATAATTTCATTTTTGAAATTAATAGCTTCTTGTTGAAAGAATTTTATTAATTCATTTTTATCTACTTTTTTAATAATAATAGGATCATCTAAATGTTTGTCTATTTCATTAAATCTTGAAGCAAGTTGTAGAGGGTCTACATGCCAATCAAATTTTTGTTTTGCCATCATCCTTAGGTTTTCCATTTTATATCCATATTTTTGAATGAGACAGTAGAGATCAAAATAATCTCTCCCCCTTGGTTTTTGAGCAATGGTGAATAATTTATTTATGGCAATATCTATGGAACTATCTATCATTAAACCATCTTTAGTTTTTGGTTTTTCTACTTGTGTAAATGGATAGTATGTAAACTCTAGTTTTATGATATAGTTATTACTAAATTTTAAAAAAAACAGATTCCTATTAAAGCTATTTTGAAAATCAATAGAAACAAATTTTAAATCTTTTTTGAGTGATTTTAGTGCAACAATAATAGGTTGGGAATCAAATTCTTCCTGGCTAAAAAAATCTAAATCTTCAGATTTTCGATGTTGAAGGTAGTAATGAGCAAGAGCTGTTCCACCAGAAAAATAGAATTTTTTTGCTAAGTTTGTTTTAGCGAGTAATTTGAGCGCTAATATTTGTTGCTTTGTTAGGATTGAGTTCACACTATTTTTTTGAGATATAATTTTTTATTACGATCAATATCTAGTTTACTCCAATATTTTTTTAGTAAAGAAAGTGGTAATTTTTTATTGTTTAATCCAAAGTTAATCATCTGTTCAAGCATAAAAATATTATACTGATCAGGATCTTTTTTAAGTCTGGTGGTGTCGGTAGACCAATTGTACATACTGGTCTAATTATATCATATGATGATGGCTGTTATTAGCCTAATTCGGATTGATATATCAATAAAAATGGGTGGGGTGAGGGAGGTTGTCAGAAATCTTTTTAGTTATTATCCACAACTAACATATAATTTCTAAAGCTCTATAGCATATCTCGTTTCGTGAAGCTTGAAACCGTTTCGTGGTTCGGTTTTAGTCTTTCCTTCAACTCTCCAGCCTTTTGACTCATAATAGTTCCTAGTTTCCAAATTAGCTGTGAGCACCCATAAAGTTGCTCGTTTATAACCTAGCTTTTTCAATGAAAGTAATCCTCGAGACATCAACATTGAACCCAGCCCCTTTTTTTGAGCTGAGGGGTGAACATAAATTCCACCCAGCTCACCTACATCGTCTGAGCTATCTTTATCCCTAGATTGAGTTAAAGACGACCACCCCAAAACATTTTTTCCAATGCAACCAACTAAATAGATAGTTTTGCTCTTGGGATCTGACAACATCTCTCTCCATTTCTCCGTCTTCTTTTCAATAGACAAGCTGTCTAAGTATTCACTAGGAATAAGTCTTTTGTAAGCATCCTGCCAAGTTTCAACATGAATTTTTGCTATTTGTTTAGCATCATCTATGGTGGCTTTTCGAACTGAAAGTTTCATAGTTTTTAACAATTTAAACTATCAAAATAATTCTAACAAAGTCCCGTCATGGGGTCGAGTAAGGGAGGTTGTTAGAACTTTTTGGTTAACTACATATTTCTGCGCAAGTTAAACATACTATAAATTTTTTTAGCAAATGCTTTTATTCCAATAACCACTAACTAATGGAAACAGAATACCCGAAGTTTTTAATAAGTTTCGTAACAGTACTCAGCTTAGGATCTCCTTGTTTTGTCAAAGAGCTATATAAACTACTCCTATCAAGTTCAGATGCTTCAGCAATTTTGCTCATGCCTTTAATTTTAGCAACATCACCTAGTGCTTTTGCGATAAGTTTACTGTCTCCTGTTACAAAAGAAGCGTTAAGATATTCTTTAATATCTTTTTCTGTTTTTAAATAATCAGATGTATTATATTTTGATATTTTCATATTTATTCCTTCATTTTTATTTTTATAGCTATGGTTTTTGCTTGTGAGATATCTTGTTGTTGAGTTGACTTATCTCCACCACAAAGTAATATTATTATATTTTTGCCGTGATTAATAAAGTATAGTCTATATCCTGGGCCATAATTAATTTTTTTCTCATGAATTTTATCTCCAACTGAATTTAGTTTTCCTAATTTATTCTCGATTATTCGATTTATATGTACTTGAATAATAGCCTTTGCTCTTTTATCTCTCAACTTCTTTAGCCATTTATCAAAAAGATCTGTTTTGAAAACCTCCATACACAATATTGTAGCTTGTAACCTACAATATGTCAAATAACTGTGGTTTGAATTTTTAGATTTATACATCAACAAAATTAGTCGTGTAAGGAAGTGTGTTAGAAATATTTTTAATCAGCACATTACTTGAGTTAATTAAAATTATTCACAGCTATTTTATAGTACAATAAAGAAATGAGTTGGATATTGCTCACTATCATTAGCGCTATTACAGGTTCACTAACAATACTGCTTCAAAAAGTACTTTTAAAGAATGAGCGTAGCAATCCTTTTGCTTTTGGCTTTATTTTTCAGTTGTTAGTCGCTTTCTTGTTTTTTTCATATGTGGTTGTAACTAAAACATTTGAATTTCCTGACCTATCTTCTGTATGGGTGAATATAGTATTAATTTTTCTGGGAGTTGTATCTGTAGACTACAATCGATCTAAATGGAAGATAAATAAAGGACACATTTTTGCATTTTT
>Ga0180007_10005222_pt1 | contig 13294 bp, 12 predicted proteins | sample MM_PC_MetaG_FD_121122 | JGI IMG/M metagenome (GOLD analysis project Ga0180007, IMG submission 121122) | Groundwater microbial communities from the Aspo Hard Rock Laboratory (HRL) deep subsurface site, Sweden - MM_PC_MetaG | ecosystem: Environmental > Aquatic > Deep subsurface > Groundwater... | reverse complement strand
TAGGCCGGGGCGCTACCTCCAGCTCGGATATCTTCGCAGACCAAATGAACCAGACATTCCGTGACAAGCTGTGGACTAACCAATACGCCGTACTGAAGAAGTGGATTTAACCGAACAAGCGTCAGCCTATTCACGAGACTCTCAAAAATGATTTTGATCGCCTGGCGGGCCTCAAAGCTGAGCTCGGGAAATCTCTGCTTCAGTATTTTTCTCACCTTCCTTGGAGAAAGACCCTTCATCTCCGTTTACCTCCTTTCTGAAAATGGTTTGGGCAATGCCTCCTTAACCGCAAATTAACAAAAAAGACGACACCTGTCAAGCGTGCCGTCTTTTAAAAAATATTTTATCTATTGCAAATACTTTGCCTTATTCGCTTTATGTTCTTCAAAGTCTCGGCTATAGATTGTCTGACCGTCCTTGGCGTGTAAAAAATACCAATAGTTGTTAGCTTCGGGAAAAATCGCCGCTCGAATCGCCGCGAACCCCGGGTTTCCGATCGGTCCGGCGGGCAGGCCGCGATATTTATAAGTATTGTGAGGAGAATTAATTTTTAAATCATCCAAACTCGGCTGGGTCTCGTATTTTCCGGTCGCATAATTTACTGTCGCGTCGGATTGAAGAGCAATGCCCTCATCAATTCTCCGCCAAAAAATATCGGCGACCTTGGCCAAATCTTCTCCCCTCGCTTCTTTCTCAATAATTGAAGCCATCGTCACAATTTCAAAAATAGTTTTTTTCTGCCGGGCGATTTCCGCGCGTAAATCAGCTGATAATTTTTGATCGAAATTATCCAACATCTTTTTTATGATATGCTCGGCCACGGCTGTTTCTTTATCCCTCTCGCCCAAAAGTTCCGCAGGAAATTCTTTATAAATTCTATAAGTGTCAGGGAACAAATAACCCTCAAAACTTGCACCAGCCGGCCTATCCGATAAAAATTCGTAATCTTCAATGTCCGATTTATAACTTTCCACCGCGTTCAAAAAAATATCTTTACTCACCACTTCTCCCTTGTCCAAATAATTCGCAACCTCTGCATTGTTCCATCCTTCAAGAATTTTTATGTCTCTTTCGTTTGTTTCTCCGATCGAAGTTAAAACCTCAACAATTTCCCAAATTCTCATATTTTCTCTTAATGTATGCTCTCCTGCCCTAAAATCGCTCTGAACTTTTCGGAGCCAAACATAAGTTTCAAAAATAAATTTATTTTTTATAAAATTCTGATCTACGAGGCGTCGGCTTATTTCATGCACTCCCTCCCCTTTTTCAATTACAAAATTTTTCTCTGGGTAATTTTCAGACGGCGGAACAAAAATATACCAACCAACAATAACTAAAATCGCAAGGATCACTAAAAAAATGATTTTTTTCATAAAAATAAAATTTATAAATATTTTTTAAATCCCTTTTCCCCCAACTCTTCAACAATTTTTTTTACTTCCCCCGCTCTTTCTTTCGGACAGACAAGTAATGCATCCTCGGTCAAAACTACTACAGTATTTTGAAGACCAACCGTGGCGACAAATTTATCCGGCGGACCGTAAATCAAACAATCTCTTGTATCCAGGGCGAGCACCTTACCCTTTATCAAATTTTTATTACCCGGCGACAAAATATCTTTTATAATATGCCATTTCCCCAGATCAGACCAGTTTAATCCAGCCGAAATTATAGTAGCTATTTTATTGGTTTTTTTTGTGATGGCCGATTCAATATGAATCTTTTCCAACTTAGCATATTGCTCTCTGGCAGAACCAGCTGCTATCTTTTTACACACCTCATACATTTTTGGTTGAAATTTTCTAAACAAATCAAGAATGGTTTTTAATTTCCAAATATACATTCCGGTATGGCAAAAATACTCTCCTGATTTAATCAATTTTTTACAATAATCAACTTTGGGTTTTTCAATCCAACCATTAACTTTAAAAATTTTAATTTCTTTTCCGCCAGCTAATTTTTTACCGATTTTTATGTAGCTATATCCTTCATCGGGAAAAGTCGGTTTTGCGCCGGGCGTTATAATATATTCCGGATTTTTTTCCAAAAATTTTTCCGCAACAACAAGTTCGGCGCGAAAAGCGGCGGGATCAGAAATATAATCATCTGACGGCAAACTTGCAACTATTACTTCCTCGCCAAAACGACGCGCCAAAACACAACTTTCAAGACAGATTGCCGGTCCGGTATTTCGTCCCGCTGGCTCTAAAATCATATTCTTATCTGCCAGTCCCGGAATTTCTTTTTTCAATCTCTTGGCCATCTTTTGATTTAGGGAAATGAAAAGATCGCCGCTTTTTTTAAGCAATGGTTTTATGCGATTCACCGTGCCGCGGATAAGAGTATTTTCCCCGACTAGCGCCTGAAATTGCTTTGGATTATTCTCGCGCGAAACCGGCCAAAGTCTTGTCCCTGATCCCCCAGCTCTAATTACAATTTTCATATCTTAAGTAGTTTTTTCCAATTAATTTTATTCACTGTGTAAACCGAAATCCACGCCAAAGTTACTCCGCCTAAAATATCCAGTGGATAATGCACTCCGACATAAATTCTTGAAAAACTAACAAACGCCGCCAAAATTAATAAAACCGTGCCCAACTTTTTATTATAAAAATAAATTCCAAAAGCCATGGCAAAAGATAAAAACGTATGTGCCGAGGGAAACGACCCGTCGGATATTTTTCCTATCAACAAATTTACATCGTGCGCGGAAAATGGCCGCGGCCGGAAATAAAACAGGTTAATTATAATTTTCACAAGATAGCTGAAAAATGCCGCCAAAATAATTTCCAAAATTATAGCTGCGTCTGCGCGACGATTATTTTTATTAAAAATTGTCCAAGCAACTATCACAAAAGCCATGATAAAAATCAGATATTCCGCGCAAAAAATGCCGAGCCAGTCCAGCGGCCGCCACCTGCCGGCTAAATTATTTAAAAGCTGAAAAAGATAATAATCCATAATTATTTTATTTTTGACAACTTGGACAAAAACTTGTTCCCCGTCCAGCTAATTTAATTGTTTTAACTTTTCCCCGGCAACCAATGCAGGGTTTTCCTCCGCGACCATAAACTTTTAGAAGCGGCACATAACCTCCCCTTTTTCCCAAGGCGTCAACGTAGGAATTAACTGAAGATCCGTGACGCGCGAGAGCGGCGACAAGAATTTTTCTAAGACACTGGTAAAGATTTTTTATTTCTTTCGCGGTTAGGGCGGAAACTTTTTTTGTTGGTAAAATCCTGGCGCAAAAACAAACTTCTTGCGCATAAATATTGCCGACCCCAGCGATGAAGGTTTGATCCATCAAAAGTGGTTTTATTTTAGCATTTGGTTTTTTTGCCAGCAACTCATTAAATTTATGAAGAGTAAGACTTTTATCCAAAATCTCCGGACCAAATTTATTTTTCATTAAAAATTTTTCTACTTCGCTGGATTTCATCAACTTCGCATAACCAAAAAGGCGAAAATCATAATGCTTCAAATTGTGTCCGTCGGAAAAGGTGTAAATAATATGCGGCTTTCCAATCCCCTCTTTTCCGTCGTAAATTAATTGCCCTGTCATTTTTAAATGTATAACAATGCTCCAACTGCCGGAAAGATCAATAACTAAAATTTTTGCCCGCCGACGAATATCTTTCACGCTTTTCCCGGTCACGATCTTTTCAAACTTAGCAGCCGGTATATTTACCATTCTCGCTAATTTAACTTCAATAAATTTTATTTTTTTACCTTTTATTCTGGCGATTAGTTGCCTTCTAATTGTTTCTACTTCTGGCAGCTCCGGCATAAATTTAATTTATCGAAGAATTATTTAAAATCCTCATTTCTTTCTTATGTCTGGTAATAAAAATAAATTTTACCAACTCAATCAATAAAAGGTTTATCAAACCCAATGATACTACAATCCCCCAATCTCGCAAACTAAGCGGCACTGTCCTCAAAACTTTTTGAAAGAACGGAACATACAGCGCGATAAAAAACATTGAAAAACCGAAAAGCACGGAAAAATTCAAAAATTTATTTTTAAAAGGATTCATGTGCCAAAGTGAAAATCTTAAACTCCGGCAACTCCAGATATAGAACAATGAATTAATCCCCAATCCAACAAAAATGACCGTTCTTGTATAATTGATATCCTGCCCGATTTTCCAAAAATAATAGAAAAGTCCAAGGAGCAGCAAGGACGTTAAAATGCCAATCACAAAAATAATTATTCTCATTTCCGTGTTTAAAATATTTTCAGTTTTTCTTCTTGGTTTATCCAGCATCAATCCTTTTTCTTCTGGCTCAAAAGAAAGGGCAATGGACGGCAAACCGTCTTCAATTAAATTAACCCAAAGAATCTGCGCCGCCAAAACGGGCAGGGGCAGCCCCAAAAACAAACTGCCTCCGACAATAATCATTTCTGTAAAACTGTCAGATAACAGGTAGGTGATAACTTTCCTGACATTTTCAAAAATCGCGCGCCCTTGTTTAACTGCCTTAACGATTGTGGCAAAATTATTGTCTAAAAGCACTATATCCGCGGTTTCCTTGGCTACTTCCGTACCTGAACCAAGAGCAACGCCTATGTCCGCCTTTTTAAGAGCCGGCGCGTCATTTACTCCATCACCAGTCATTGCCACCACCTCGCCCTTCCTCTGCCAGGCTTCAATAATTCTCATTTTATGCCGCGGCTCAACACGAGCGTAAACATCAACGCGCCTTAATACTGACGAAAATTTTTCATCACTCATTTCATCCAAATCTCTACCCTCTAAAATATTCTCTTCTCTCGCCGACAAACCAACTTCTTCGGCGATTGTTTTCGCGGTTAATCTATGATCACCAGTAATTAAAATTGGCCTAATGCCCGCTCTCTTGCACGCCTCTATTGTTTCCCGCGCCTCCGGCCGCAAGGGATCCTTCAGAGCAACCAAACCAACAAAAACTAAATCCTGCAATTTTTCCAGATTATCTCCCTCCCCGTGGGCTACGGCTAAAAGTCTAAGGCCCTTGTTGGTCAAATTTTCTATTTCTTTTTCAATTTTTTTAACTCTGTTGCTGTTTAACTTTTCTTTTTTACCATTAATCTCGAGCCATCCCGACATGGACAGCACTACCTCGGGCGCCCCTTTCACAAAAATAATTTTTGAACGACCGGCCGAATGCAATGTCGCCATGTACTTTTTTTCTTCATCAAAAGGAACCTCGCCAATCCTCGGATTTTCTTTTTCCAACTCATCTTTTCGCAAACCTGCCTGCACGGCCGCCAAAAGCAAAGCTTGTTCCGTAGCATCGCCAAAAATTACCCAATTTTTTAATTCTTCTTCAGGATTCTCGATAACCGCGTTATTGCAAAGAAGCCCAATTTCTAGAACTTTGACTTTTGATTTCTCGCTTTGGCTTTCCGTAAAAATATGATCAACCATCATCTGGCCGAGAGTTATAGTCCCGGTTTTGTCGGAGCAAATCACTGACGTGCTCCCCAGCGTCTCGGCGGCTACTAACCTTCTCACCAACGCCTTCTCCTTCAAAATTCTCTGCATGCCAATTGCCAAAATTACAGTAAGGGCGACAAGAAGGCCTTCGGGAATGGCCGCTACCGCTACGGCTACTGCCGTCAAAAATATCTCAACAAACGGCCTTCCCTGGATAATGCCAAGTAAAAAAATAAACAGGCAAACCAAGGAAAAAAATATTGCGAGCCACTTGCTGAATTTTGCTAATTGCCTTTGAAGCGGCGTTTTTTCTTCCCCCGTTTCATGAACCATCAAAGCAATTTTTCCTAACTCCGTTTTGCTGCCCGTTTCAACTATTACCGCCTTTCCACGCCCCCTGACCGCGCTTGTTCCCATATAAACCATATTTTCTCTGTCAGCCAAAACTTCTCCTGCCTCCAGGGCAACTGATTTTTTGTTGGACGGGACGGATTCTCCGGTCAGGGCGGCTTCCATAATTTGTAAATTGTTAACTTCAATCAATCTGGCGTCTGCCGAAATTTTATCTCCAGCCTCAATTAAAATTATATCTCCCGGCACTAAATCTTCTACCGTAATCTCGGTCTCCCGGCCGTCCCGCAATACCCTTGCCTTGTGTTCAAGCATTGATTTCAGGCGTTCAATAATTTTCTCCGCCTTAGTTTCCTGGAAAAAACCGACAACAGTATTTATAAAAACGGCGGCTAAAATCACCCCCGTGTCGGTAAACTCTTTCAAAAAAAATGTGATTCCCGAGGCAACCAAAAGAATATAAACCAGCGGACTTTTAAACTGATTAAAAAAAATCTGAAGCTGTGTTAACTTCTTTTCTTCAGGCAATTTATTTGGTCCAATTTTTTTTAATCTCCGGGCGGCCTCTTCTTTGTCCAGCCCCTCCTTCGAAACTTTCAATCTGGCCAAAACTTCTTTTATTTCCAAACTATGCCACATAAAAAATTTTTATTTATATTAATGGCGTTCCGCTCATTTCTTCCGGTTGTTTTATATCCATTATTTTTAAAATCGTTGGAGCAACATCAGCTAAAACTCCAACCGGCGACACTAAACTCAAATCTGCTTCCTCGCCACCCGCAACAGCCTCTTTATCTTTTAAATCTCGTCCGGCTAAAATAAACGGCACAGGATTAGTGCTGTGCTCTTTATCAATCTCACCGGTTTGTAAATTAAAGACTTCTTCAGCATTGCCATGATCGGCGGTAAGAACCATAACTCCGCCCATGGGCAAAACTACATCTGCTATTTGCCCAACGCATTTATCAACGGTTTCTACGGCTTCTACGGTTTCCTTATGTTTCCCTGTGTGCCCGACCATATCAGCATTTGCGAAATTGACTACAATAAAATCATATTTTCTAGACATTATTACTTTAATCAATTTTTCCGTAATAACTTTCGCGGACATCTCCGGCTTCTCGGCATAAGAAGCGACATGCGGCGAAGGAACAATTATCCTGTCTTCTCCAGGAAATTCTTCTTCCCTCATCCCATTAAAAAAGAAAGTTACATGAGCATATTTTTCCGTCTCGGCAATATGTAACTGTTTTAGTCCGGCCTCACTCAAAACTTCTGCCAAACAAACTTTTATTTTCTCCGGCGGAAAAATAACTTTGACCGGCAGACCGGCTTCATATTCAGTCATTGTGGCAAAAAATAATTTTGGAAAAAAATTATCTCTCGGGAATTTATCAAAATTTTCTATGGTAAACGCTTTTGTCATTTGCCTCGCACGGTCGGCGCGATAATTGAAAAAAATTATCGCATCATTTTCTGAAACTGTGGCTACCGGTTTTTTCCTTTCCAAAATTACGACTGGCACAAACTCTTCATCATAAACTTTTTTTGCATACGATGCTTCTACTGCTTTTATTGGATCAGAAAAAGATTCATCACTTTTTCCTTCAGCAATGGCCCGGTAAGCTTTTTCTGTTCTATCCCAACGGTTGTCGCGATCCATGGCATAAAAACGTCCGGAAAGCGTGGCAATTTTCCCCACGCCACTTTCCTTAATTTTTTCCTGCAACTTTTTTATAAAATCAACTCCACTGTTGTAAATCGTATCCCTTCCATCCAAAAAACAGTGAATGTAAACATTTTTTATTTTTTGTTGTTTGGCAAATTTTAGTATGGCATAAAGATGGTCAATTGTGGTATGTACGCGGCCGGTACTCACAAGCCCCATTAAATGAAGACTTGATTTATTTTTTTTGACGTGGGCGGCGGCATCAAGCAAAACTTTCTTTTTAAAAAAAGAGCCATCATTGATAGCTTTGTTGATTCTTGGAAGAGTCTGATAAAAAATCTTCCCTGTCCCAAGATTTAAGTGACCGACTTCCGAAGTTCCCATTTCTCCCCAGGAAAGACCGACTTCATCTCCGGAAGCCCGAAGCGTCATCGCCGGATAAGTAGCAATCAATTTATCGACGTTTGGTGTTTTGGCATCAAAAATAGCATTGCCCTTTCCTCCCGGAGCAATTCCCCAGCCGTCTAAAATTGCAAGCACCACTGGCTTTGGACGATTCATAAAACTTATAACTTAACTTAATAAACTCTTTTTTGTCATTTCTCTCGGCGTCGTCATGCCCATCACGTCAAGTACGGTTGGCGCGACATTGGCCAAAACTCCTTTTGGCAAACTTTTTCTTCTCAAATTTTTGAAACGCGACCCGACCACAATAAACGGCACCGGATTTTTGGAGTGTTCAGTATCAACCTCTCCGCTTTTGTCGTTTATCATTTCTTCTATATTACCATGATCAGCGGTAATAATTGCTGTTCCCTCCTTGCGCCAGACGCCGCGAATAATTTTATCAACACACCTGTCAACCGTCTGCACCGCCCGAATACCAGCAGACAAATCCCCCGTATGGCCAATCATGTCGGGATTGCAAAAATTAACTGCTACAAAATCATACTGGCCGCTGTCAACACGCCGCCTGACTTCTGTGGTAACTTTTTCCGCATTCATTTCGGGTTTGTCTTCATAATGCGGAGTCAAAAGCGATGGAATTCTAACCCTCTCTTCTCCATAGAGCGCATCAGCATTGCCGCCGTTAAAAAAGTACGTAACATGCGCGTACTTTTCCGCCTCGGCGATATAGATTTGTTTTTTATCACGAAGAACCGCCGGCAAGGCACTCAAAATATTTCTTGAAGGAAAAGCCGTCAAAATATGGGGCAAATCGGGACCGAAATCAGTCATGGCCGCGAAAATAATATTTTTGGGAACTTTTTTTCTTTTGAATGACCCTGGATTTTTTTCCGTAAAATCTTTTTGCACAAAAGTTTTTGTAATTTCTCTCGCGCGATCCGATCGCAAGTTAAAGAAAAGTACTACATCATTATCACCCACTGTCGCGATTGGCTTATGGTCATTTGTGACAACTGTTGGCATGATAAATTCATCTGTCTCTCCGCGATTATAAGCGGAGGAAATTGCCGCTTCAGCCGATTCTGCCGTGACCCCTTCGCCCAGAACCATCGCATTGTAAGCCGCTTCAATTCTTGGCCATCTTTTTATACGATCCATTGCATAAAAACGTCCCGTTATTGAGGCTATTTTTTCTCCGTTGTGAAAATGTGTTTTTAATTTTGGCAATAATTTAATCGCGGCAAAACGAGAAGAATCACGGCCGTCAGTGAAGAGATGCAAAAAAACTTTTTTTATTTCGTGCTTATTCAATAGATCCAGCACAGCATAAAGATGTCCGGGAGATGCATGGGCACTTTCACCATTTGCTAATAAACCCATAACGTGTACCTTGCTCTTATATTTTTCTGCATGCCTTATGGCTTCAAGAAAAGCGGTATTTTTGAAAAAAGTTCAATCCTTAATACTTTCATTTATATAAACCGCATCTTGCTTAACAACCCAACCAGCAGATAAATTCATATGTCCAGCTTCTGAATTCCCCTCCTGATTGCCAGGCAAACCAACATTTTTTCCGTGCGCCAAAAGAAGCGTGTGAGGAAATTCTTTCCATATCGCTGTCATAGTTGGTGTTTTCGCCAAAGTAATCGCGTTGCCTGGTCCCGGCGGCGCCACGCCCCAACCGTCGAGAATAACTAAAACCGTTGGCTTTTTATAAATTTTAGCCATAAAGTAAACCTTAAATCTGAAATCTTAAATCTTCAATCTATTTTATCTCGTAACTTACGGATACATCTACAACAATATCCATGCTCCCGCTTTCTACTGTCGGAGCCGCAACTTCTCCACCGCCGCCAATGCCGCCCATATCATAAGATTTATATAAAGGAGTCGGTGTTCCAGAATATTCACTGAAAGAAACAATTTTCCCGAGTTTAACGCCGGCCACGCGCGCCAAGGCATCTGCTTTTTCTTTCGCGTTTTCTAAGGCCTTCACTCTCGCCTCCTGACGCAAAGCTTCTGGATCGTCAATATTAAAAGACAAGCCGCTTACCTGGTTTGCTCCGCCTTCGCCGGCCGCCGCCAGAATATCTCCGATTTTACTCAAATTTCTGATTTTCACCGCAACACCCTGGCTTACCTGATAACCGCGCAAAATCTGTTTTCCATTTGGCCAATCATATTGCGGATAAATATTATAATAACTTGTCTGAATGTCCTGACTGTCAACTCCTAAATTTTTTAAATTTGCAATAAGACGATTCATCTTATTTGTATTTTCCGTCTGCGCGCTTTTCACATCCGCTTTTTCAGTTTGCAAACCTACGCTGACCGTAGCAATATCCGGAATGCCGGTAACTTTTCCTTCTCCGGAAATGGCGATTGTATCTCGTTCCGCGGTTGGTTTTCCAATATACTGATAACTCTTCAAATTATTTGCAACAAGTGTTCCTAAAAATACAAATAAACCTAACATAACGAGCGCTGTAAAAATTTTCAGAGCTCTGTTGTTTTTTAGCTGCGGCATTGGGTTTTCCATATTTTTTGTTTAGTTTGTAAGTTGGTAAGTTGTAAGTCGGTAAGTTTGAGCTAAACTTATAAACTTAAAAACTTAATCACTTATAAACTTATTTTAATAGTGGTTTAATCCCCGGCAAAACTTTTCCTTCCAAAAATTCCAGCATTGCTCCCCCACCGGTAGAAATATGATCAATGTATTCTGCCATTTTAGTTTTTTCTATTGCCTCAATTGTCTCCCCTCCGCCGACTACTCCAAAAACTTTTCCGCGCGATCGCGCCGCGATTAATCTCCCGAGCGCAATTGTTCCATGACTATATTTTGGAATTTCAAACATCCCCATTGGTCCGTTCCAAACAATCGTTTGCGCTTTTCTCACGATGCTGGCATATTTTTTTATTGTCTCTGGGCCAATATCTAAAAGGGCGTATGGTTTTTTACAGAGTGCTATTTTTTTCTTCGGCACACTAACCACTCGCGCTTTTTTCCCTTTAAAATCCCCGACCACAAAATCAACTGGCAAAACAATTTTTTTATTTTTCAAGAGTTTTTTTGCGGTCTTCAATTCTTTGGGTTCATATACTGATGCGCCAATTTCATATCCGGCGGCTTTGAAAAAATTATTTACCAAAGCTCCGCCCAAAAGAAGCGAATTTACTTTTTTCAATAAATTTTCTATTACTGAAATTTTTGTAGAAATTTTCGCTCCGCCGATTAGGGCGACAAACGGTTTTGATGGTTTTGCGAGCAGACTGCCGAGAACACTGATTTCTTTTTTCATCAAAAGTCCTGCGTAACTCGGCAAAAATTTTGGCACGCCGACAATTGAAGCGTGTGCCCGATGCGCCGCAGCAAATGCATCGTTTACATAAATATCCGCCAGACTCGCGAGTCCCGCAGCAAATTTTCTATCATTTTTTTCCTCTCCTACATGAAAACGCAAATTTTCTAGCATCATCACTTCTCCGGTTTTCATCTCATCAATTTTTTTCAATCCCTTCCTTCCTTCCCAATCCGCCGGTGCAGTTCCTTTCATCAACAAAAGTTTTCCAAGCGCGGCGCCAATTGGTTTCAAACTTAAATTCTTTTTTGCCTTTCCGCCCGGGTCGCCCAAGTGACTCATCAAAATTACTTTTGCTCCTTGTCCCAAAAGATATTTTATTGTAGGCAAGGCCGCGCGAATTTTTGTGTTATCAGCTACAACAATTCTCGCGCCGGACTTTTTTAAGGGAACATTAAAATCAACCCGAACTAAAACTCTTTTTCCTTTTAATTTTTTAATTTCGTCAAGCGATTTTAATTTCATAAATATAATTTATTATTTATCCCCCTCAATTTCCTCAAGCTCCCACGTGTCAGCTTTTATTTTTTTTACCACCACTTCCGCGTTTTCCGCTTTTGTCCCGCGCGCGAGAACCCCAACATTAAATTTTAAATTTTCCGGATTAATTTCCGAGCCATGCTCAATCACGCTCCCGAGCCCGACAACAATTTTTGTTACTGATTTCAGCTTATTTTTTTCGGCGTGATCCAAAACTAATTTTAAAATTCTGTCTGCCTCGTGTAAATCATGCATATTAATGTGTCGCGCAGGTCATACAAGGATCGTATGCCCTGACCATCATATTAATCTTCCATTTTCTATCCCGCTCATTTTTAATATCCGCTTCATTCAAATATTTATCCAAATCATTTTCCAAATTATCCAAAAATTGGGCGGTCGGCGTGATGATATTGCAGGCGCGAATTACGCCATACTTATCAATTTTATAATAATGATAAAGCGTGCCGCGCGGCGCTTCAGTCGCAGCCAAACCTTCTCCGTTTTTTAAAGTGTGCCTGACCATTAAATTTCTTGATTTATCGCGCAAATATTCTTTAAGTAATTTTTGCACTTCTTCAACGCAATGGACAAGTTCCACGGATTGGGCAAAAATATTATGAAAAGTATTGTAAGTCAAAATTTTTCCCGATGACTTGTCAAAAAAAGACAAAAACTTTTTCGCTTCAGGATTTAAAAATTTATGGCTCAAGTTCAGTCTCGCAATCGCGCCCGGCATAAAACTTTTGCCAAGATGGCTCGCGCGTTTTGTCGGATCATCGCTGGTTTGTTTTTCTACAAGTTCTTTATAGAATTTTTTCACGGGACGCGCTGACTCTACGGTTGATCCGATTACACCGTCGTAAAACGCGTATTCCCGCGGCGCCACCAAACCGGCAAATTCAACTTTTCTCTCATACTTTGGATAATCAAGCGCCCGAAAAAATTTCGCCACGCCAATCGCCGCCTCAAGCACCGGTTCGGTTTCATCAATTAATTTTTTAATAATTTTATCATCCAGCACCCCTCTAAACCCTCCTATTTCCGTGGAAATCATATGCATGTCCCGCCCGCCGATTACGTCTTTTATTTTATTTCCAAAATCACGAATTAAAATAATCTGTTTGGCAAGATTGGGATATTTTTTTATTAAATCAACGTCGCTTTCATATTTGAAAAAATCGGACAAAGATAAAAAGAAAAGATGCGCCGCGTGGCTTTGGATTGGTTCGGCCATCACCAAAATTTTGCGAAGCCGTTCAATCTGCGGATTGATTTTCACGCCGAGCGCGTTTTCAATCGCTTTAATGCTTGTGATGTTGTGCGCCACAGAACATATGCCGCAAATACGCGACGTGACAATCGGCGTCTCAATATAATTGCGATTTAAAATTATTGATTCAATCAAACGCGCACCAATCGTAATTTTCAATTTGGCGTTTTTAATATCGCCGGCGAGCATATCAGCAAAAAAACTGGCATGCCCCTCGATTTTCGCAAGATGGCTTATTTTTATTTTCATATTATTTTTCAATTCTCAAAAAATCATCTTCCGCGCCGTAAGTTTCCATAATTTCGCGAAGATATTTTTTGCCAACTAATTTTTC
>Ga0180007_10005221_pt1 | contig 13295 bp, 10 predicted proteins | sample MM_PC_MetaG_FD_121122 | JGI IMG/M metagenome (GOLD analysis project Ga0180007, IMG submission 121122) | Groundwater microbial communities from the Aspo Hard Rock Laboratory (HRL) deep subsurface site, Sweden - MM_PC_MetaG | ecosystem: Environmental > Aquatic > Deep subsurface > Groundwater... | reverse complement strand
TGGATTATGCTAGTCTGTAAGCAATGCAACGCAGGCTTTGAAGTCACCGATTCCGATCGGACGTTTTACCAAAAGGTAAGTCCGGTCTTTGGTGGTAAAAGGTTTCTGATTCCCGAGCCGGAAAATTGTCCGGACTGCCGGCAGATTTTGCGGCTTCAGTGGAGGAATGAGAGGGCGCTTTATCAGCGAAAGTGTGCTCTTTGCGATAAATCGGTTATCTCTATTTACGCGCCGGACGGGCCGTTCATTGTTTACTGTTACGACTGCTGGTGGGGTGATAAGTGGAATACGCTGGACTATGGTCGTGATTTTGACTTTAATAAGCCATTTTTTGAACAGTTCGCTGAACTTTTGAAGGCGGTGCCGAAAGCGGCTCTGGTGAATTATGCCGTAGAGAACTGCGATTACGACAATTACGTCAACGAATCCAAAAGCTGTCACCTTTGTTTCGGTTCCGGCTATATGGAAGACTGCATGTATATGGACTGGTCTTATCACGGAAAAGATACACTCGACTGTTCTTTTAATACGAATTTTGAGCTTGGTTATATGAACGTCGATTGCTCTGACACTTATAGCTCGAAATTTTGTCAGGACTGTCACAATGTCAGTGACTGCGCGTATTCGTTTGATCTGCGTAACTGCAAAAACTGCTTTGGCTGTGTCGGCCTTCGGAGCAAGGAATATCATATTTTTAATAAGCCGTATACTAAAGAGCAGTACTTCGAGATGATTGAGAAGCTCAATGATCCAAAGCATGCTGAAAATATCCGGACAGAAGTCAAAAAGCTGAAAGCTAAGCATCCTCATCAGGCAAGCAGGCTTATAAACAGCGAAAACTGTACGGGTGATTATCTTCAGAATTCAAAAAATTCACATTATTGTTTTGAGGGCGTGAAGCTTGAGGACTGCAAATATATGTGTGACGTTTTTGTGGCTAAAGACTGTATGGACCACAACCGTACCGGCGAAACGGAACTCAGTTATTTTAACGGTGGCGGGGGTTACTACAGGAACACTTTGTTTTCGGCCATTTGCTGTGATTTTAAGTGGGGACTTTATTCTTTTGAATGCATGTACAGCAAGAACGTGTTTGGTTCAGTTGGTCTGAATCATAATGAATACGTTGTTCTGAATAAGCAGTATTCTGTTGATGAGTACAATGAGTTGATGCCTAAGATCATCAGGCATGTGAAAGAAACGGGGGAATGGGGACGCTTTTTTCCTCCGTTCATTTCGCCGTTTGCCTACAATGAAACTTTGGCACAGGAATTTTTTCCGTCTGCAAAAGAGATATGTCTTGCAAAAGGCTTCCGGTGGCGCGAACCTGATAAGCGGGATTACCGGCCTCAGACGGTTAAAGTTCCTGAAAATATTGAGGATGTAGAGGATTCTATTGTGAGTGAGGTACTTGTATGCAAGAAATCCGACAGAAACTTTAGAATAACTGCTCAGGAATTAAGCTTTTATAGAAGGCAAGAGCTGCCAATTCCTGATCTTTGTCCAGATCAAAGATATTTGAAGCGATTGGCTCTTAAAAATCCGAGACAACTGTGGGAGCGCAAATGTGACAAATGCCAGTCGGCTATCAAAACCTCCTATTCACCGGAGCGGCCCGAGGTAGTATATTGTGAGCAATGTTATTTAAAGGAGGTTTATTAGTTTATTTGAAAGCCAATTCGACGTTCTTCTTGAGTTGGTGGTTGGCTGAGTTTTTCGATATCCTGCCATACTCGTCTGAACTCACGGTCTGATGAATTGGAGTGTTTAAGGAGGAATGATTTTACTTCAGTTAATTCTTTGCTCATTTCTTTTTGGGAGGTCATGATGTAGCGCATCCTCACGAAGGCGCGCATGATCTCGATATTTACAGTGACTGCTTGAGCGCTTCTTAAGATGCCCGACAGCATAGCAACGCCCTCTTCTGTAAATGCAATTGGTAGTTTTCGTCGACCACCTCGTCCCTTTTTTGAAGTACCAAATTGGTACTTCAAAGAATTCCATTCTGATTTTGTTATTTGAAAGGCAAAATCTTCAGGAAATCGTTCTTCGTTTCGATAGAATGCTCTATTTAGACTTTTTGTTTCAACTTCGTAGAGTATTGCCAAGTCCTCATCTAGTATTACTTTTTGACTTCTCATTGTGCATATAACACCTTCAATTCGTTCGGTTGGAATGAGTGATTTTGATACTGCTTTACCCATGTTATTGCGGTTATTTTGAGGTCACAAATTGTGACTTCAAATTTGTAAGACCTCATTATAGTGAACTTTTGTTCACTTATCAAGGTGTTATTTCGCTGTATAATCCAATCATGAAAACTTGTAAATTATGCCAGACAGACTTTGAAGTTACCGATAAAGATTGGCAATATTATCAAAAAGTTGATGTCCCGTCTCCCACTCTCTGTCCCACTTGCCGGGCACAAAGGCGTTTAGCTTGGAGAAATGAGAGAAAGCTGTATGTGAGCAAGTCAGATCTTTCTGGTGAGCGTCTTATATCGATTTTTTCACCCGATAAGCCTTACAAGGTCTATTCGACTCAGGAGTGGTGGTCTGACAAATATAATCCTCTCGATTACGGTAGGGATTATGATTTCGACCGGCCATTTTTTGAGCAATTTAATGAGTTAATGTGGGCTGTTCCCCATATGTCGCTTATTGGAGCCAATAATGAGGATTGCGATTACTGTCATTTGCTGGCCAATTGTAAGCACTGTTACATGATTACCGAAAGCAGTAACAATGAGGACTGCTTATATGGTTACTGGCTTCAAAAATGTCTTGGTTGTGTTGACAGTTCTTTTTCTCATGAGTCCCGTTACTGCTATGAAATTGATAATTGCTACAACTGTTACAACTTAAAATGGTCTCAGGATTGTACTAGTTGCTCTGATAGCTATTTTCTGAAAGACAGCATTGGGTGTAAAAATTGTTTTGGCTGCATAAATCTGCATCAAAAGCAGTATTACATATTTAATAAGCCCCATACGAAGGAGGAATACGAAGCATTTATTAGGAAAATAGATTTTGATTCGTATAAGAAATTGGGACATTGGCTTGCTGAAGCAAAGAAATTCTTTTTAACTCAACCTCATAAGTATGCTCATATTCTAAATTCAGAAAACTGCTTTGGTGATTATATTATGGATGCGCGTTATTGTGAGGAATGCTATCATGCGCACGACGCCGAATACTGCAAATATGGTGAGCACGTCTGGCGTGGGTCAAAGAATAATATGGATGTCAGCACTGTGGGTCGTGAGGCGGAGTGGGTTTATGAGGCGATCAATACCGGCATTTCTTCATTCAATGTCCAATTCTCGGTCCAGAACTGGACCTGTTCGGATATGCAGTACTCTTATGGCTCTCACAATTCAAGTCACAGTTTTGGCTGTGTCGGACTCAAGCGGAATGAATATTGTATTCTGAATAAACAGTATTCTAAGGAAGAATATGGGGGGCTGAGGTCACGGATTGTTGAGCAAATGAAAAAGAACGGGGAATATGGTGAATTTTTTCCTGCTTCGATTTCGCCTTTCGGTTACAACGAAACGGTTGCCCATGAACAGTATCCACTTACTAAGAATGAGGTTGCTGAGCAGGGCTTCAAATGGTCTGACTATGAGGCACCCCTGCCCGACGTGGAAAAGGTTATATCGGCTGAAAAGCTACCGGATAACAGTAAGGACATTCCGGATGATGTTCTGAATTGGGCTATCAAATGTCAGGTTTCAGGAAGGCCATTTCGCTTAACCAAGGAAGAGCTCAAATTTTATCGTGAACATCATATTCCCATCCCCAGGTTGCATCCTGATGAGCGTCATATGGAAAGAATGAAAACCAGAAACCCGAACAGACTTTGGAACCGAAATTGCGCCAAATGCAATGCGGACATCAAAACCTCCTATTCTCCCGATAGACCCGAGGTAGTATACTGTGAGCAGTGTTATTTAAAGGAAGTTTATTGATGCCCAATTGTAAGCAGTGCAGCACTGGCTTTGAAATCCTTAAGGAAGACAGGGCTCTTCTGAGCAAGCTTAATATGCCCGACCCAACCATGTGCTTTACCTGTCGTTTGAAGTGGCGACTGGCTTTTTATAATCGCCGAAAGCTATATAGGCGTAAATGTGATTTAACCGGCGAGAATATCGTTTCGGTGATTTCCCCCGACAAACCATTCAAGGTCTATAATGTGAGTGATTGGTTTTCAGATAAATGGGATCCGATGGAGTATGGGCGAGACTTTGACTTTAATCGACCTTTTTTTGAACAGATTAATGAACTGATTCAGGCTGTCCCCCATATCGCGCTTTCTTTGATGGGTGACAATATAAACAGCGACTTCACGAACGATAACTATAAGCTCAAGAACTGTTATCTTGTCTTCGATGGCGAGCGGGCAGAGGATACTTATTACGGTGAAACCTTTTTTGACTTGAGGAATTGCATGGAGTTCCTTTTCCTGTATCAGTCGGAACTTTGTTATGAATGTACCGGCTGTAATAACTGTTTCAATCTGAAGTATTCCAGCTTTTGCACAAGCAGTTCAGATTCCTGGTTCTTAAGGGATTGTATCGGTTGCAAGAATTGCTTTGGCTGTGCCAATTTACATCAGAAGGAATATCATATTTTCAATAAGCCTCATACAAAGGAAGAGTATGAAAAATTTATGGCTGATTTTCAGTCTGGTCATTATGGCGCGATTCAGGAAATGAAGAAGAAGGTTAGAGAGTTTCATTTGACCCAGCCAGTCAAAGCGACCCGGGGTGTTCAGAATGTTGATTCTCATGGTGACAACCTGAGCAATTCCCAGAATTCGTATTATTGTTTTGATTCCAACGACCTAAAAGATTGTCGTTATTGTACCAACTGCCTTCTTGCTTCTTTTGATAGCATGGATGTTCATGTTTGGGGCGATAAAATGGAACGCTGTTACAACTGCTCTGCTGTGGGTGCAGGTGCCACCAATGTCTTCATGAGCTCTTACTGCGGTGTGGGTGTCAGCGACATCTATTATTCTTATTGGTGCACGCGAAATTGCACAAATTGTTTCGGCTCTGCCGGACTCAAGCATAAGAAATATTGCGTTCTGAACAAGCAGTATTCCAAGGAGGAATATGAAAAGTTGGTTCCCAGGATTATTGAGCATATGAAGAAGACGGGGGAGTGGGGTGAGTTCTTTCCGCCAAATATCTCGCCCTTTGGCTACAACGAAACCTTGGCACAGGATCATTTTCCCTTGAAGAAGGCGGAGGCGTTCGAGCAAGGCTATAAATGGTCCGATTTTGAACCTGAATTGCAGGCGGTGAAGACTATTCCAGCGGAGCGCTTACCTGATGATATAAAGGATGTACCTGATGATATTCTGAATTGGGCTATTGTTGGTGAGGTGACCGAAAAACCCTATAAAATAGTGGCGCAGGAATTGAAATTTTATCGTGAACAGAATCTTCCCATTCCTCATCGTCACCCTGACCAGCGTCATTGGGATAGAATCAAAATAAAGAATCCATACATGATATGGAATCGTAATTGTGCCAAATGCCAGAAGGATATTGAGACTTCCTATTCTCCGGATAGGCCAGAGGTAGTATACTGCGAGCAATGTTATCTAAAAGAAGTTTACTGATGAATACATGCAAACAGTGCAATGCTGGTTTCGAGGTCACCGACAAAGATCGTGAGTTTTATGATCGGGTGAGTCCGGTTATAGCTGGAAAAAAATATTCTATTCCCGCACCAACCCTATGTCCCGATTGCAGGCAGCAAAGGAGGCTCTCATTCTGCAATGAGAGATTTTTGTATCAAAGGGAATGCGGGCTGTGTCAGCAAAGAACGCTTTCTCAATTTGGTCCGGATGCTCCGCAGCCTATTTATTGTAGGGAGTGTTGGCATAGTGATAAATGGGATCAACACGAATCCGGTAGGGATTTTGATTTTTCTCGTCCTTTCTTTGAGCAGTTTGCTGAGCTCAGAAGGCAAACACCGTCCCAGGCTTTGGATACTCAGGGTACTTTGATCAATTCTGACTATATTCACTATGCTGGATCTTGTAAGAACTGCTATTTGATTATGCACGCTGATTTTTGTGAGGATTGCTATTACGGTTATGGTTTTAAAAAGGATAAATCCTGCGTAGACGGCTTTTACAACATCAAGTCAGAGCTTTGTTATGACTGTGTCGACGTTCACAATTGTTTTGGCCTAACGGGGTCACAGGATTGCGTCAATTGCAGCTCTAGTGCGTTTCTTCGGGATTGTATAGGCTGTAAGAATTGCTTCCTTTGTGTCGGATTGCGTGAGAAGGAGTACTGTTTTGAAAATAAGCAGCTTTCAAAAGAGGAATATGAGAAGAAAATGTCTGAGATTGACTTGAGTTCTCATGAGCAATACCAAAAATATAGAAAGCGACTTGAGGAATTGGAGAGATCACACACTTTCAAGGAATATACAGGCCATAATTTGGAGGATTCTTACGGTGATCACCTCGTAAATTGTAGAAATACTGAATATTCTTTTGATTGCGAGGATTTGGAGCATGCAAAATTCTGCTATCAAGTCGTTTTGGGCGGTAAAAACCTCTATGATATCTATCAATACGGTTCCAACCTGCAAGAATCTTACGAGTGTCTTATCAGCGGTGAAAATAGCTTTCATCTACTCTTTACTTTCGGTGGTCATGTGAGCAGTTCAGATCTCAGTTATTGTTGGTACATGGAAAGGTCCAAAAACTGTTTTGGTTGTACAAATATGTTTCAGAAGAGCTATTGTATTTTGAATAAGCAGTATACGAAGGAGGAATACGAGGAGCTTGTGCCAAGGATCATTGAACATATGAAAAAAGGGGGCGAGTGGGGTGAATTCTTTAGTCATACAGTTTCTCCCTTTGGGTACAACAAGACCACTGCCCAGATGTATTATCCAATGACGAAAGAAGAGGTTTTGGCCAAAGGTTGGAAGTGGGATGATTATGAGCCCCCAGCACCTCAGGTGGAAAAGGTGATTAAGGCAGAGCAGCTCCCTGATAAAACCAATGACATTCCTGACGATATCCTGAATTGGGCTATCCGATGCGAGGAAACAGATAAGCCCTTCAAGCTCATTCATCCTGAGTTAAAGTTTTACAGAGAGCAGGGCTTGCCAATTCCAAGGCGAAGCCCGGATCAAAGGCATTTGGATCGATTTCATAGAAGAAATCCCCGTAAGTTTTGGGATCGAAACTGTGGCAAATGCCAAAAAGACATTAAAACAACATATTCTCCCGACAGGCCAGAAGTAGTATATTGTGAGCAGTGTTATTTAAAGGAGGTTTATTGATGCCCAATTGTAAGCGGTGCAGCACTGGCTTTGAAATAGTCGATAGTGATCGGGAGTTTTATGACAGGATAGGTCCGGTTGTTGCCGGGAAGAAATTTTCTGTACCCGAACCAACGCTTTGTCCTGACTGCCGCAGACAACGTCGTTTGAGCTGGCGTAATGAGCGCGTGCTATTTCAGCGAGACTGTGACCTTTGCAAGCAGAAAACTTTTTCCATGTATTCCGAGAAAGCTGATTTTCCGGTTTATTGTATCAAGTGCTGGTGGAGTGATCAGTGGGATCCAACATTTTTTGGCCAAGATTACGATACTAGTCGTTCCTTTTTTGAGCAGTTCCAGGAACTTCGGAAGCGGGTGCCCCGCATGGCCCTGATGCAGAGCCAGAATGAGAACAGCGAATACACCAACTGCGTTTCTCATTTAAAGGATTGCTATCTATTGTTTTCCTCAGATTTTAACCGGGACTGTTTTTATGGTGTCTGGATTGAAAAAAGTAAAGACTGCATTGACAATATACTCATTGATTCTTGCCAACTGACCTACGAAAGCATTTTTGCGCAAAATATTTACAACAGCCAGTTTATTCTTTTTTCTAATCAATGTTCCGATTCAGCCTTTTTACTGGACTGTCGTAACTGTTCCAACTGCTTTATGTCTTACGGTTTGAGGAATAAGAAATTTCATATTGCGAATAAGGAATATTCCGAAAAGGAGTATTTTCAGAAGCTTAAAGAATTTCCAATGAGTTCTTACTCTAATCTACAGAAGGCCAAGGCGCATTTCTTTGAGAATGTACTGAATGCCAGCAATCCTCATATGAGAAAGAGGGGCACCATTATTGATTCGAGCGGAGATTTTCTGACCAATGCCCAGAATTGCATAGAGTGCTACGATCTGACTGAAGCAAAAGACTGCAAATATGTGATGGGAGGCTTTGAAATAAAGGATGCCTATGATTGTTGTTACGTTAGCGGTGAACTCGGTTACGAGAACTGTGAGTGTGTCCCTATGCCTTTTAATTCAATTTCATGTTCAGGTTCCTATGCCGGCAGTGATCTATATTACTCCGATATTTGTATGAACAATTGCAAGAATCTGTTTGGTTGCGTTGGTCTGAAACACGCGGAATACATGATCCTCAATAAGAAATACAGTCCCGATGAGTATGAAAAGCAGGTTGCTCAAATCATTGAAGTCATGCAAAAAGCGGGTGAGTGGGGTGATTTTTTTCCGGCCAAGCTTTCGCCGTTTACTTATAATACCACCGAGGCTCAGGAGAATTATCCTCTTACCAAAGAGGAATGTCTGGCGCGTGGGTATCATTGGCAAGCGAAAGATCAGCGTGAATATCAGCCCCAATCCTACGATATACCGGATGATATAGAAGATGTTCCTGATGAAATTACAAAGAAAATTCTGGCATGCGTGGATTGCGGTAAGAACTACAAGGTGATTGCGCAGGAGTTAAAGTTGTACCGGAACGCTGGCCTACCTGTTCCCCGAAAATGCTTTGAATGCCGGCATGGTGACCGAATGAAACTAAAGAATCCACGAATACTCTATGATCGCAAGTGTGATAAGTGCTCAGTTGATATCAAAACGACTTATTCGAAGGAAAGACCTGAAAAAATTTATTGTGAGCCCTGCTATCAAGAGAGTTTGAGTTAAATAGGGGAAATCTGATACAATTAGGGCTAGCATTTTTGATAAACGATGAAATATCATTACCTTCACATCATTGTTCCTCAGGGCGAAGAGGCAAATCCCAAAAAAGAAGAACTCTTTCAGCAGGTTTTAGTGAATCTGCAAAACACGGTTAAGAACAAAACCATATCTTTGGAGTACTTTGGTTATGAGCAGTACACTTATTGTTACGCGGTTGTTCCGGATGATCTTCTGGAAACGATTGAAGGCCTTATTTACTCCACTTTTCCGGATTGTGAGATTCAGGAGGTCGAGGATTATACTTCGTTGCACAGAGGACAAGAGGTTGTGGCGGGCACAACTCTGAATTTTAACTTCTTTGATATCTATCCCATCAAGGGTTACGAGAATTTTAAAGAGGACAGTCAGTCAGGTCTTTTTTCCGTTATCTCAAAGATCGGACCCGGAGAGCAGGTTTGGGTGCAGATGGTCATTAATCCGGTTAATGAATCTGCCGGATATCATTTTAAGCGTAACTGGGCCATGCGTTTTGCCAGATGGCGTTCCATTTTTCATGTTAAAGACTGGTTTCGGACGAAAAGTAAGCAGGAGGACTCCATAAGAACAAGGCGGGCCAAGCTGGCCGCTCAGAAGTTTGATGAAGAGCCTTTTGACGTTGTGGTCAGATGCGCTTATTTAGCCAAGGACGGCGCGACTGCCTCCCGAAAACTAGAGGCAGTAATCAATAGTTTCTACCAATTCAATGATACCGATATTCAGGAGTTTTCTGCTGGCCGGACCACTACGGCAAGTCATTTTGTGAATTTGTTCCGGAGCCGAAGCCTGTCAGGTTCTCATAAAATGGGGGCTAAAGAGCTAGCCAGCCTTTATCACTATCCCAATTCGGATCACACCCCTCATGTCGTGCACGTTTTGGCTAAAAAATCAGAACCGCCGCAAGATCTGCCTAAAGAAAAGAATGATAGTGTCTCTCTTTTTGGCGTGACCAATTATCACAATAATTTTGTTACTTTCGGCATCAAGCGGTCAGACAGGCGAAGGCATCTTTATACGGTTGGTAAGTCCGGCTCCGGCAAGTCCAAATTCCTGGAGCTCCTCATTAAATCCGATTTCGAAACGGGGCAGGGGGTGGCCATTCTGGACCCTCATGGTGATCTGGTCGATGATGTTATGCGCTATATTCCGGATCATCGAGTGGATGATGTGGTGCTGTTCGATCCTTCCGACACGGATTTCCCAATTGCTTTTAACCCCCTCGAAAATGTAGGTGATGCCTACAAGATGCAGGTGACCATTGGATTTATCGATATTTTTAAGAAACTTTTTGGCACGAACTGGTCAGATCGTTTGGAGCATGTGCTTCGTTATACAACTCTGGCCCTTTTGGATAGCCCAAATACGACCGTGCTTTCGATTTTGAAGATGCTTACGGACAAGAATTACCGCCAGAAGATTATTTCCCGCATTCAGGACTCTGTCGTGAAGAACTTCTGGGTGTCCGAGTTTGCCGCCTGGAGCGAGAAGTTTGATGCTGAGGCCATTACACCCCTTCTCAACAAGGTCGGTCAGCTTGTTTCAACGAATATGATTCGGAATATTGTGGGTCAGCCAAAGACTCAATTCAATATTCGCGAGATCATGGATGATAAGAAAATTCTGTTGATGAAGATTTCGAAGGGTTTGCTGGGCGAGGAGAATGCTCAAATTCTTGGTTCCATGATTATTACCAAGGTATACCAGGCCGCTATGCAAAGGGCTGAAATTAGAGAAGAGGCCAGAAATGATTTCTATTTTTATATCGATGAGTTCCAGAACTTTGCCACAGATACTTTTGCCGAAATTCTTTCTGAAGCCCGAAAATATCGCCTGAACCTCACTCTGGCTCACCAGTACATGGGGCAACTGATTCCGAAAGTTCAAAAAACAGTGTTTGGTAACGTTGGTTCTATCGTAAGTTTCCGTGTGGGCGCGGATGATTCAAAGATTCTGGCTAATGAATATGCGCCTATCTTCAAAGAGCGGGATATCATCAATCTTGGTGTGCGGGAGTTTTACACAAAGATGTCTGTGAACGGCGAAATACGTGAGGCCTTTTCGGCCAGAACTCTGGATGTACCCAAGACTGAGAAGGATTACAGCAAAGAGATCATAAAACGATCGAGGAAGAAATATTGTAATACCAAGGCGGATGTCGAAAAACTACTCGGTAAATGGGATGAGGCAGGGGACTTTTCTGAGGCTAATACAGCGCCTGACATGGAGCAACCGTTCGAGGAGCCGTTGATCTAAATTCAATTCTTTAGCCTTTCCATTCCTTTTTTGTACACAATGGAACGATGTTCGATGGTCAGAATTCGAATGACTTCTTCGTTTATGCGAAATATGATGCGATAGTCACCTGATCGTAATTTGCGATATCCCTTAAGAGATTTTCGTAGGGGTTTTCCGAATTTCGCGGGATCAGTCATTAATTTTGTCTCAATTGCAAATTTAATCCGCTTTTTGTCGGTTGCGGATAATTTTTCGATGTCACTTTTTACTACTGATTCGTGATAAATAACTCTAAATATCATTTCCAGGCTTTTTCATGTTCAATATATTTGGCATCGGCAATATCCCTCTTTTCCGCTATTTCATTGAAAATTTCATCCTCCTCCAGTTCAATCGCCTTTCGAAGAAGATCGCTTACTTTGGTGGCTTGCGGTACTTCATCCCTTTTAGATAAGAGTCGTAAGATTTCTTCTATTTCTGAATCGACCGTGATGTTGATTCTTTTCTTGGCTGTTGGCATTTGATACATATGAATTCAATTAAAGTGTAACATAAGTGTATCACCTAAGTCAAGAATAATTTACATCTTCCGCACCACACCAACCACCTTTCCAAAAATCTTTAGTTCATTCTCGGGAATGATGGGGGAGTATTTGGGGTTGCCTGGCTGAAGGATGATTTGCCCATTTTTGGACCTGTCGAAGTATTTTACGGTATAGGCCCCATCGACAATGGCAACCACAATATCACCCACATTTACAGAGGCTTCGGATTCTACCACCACTTTGTCACCCTCCTGAATTCCGGCATCAATCATGCTGTCGCCACGGACGTTGATCAGGCAAGTTTTGGCTGGTTTTTTGACGAGGAAGTCATTAAGATCCACGTGATCCATCAGCGTTTCCTCTTCGGCTGTGGGCATACCAGCTTGTACGCTGTTAAACATAGGTAAGCCGAGCAGGTGTATTCCTGGCCTTAGGCGGCCCTTGTCCATTTTTTCCACAAAGTGGTCGTCGACCAGCTTGTTAACAAGCTTGAAGGCGGCATTTTTGGACTTAAAGCCAAAAAGCAGACAGATTTCGTCATATGTCGGCATGATTTTGTTCTGTCTGTAAAAAGCGCGGATACGTTCAATCTTTTCTTTAAGTTGATCAATCATATTGATTTAGGTTATTTGAGCTAGAAAGAAAAATCCAACAATGGTAACGATGATGAAGGCGGCGAGGAGTGAACTGGCAATCATATTATATAGATTAATAGGAATTAGGAATAAGCGGTTTGTTGATGGCTCTGCGGTAGCGGATGTAAGCCCTCAGAATGTATTCGGTAAGGAGTTTTGAGCGATGCGTCATGCGCAAGACCCTTTTGACGAAGCCGACCATAAAAGAAGTGGCACTGTCGAGACTTACCATGACACCGAGGGCCATGGCGATAAGGAGGATGGCGAGGAAGAAATTAGTAAGCATTGGGTTTGTTATTAGTGATCGCCCCTATATTATGAACATTTGTTCACCGATGCAAGTTAAAAGTGTACAAATGTTCACTAATTAGCTTGCGTTGAATTCAAAACATGTCAAAGACTCTGCTCGGGAGGTAGGGATCGAACCTACGGATGCTGGTACCAGAAACCAGTGCCTTACCACTTGGCGACTCCCGAACGGAAGCTTTGACCCTAATTGTTGCTTTCTTCTCTAATAATCTCCATTACCCTTTTTGCTGTCTCATCTAATTTGCCCTCTATATTTTCTACCATATAATCACAGTCTCTTGCACGGTTAAATTCGCGGTGCATGCTTTCTTTTCTCTTTTCAAGTTCATCCTGCGATATCGTGGCGCGGCCTACAATACGCTCTATGAGCTCGTTTTTGTTGGGAACGGTGATGAAGATGGTGACCAGATTCTCAGGATTGATTATTTCACGAATGCTGTCGAAGCCCTGAATGTCCACTTCTCTTACAATAGTCTTACCGTCTTTCAGTCCTTGCATGATGGGTCCTTTGATCAGGCCGTAATAGTTGTCCTGATGCACGATGGCCCATTC
>Ga0180007_10005220_pt1 | contig 13297 bp, 17 predicted proteins | sample MM_PC_MetaG_FD_121122 | JGI IMG/M metagenome (GOLD analysis project Ga0180007, IMG submission 121122) | Groundwater microbial communities from the Aspo Hard Rock Laboratory (HRL) deep subsurface site, Sweden - MM_PC_MetaG | ecosystem: Environmental > Aquatic > Deep subsurface > Groundwater... | reverse complement strand
CTTCCCCTGTTGTTGAATCCCTGATCTCACAAAGGTTCTTAGGATTGATGGCATTGACACCCGCCACCTCTGCTAAGCTGTGAGCACCGAAGCCTACGTTTTGAGCAACTACAGCACCCTCTGTAACCACAACACCCACAGCGGCTGTCTGAGAAGGTGTCTCGGCACCGGCTACACTGAGAATCTCCCAGTTTTGAGCCGCAGTTACAGTGATGTCTGTAAGGACTTGGGCATGAAACAGGAGAGGCTTGATCTCTAGATCATCTAGATCCGTGTTCAAGTCTTTGATGTCACGCTTTTTGGAATTTACTGTAGGAAGGTCGTCGTACCAGTTGCCAGCAGCATCGTCCAACATGCGCTTGACCTGGCTTCGCAAACAATTGAGGTCCTCCTCAATATTTGTAACGCCCGACTCCATCGTGGCGCCTGGCACCACTGTGTCATCATAAATACGGGAATTACGAACCTGTGATTCTGGGCGAATAAAAGTACGTGGCATGGTTTTACCTAGATGAGGAGGTGTAGGTCACTCATCCAGGTGAGGGCATAAAAAAACTAAGGCCCTCAGGGACCGAATTTAGAACTTGGCCGTGTAGTTAGCCAGCAAGTGATCGCCCGGAAAAGGTGCTGTTTCCAAAACAATGGTGTCATACCCTGTCCCAAGCCCACCACTTTCAGCGATGGTGTAGTCATCTAAGAGCTTAAGCAACACGCCGTTGAAGAAAATCTCTGCCGTAAAGAACGGAAGAATGTGAGTGAATTTGTCTCCGCCAGGCACTAGAAATGTAACATTTACACCATCTATAGGCCCTACTAGAACCTGACCCACTCTAAGCCGTATGGCGGCTACGTAACGTGCGTCAGTTTGCGAAAATAGGGTATTGACAGGATACATCTACCCAGCTCCCTACAGGGGCAGGTAAGAGGTGAAGCTGACCGAGAACTTAGCTGTTGCGCCGTTACCTCGAACAAGGATGCCCCCAGCAGCCCCATCAGGAAACACATTTTGAGCGAGCGTCCCTCCTCCACCCTCTAACATGACCTCACCTCCGCCACCTTCCATGGCAACGAACAGTGGTGTAACAGCTTCCTCGTTACGAATGGTGAGATTTTGAGCCCGACAAGGGAAGTACAGTTGCTGGGAATTTGCTACAGAGGCTGCGTTAGGTGCAGTACCAGAGAAGAGGATGAGGCTGTCGCCACGCAACAGACCTTCAGGCACTATGAGTCCTGGTGCACTTTGAGGGCCTACTACGCCTGCAAAGTCGACAGTCTGAAGAGTCATCCAGAACTGATCAGCATCGGCGATACCAGCCACTGTACTAAACGTGGCAGGGTCAAACGTGACCCGAAGCTGGCCAGGATTGTTCAACGCCTGAAGACCGTTGGCTGCCCCAGAAACCATAAGAGCGGGATCCAAATACCCAGCACCTATTCTAGCCTCAATGATTTGTGTGAAGGCAGCATCGAAGCTGGGAGCAGCAAAGAGTCTGTAGCGCTCCATGTTGGCCGCCTTAGGAATTAAGGCATCCAACAAGTGTGGCCTGCGCCTGACGATGTAGAAGGGTCTAAAGATGTTGCTCATGTGGTCCCCTTCTCTTGTTGCACAAGACGATCATAAGTCCTTGCCGAAGCTTCGCCCTTCACAGATCTTGCATGATCTCGCACATCCACCCAACAATGGGCCTCCTGCCCCTCGTAGTTCGGCACAAGAGTAGCTGTATGAAAATGGTCCTTTTCCTTCTTGGCAAGAACCTCCCTACGCTTAAGCCTATAATCATTTTCTGCAAGGGACTTGGAAATCCAGCCCCCTGAAATACCGTCTTTCAATACGAACCCGAAGCCGGTCGGATTGAAGACTAAGGTCATAGTCTGGCCATTCTCATCCACGACCTCCTTTTTGCCGGTTCGCACTGCCTCAAACTCAGCAAAACATAGGCGCTTGTCAAATAACTGACCATCTTGCCTTTGAAATGTGTAGACCGGCACTTTATTTACCTTTGGATTTGGATTTTCCGGGCAACAGCCACTGTTTGGTAAAGGAGAGCACAGCAGCTACATGCTTACAGATCATGTTGATTCTTTGAGGATCACGAATATCAGGCGGTGTCGCTGTTCCTTGAAGAGGTGTACGGGGGTCCTGGAAGTCCCTGGTCGTTGAGTGATACTCGGGTCCTTGCCAACGCCAAGCAGGACAGGAACAGGCTACATGAAAATCCTGAAGTCTAAATTTAGTGGATCGTCCCCGTTTCGCTGCCTTTAGCTTGACTACCTTAGGGCCATTACCACAATCAACTGAGAAAATCCATCGAAGGTTCTTTGTGTCAACACGACGCAGGTCTACTTGACACTTTTTGGCACGTTCAACCGTCTTGGGATTGAGGCCGTCGACCAAAGTATCAAGTGTTGCCGCTGTCCTGAGTCGGAACTCCGGTGCAGATCCTAGCCTAAAAAGCTCTACGATGAACGAGGCGTTGTGTGTGGTTGGGATCCCGGTCCGGTACGGATACTTCGTCTTTGGTGAGGCATCGCTAGGCCCAAGACCCATGAACCCGGTATCTCCACCTTTGTCATCAATATCGATGCGGTCACGGCTCTTGGTCATATCCCGGGGACCAGTGACCCTCTCAGGCGGCTCGTCCTTGTCCTCTATTTCCCCAGTGCTGACGTCATCTACAGGCTTGGCGTAGCTCTTATAGCCAACGAGCTTGTCATCCAAGGGGAGACCTCTGTTAAGCGGACCTCCCTCTGGCAAAGCGGAGTTGGCTCTTGCCTGCATCTTTACTCTTTGAGAGCAGCGCGAAGATTCTGCAAGGACTCGCGGTGGGCCTTCATCCAAACACCAAGATCCTTTTGAGCGGCCTTAGTATTCGTGTACTCAACTTGGGGGATGTACTTCTTGACGAAGGGAGAGAATATCTCGATGACCACCATGCCGCCAGTCTCTTCCACCTTAGGCGGGTTCTTCATCATCAACGCGAGTTGCTGCTTGAAGTCGGGCTCGTACTTGAGGGGCATCTCAGCGGCGGCTGAGTGCTCTGGCAGCTTCCAAGGATCCGAAGCCATTTTGTCCTTGCTCCCAAAAGGAGGAGCCGCACCGTCCTTGGAGACCTTCCAAGCTGAAGCAGTTTTGAATTCGTCCTTGTGTTCCTCAGTCTGCTGCTTCCACTTCTTGGCATCTTCTGGGCTCATATTCTCAGTAGGATCAGCGGGGACCCCTTCTTCGTAACGAGACTGCTTGGGCTCGTCAGTAGACGCTGTGATATAGAACCTGCCCGCAACTCCAGGCTGACCAGCCATGCTACCTACGTAGCCCATCCAGTAGGCTGTTGCAGACAGGTTGCCGGCCAGGTCCTTGAATAGGCGGGTACTATGAGTTAACTTATTCTGGTCAGTATAGACTTCAACTACCTGAACATCACGCTTGAGAGCCGAAGCATCTGCCCGCATCTGCTCAATAGCGTGTTCAGTCCGATCCTCGTTTACTACTTCATCCCCTTTGGAGGCTACCGCCTTTGCATCGGCTTGACCTGCCTCCCACTGCTTGAGCAGAGCTGCATGCATGAGGCTGTCAGCTGCCTCTCTAGACCTAGACGCCTGCTTCTCAGAGGCAGAAACCTCGGTGCCTTCCTCAGGCGAAGACCACCAACCCTGAGACATCTGGTGTGGGCCACCTATCTCTGTAAGTAGGCTGTTAGCCTTATCTAGCAACAGAGCCACGTCTCGATCACGAGTACCCCGCCGCATCATATCTGAAAGAGCCGAGATCAGACTCCCCGTCACTACATAAAAGGAGAAGGGCTGTTCAAGATTGTCTTGAAGTTCCTTAGCTATCCTAAGAACAGACAGGGCTAGTCTGGGTAAAGCTGGGGGTGGGCCCGAGGCAGCAGTCCTATCGCCGGACCTACGCACCTTCCAAGAAGCATCGTCGTACATAATCACTTTCCCTCTGCCTGTTCTGCTGATTTTTCTACCGAGTAGAAAAGATTCTCGGCATCGATCATAAAGTCTAGGACAGCCTTACTAAGAGTTCTAGCTCTCTGAGCAAGAGCTACCCCGTCACGAACGACCTTGGTATCGAAAACACCTTCGGGCGCATCTTTAAGGCTACCCATCCAGTCAGCCATCTGCTCCAAAGCATCGTAGTGCCTACCCTGCTCCCAAGCAACAAACGCATGCTTCAGACTCTTGACAAATAGCCATCCTGGTAGCGTACGTGCTTTCTTGCTTACGGAGGTTACAGAGGGAGCCTTCCACTGTAAAACGCTAGGATCACCTCGACGACGAACCGACCGAATACGGACGTCCTCTAAGACATCCTCTAATTCTTCAACCTTCTCCGGTCGTAACGCCTGTTTCAATTCTTCATAGTCAATGCGGGTAGCCGCCAACGCAACCGCCTGCAAAGCCTTTTCTAGCCGAAACAACGTGCTGGGAATCGCTTGAAGAAGATGACCAGCTACCTCAAAAATATGATCCCTGTGAGATGACTTCTCTACTAATTTCCTAGCGTTATCTACGTACCGAACAAGCTGGTCGCAACGCATCCTGGCATCGCCCAGCTCCTCCATGAGATAAACATGGGCCCCTGCAGTTTTCTGCCGGGGCCTTTGTAAGCAACCATCATTCTTACGAGCCATCATCTAAACAGTGCGGCCCACAAGAAGGTTAACAGGAGTCAGGGCTGAAAAAAACTTCGGGGAACTCCACAAGAAGTCGAGCACGGACCTCAGGATCTGTGTCAGCAGCTGCTACAGCTCGGATAACATCCGGTCGGTCCTCATAGTCCGCTTGAAGCCTGGCAATCTTTTTTCTAAGCGGATCACTAAAGTTGTAGTTAGTGGGGAAGTCAGAACAGATGCTCTTGGCAATAGTCCGTGACACGTCAGGCGACACTACTGTTGTGTCAACAACAGTAGCAGCGGCAGCCATTTTTTTGGTCACACTAAACTTGACACCTTCTTCCTCAACAACCTCTTCTTGAGCAGGTTGGCTTAGCTGATTAAGCATCGCTGCCGCACCCTCGGGGTCATACGCCGCCCTACGTGAGGCTACCGCAGTGAGGTAGTCCTCCGCCTCTTGGGGAGACATCTGAGCTACCTTTTCCTCTCTCGTGATACCTTTGCCGGGATCTACTCTTATACCTTCAACCTCTTGGAGCACCTGACTAACAGTGCTTAATTTCGTGCCTTCTAGATGCTTGGCTGTGGTACTCAGGGCACGGACCGGAGTTCCATGAGGCCCAGCTACCTCTAGCACTGTACTTTGACCCGTGTATCCATTCCTACTCTCGTTATGCTGCTGTACTGCCTTAGCATGGTCTCCGACATTCATAACCTCTTGCTCTGCTCGCTCTATAGGCGGGGCAGCGGCTGCTTTACGCTTGTTGCCGTCACCATAATCGAAGGGGTTACCACCTTCAGAAGGACCAATCTTAATATCAGCCCTAGTCCCAGCAGTGCTAGCAGCAGGGTTGTAGCTCTCCGCAGATACCAACCACCCAACCTTTACAGCTCCGCGAAGCGAGGGCATCGTCACCGGAGGAGTACCGGGAATCTGCACCTGCATCCCATCGAAAAGAACTTGGCTTCCCTTATGAACTCGAATCGATGTGTTGCCTAGCTCGAAACCACGAGTAGCAACATACATAATCGGTTCAATTGCTTTAATCTGATGACTCATCTTATCTCCTTTTGAAGAAGGGAATGAAACCCCTCTCAAAGGGAGAAGTGAACAAATAGATTATCTGCCCGACACCATTTTACTCAAAGCACGTAGCTGGTTAGCAAGAAACGATCTGGAGGGGTAAGATTCACCAGCGCAGTAGCTCAACAAAGACGAAAGACCTTCACGGACTTCTAACAAGCTAGCCTTACGATGCTTGAAAAACTGTACGCGCCGTTCTTCTTTCAGCACTTCTTCCTCAGTGGGTTTCTTAGAGCCAAACCACTTGAGGACACGAGGACCATCGCTCTCTAGTAGAGCCCACTCCTTCTTATCGGTCTCCTCACGATACTTCTTTACTAAACGAGCTGTCAGCAACATGATCTATGGTGCAAAAAAACGGATCAACAAAATACCTTTACGATCATGTGCTAAGGCTCCTCGTAAACGGCCAGCCCGCACATATTTTCCTACAAACTTAGGGCGATTGAACAACAGCAACATATCCTTAGACACCAATTCCGATCTCAAAGCAGGCACTTGCTGAGGAATAAGTATCTTGAGATCTGGATGGGCCAGAAGCCCAGAAGTGTAAACTTGCTGCTGTTTTGCCCAAAAAGAGCTTGTTATCTTAGAAGGAGACGCCAGATTAAGCGGGTTCGCCTTCCCAGCCTCAATCACAAGTTGTGTGAGAACCTCGTCCTCATCAACACTCAGCCAATCAAATAACGGCACAAGAACATTGGTGCCTACACTACCTACTTTTTCGGGGCCTTCTTCTCCGGCTACAACACCGTACCCAGTCGAAGGCTCAATTGGTAGCATGACATAACTACCCTCCGCCGCTTGCACGGTCTCAAAAAAGTCCTTAACGCGCATTTTCAAGCCTCCAATCTATTGGCCCCCGACCGAAGTCACACAAAGCCCTGTTTGCCTTCGAGAAAGGCTTCGAGCCAAAAAAACCCTTGGTGGCACTCAACGGGCTAGGATGAGCCGCCGTAAAAACAACGTGTTTAGCCTCATCAATCAGTCGATGCTTAGTCTGGGCAAAGCGCCCCCACAGCAGGAACACAAGTGGCTTAGGTTGGTCACTCAGAAGCCGTATAACAGTGTCTGTAAGCGTCTCCCAACCCTTACCCTGATGTGACCCAGGCTCGTAAGCTCGAACCGTCAGCGTAGAATTTAGGAGCAGTACACCTCTCGTTAGCCACGTTTGCAAACAACCATGGTTAGGCTGACGAAACCCAGAGATGTCAGCCTCAAGCTCCTTGAAGACATTGACCAAGCTAGGGGGTGTTCGAATTCCCACACGGACACTGAAGCTTAACCCATGTGCCTGACCTGGATGATGGTAAGGGTCTTGCCCAATAATGACAATCTTGACCTCGTCAAGAGGTAAAATGAAAGCGTTGAACATGTCCTTAGCAGGAGGGAAAACAGCGTGTGCTCTGCGCTCCTCAAGCACAAACTGGTTCAAAGCCTTGAAGTAGGGTTTATCTGTCTCAGACGCTAAGAGCTGACCCCAAGAACTCAACCGGCAATCTCCTTGGACCTGGGTACCTGCTGGTCGCGTAGCTGTCCTTGGCTACCAACCAACACAATAGCTTCTGTTTCCGTACCGACAAACCATACGAAACTCACAAGAGGGCCCTTCCCTTGATAGACGTGGTTGCCTTGACTGCTACAGGGAGTGGGTTCTGTCTTAGTCATGCTGACGTTTACACCGCTGTTCCGTAAGGTAGTCATTATAGAATACTTTAGCTTCTTCGAAACTGTCGGCTTCGAAACTCATGACTTGTGTCATAGTATTGCCCTTAAAGTCTACAGTGATTTGTGGGTTCTGAGCGATGTTCTCGGGACTCGTAAACATCGCCTCGGTCCCGTCCTCAGACGCTAAAATCAGCCAACGCATCCTAACCTCCTAGCCCTCATTGCAACACGGTACCCTAACGAACCAAAATAGGTTGTGTCCAGAGCGGCTAACAGCTCCGACTCTCCTTCCTCAGTAACAAGTATCACCGACTCCAAAAAGTCCAAAGCATCCTGGGTAATTACCCCTGTATCCATACTGATAGATACAGTGTCTGTAGAAGAATCGTAGGAAAGAGCCTCTCCCAACTCACCTGTACTGATATTCAGAAATGGGATTGGATCACTGAATAATTGTCCGGTGACAGGTTTGGGCTCAGCAAATTCTGCACCAGGCTTCATGCGAAACCTCTTAGGATTCCTCCTATACTTACGCTGGTACCGCGTTATTTGTGCTTGATGTCTAGTTCTCCACCTACGTGACTGGCGCCTAACTTCGGCCCGATCGTGAAGATAGCGTCGATGACGCTTACTCTTTTTAAGCCCCTTTTGACGCCTACGCCTCTCGAAACCTAGGCTTTTATCACTTCCTTGTAGGTTGCTAGAAATATCTCTGGCTTGCATGGGTAAATCTCGCCCTGAATGCCCTGAATAATCCAATCCCCCGGAGAGGCGTGCATAATGCCTTCTAAAGTTGGCACGTCCATAGAGTCTTTAGTCTGATAGGCCCATACAACAACAGGCCTTTTAACGAACTGGCGTGCTTCCGGATGATGCTTGTTCTGTGACATATTCTACCTCCATACTCTGCCTCACGAAGTTAATCGTCCTCTACAGACTTCTCATCCTCGGGAGGGTTCAATACCCGTAAAAGCAGGTCTACTAATCTCATAGCTGAATCACGACTCAACCAAGCCTCAACAAGTGGTTCATCTACGTAGTCCGTAGGAATACCACTGACGTCCACAGTCAGTCGCACTGGGAGGCCTGGGAGCCGATCGTCGTGATGAACACGGATTAACCCCGTGTCCCCATCTTCAATGTCAATAATAGCTGAAGCGCCTTCTACCATCTAGGTAGATTACACCAACAGGTCGGAAGAAGTAGGCCGGCAATCTACCTCTTCGCAGATCTCGACCCGCCATTGACGGGCTTAGAATCGCGAAAATAGCTCCCATCCTGAGCAATTCCAGATCTAAACAGCTTCTCCCTGCGCCTATGCTCCGGACAACAATACTTCGAGCTGTTCTTGAGAGAGAGGTCTGTGAACTCGATTCCACAGTTACGGTAGGCACAGACTTTACGACGGATTGCTGCCTTCTTGGCCTCACGACAAGTAGGGCATATTGTGAAGTTACCAGGCTTCTCTGTAGACCAAGTAGAGGAGCAGTTTTTGCAAGTGAATGTACGACCCTTCTTTATAGGGTTCTGCTCACGAGACAACCTGCGCCTATACTGCGCATAACACGCCTCGCTGTGGAATCGCTTGCCTTTCCAAGTCTGAGCAAACTCAACATCACAACCTTCACACGTCACAGTAGGAGGAAGAGTCTGACACCCGTCACAAATCCCAAGAAAAAGCTCTTTTAATGCCTTGGTCTTGCCACAAACAGAACAAGTTGGTAGGCGTACGCCATCTGTATAAGACTCGCTAAAGACTTCTGCTGAAACATGCTTAGCCCAACAGAGCACAACCTCCCCCTGCCCCTCACCTGACATGTCATACTTCAGGGTTTCGTACTTCCCAAGTCCTAGAGATTGCACGATTTTGATCGTGTCCTGAATCAGCAAGTAGTCTCTCTTGTTCAACGAAAAGTTGTCTACGTTGAGCAATAGCCAGCCACTAGGCCTAAGAGCTAAAATAGCCTTCTTCAAAGTTGTGAGCCAAAACTCAGTTAACCATTGCTCATAGGTTGAGTACCTAACAGCAGATTGTGTATTTTCGTCCCCATAGACTTCCCGTTTCCAGTACGGTGGAGAAGTCAGAACAACATCCGCATCCTCTGGAAATTGAGCCTCTTCTGCTGGTTGGTTAATCAACTTAACGCGATACTCTACCCCAGATACGTAAGACGAAATCCATTCAGTCAATCGGCCTAGAGCCTTGTAGGACTCGACCAAGGGCTCGCAAGCCACATAGGTAGCCTTGGCACTAGACATGAGGGTTCCTAAAAGCCTGCCACCATATCCAGCACAGGGATCAAAGACTACCCCGCCGGGACGACAGTACCGATCAACAAGAGCCTTGGCTGCTGACGGCCTAAAGTTGTAGACCCCGTTGTGTCTCCAAAACCTTAGAGCGCTACGAAGATTCGCAGCATTTGGGACTTGTCCCATCTTGAGACAGTACTCAATAAGATCCCGTAGTTTTGAAGCAAATAACTCAAGAGGGCTTGAGGAGTCATAGGAGTGCGCTGCCCAAATATGCCTGGAGATCCCTTGGCAAATAGCCTGTCCAACCTGCCGAGCCTTAATAGTCCCGCTTTGGATCACAGAGGAAGCCTCAAGACGTGAAAGAGTTAGAAGCTCCTCAGGTCGGGGGACATGGTAAGGGAACCCTGCTTTTTCCCAGAACTGAGCAAAAGCTTCTATGAAATTAGCCCTCTCGGCATCTTCCAAAGAAGCCCAGTCTCGAAGCTTAGCCTTGGTTTCGTTGACAAGATTGGTTGAGAGTAGAGCAGCTTCATAAGTCTTCAGAGGCCACTTTGCTGCTACACCTTGAGGCCAATGCTTGGAAGGGATTTTGTAAAGCAGATCCTCCGAAGCAAACTCCCTGACTAACTCAAAGAAGGCGTCTGCTGAGCATCCTCGAATCCTTAAAATACGGCAAGACTCTGTTGACTCAGGGCTTGCGTAGGTATCCAAGGAGAACCGCTCCGAAACCCACTGAACCACTTGCTGAAGCATCTCCTCAGAAATAGCTCCTAACGCAAATGAAGGAAGCTCGCTATCTAGGTGGCCGTCATCGAAGTACCAGTAAGCCAGAGAACGGGGGGTAAGAGTTTGAATAACAGACGCGGGAAATATCTTGACTCCCTGAGGGTAAAAAATACTTCGAAGCGTCCTCAGCCACTCGTGTTGCACCGTTCTGAAACCAAAAGCAAAGGTTAGCTTGCCGTTACTTTTTTCGCTTTCTTCGTAAAAAATTGGCAAAACATGTGGGATCAGAGATTGGTGTGTTGAGATCAGGTAGTCGTATTGACCATAATAATGAGCCACCCTCAACACACCTCGTTCAAGCAAGTGGGCGTCCCCAAGAAGAGTTCCAAGGACTATCTCCTTCTGCTCCTCTGTCAATGGAACATTGCTTGTGGCACGCTCCGTCTTGGATAGAGGCTTGATTCCCCATTTCTGCCTAAGAAGGGAGATCGTGGGCTTTGTTACGCCATATATTTTAGCAATGCCACGATCTCCCATCGAAGCATAAAGGTCGGCTAACTTGGTAGGAGTAAGACTCTCAAGCCTAGGCCCTTCACGAAGAGCATCTGACCTAATCCGAGCGGTCAAAGTATCGATCCCAAACTTCCTACGAAGATTGCAGATTGAAACATCAGACACACCGTACAAGGCGGCTATCTCTGCGTCGGTCTTATACTGCTTGAGATAGAGGTCAGAAAGTTGGTCCCTGTCTAAAGTGGTGCCTTTCCTAGCCATCGGTAAGCAGCCTAAGACAAAACCATGACAGTGTCAATCATCTTCCGGAACTAATACCTAGCCTGGAACACAAACACGAAAGGCCGATCCATCTCTGGACCGGCCTTTCGTGGATCTAGTTTTCTAAGCTAGACCTAGAACCGCTGCACAACCATGCGGGTCAAGCCACGCGGATTGTAAGCACCGATTCCGAGATTCTCGAACACCGAGAACCCAATGGTGCGAGCCTTCGGGTCATCTGCTGAGATGACTGTTAGCTCTGTTCTAACAGGCATCCTGCCGAAGGTGTCTGGCTCACAGCAAATGTAGACGAAGCCAGCAGGAACGATCCTGCTCGTGATGATCTTGGCTCCCCAGAGGATCGACTGCAGACCTGTGTTGAGCAGGTTGCCTTGGGACTGGATATCCAGGATGTCACGACCGAACTTGCGGATGTCCGCATAGTCAGTAGCGTTCATGTAGATACGACCAACTCGGAGGTCGTGACGCTCTACCTCAGCAAACGCATCTGCGAGAGCGCTTGGGGAGATTGGAGCCACCACGGCAACATCCGGGTTCGTCTGACCAGCCAGCGTATCGAAACCACTGACAGCCACGCTGTCCATGATCGCGAAACTACGCTCATCCTCAGCTGCCTGGATCATAGCTTTGGCCAGATCCTGGGAACGCTCGACCACGTCGAAGCGACGCTCCTTGATCTGGGTTAGCGGGATCTCAGGGTTCGAGGCGATCTCAAAAAGCGGGAAGATTACTCTTCGGCTCTTCGGAATCGAAATGATGTTCTGGCCTTCCTCACCTACTACGAACGCAGTGACCTCGGGGTCCTTGTCGTAGATAGGAACTGCGCCATCAGGCAAATCCTCGACCTTGTAGGTTTTGCGGCCTACAGCAGTGTAGTCACGACGCAGCCGGAGAGGCTGAATCATCGAGGCAGCGAGCTTGGCACGACCGGCGATAGTCTTGAGGTACTCCCCGATCACTTGTTGACGGTACTGGTTGCTGATCTGTGTAGTCATGACTGTTGTCCTCTCCGGTCAGACCCGCATATCCAGCACCATCAGCGAGTTGTTCGCATCCGGCGCAATCAAGATGACGCCCATGATGGTTACGAAGTCGGGGTCGTTCTGACCGACAACGTTCCACTGGTAGGCGTCTTGGATTCGGTTGGTGAGGAGGCCGTTGACACTTGCATACAGCAGGTCACCAGCCGCGTAGGTAAGCGCGCCTGCGCCACCGATCTGCTGTTGGGTTTCCCAGACGGAGACACCAACAACAGACATGCCATGCACGTAGGGCAAACGGCCAGATGCAACACCGGGGGTGTTCTCATAGGCGTTACCCAACGAGTCATTGATTAGGATGCCGAGTGGCTTCTGTGCTGCCACATAAGCAGCCGCGATCTGGACCGGGCCACCGATGAAGCCATTACCAGCATCCGGGCGGGTAAAGGCGCAAGTAGCGCCTAGTACGCCGACCTTCGTGACGTTCGCAAGCGTGGTGCTGCGATTGGGGGCTGTGATGACTATCGGAGGGTTGGCCTGAGTAAACGCGTCTGGGCTGGCTAGCCCAATACTGTTCCTAATGCCTACGTGGAAGAGCTGAACTCGTCCGCTGGTCTCCCGAAAGTCACCCGAGCCTTGGCCGATTTCAAGAGGCATAGTATTCTCCTGGGCTTATTGCCGGGGTTGACAATACACATCTTCATCTAAATCTGAAGGTGAGACCAACTCACCAGAGTCTCTTAGCTACGAAACACATCTCTGACGTCAGGTGCGCTCTCCCACAAGGAGGAGAGGCGGTCGACATCGCTTCCCGTGGCTTTCTTCCCCATGCCACCAAGGCGAGTAACACCTTGAGAGGGCCGGGTACCTACAGTCCTAGTAGAAGCTGTCCTGGAAACCGGTGCTGGTGCTGACGTTTGGAGTGCTTCGCTTGCTGCACGCACCTCGGGATCCGAGGCAAAGATGTTGGCTAGAACCTCATCTTCGGGACCAAGCTCAACAACATCGTCCATCGAGGGACCTAGTTCGATGTCGGTTTCAGACAAACCCTGATCCTGACCCAGCTCGTCCTGGATCATCTGGTCCAACAACAGGTCATCCGCTTGCTGTTGCTGCTGACCCTGTTGCTGCTGACCCTGTTGCTGCTGACCCTGTTGCTGCTGACCCTG
>Ga0180007_10005219_pt1 | contig 13297 bp, 10 predicted proteins | sample MM_PC_MetaG_FD_121122 | JGI IMG/M metagenome (GOLD analysis project Ga0180007, IMG submission 121122) | Groundwater microbial communities from the Aspo Hard Rock Laboratory (HRL) deep subsurface site, Sweden - MM_PC_MetaG | ecosystem: Environmental > Aquatic > Deep subsurface > Groundwater... | reverse complement strand
CAGGCAGTTTTACAGCATTGGTTGTGAAACCAGTGTGGCCGTTGATCTGGCGGCTTTTTATGGCGTCACCATCACTGAATATGATTTCCAAATGTCGCTTCCCAAATCGGATAACCCGGATCTCGGATTTGTGGGTGATGTTAATGGTCCGTGGGGGCAGATTCCGCCTTATGCTTACGGCGTCCACGCTGCGCCTATTGTCGATACGCTGAAGAAATTCGGCCTTCCTGCTGAAGGCGGCAAGGACTACACCTTTGACCAGATTAAAGCGCAGCTTGCCCAATCCAATCCCGTCATTGTGTGGGTGATTGGTCGCATGGAATACAGCGAACCGGTGAAGTATGTTGACAAGCAGGGTGTGATCTCGATTGTGGCGCCTTATGAACATGTGGTGGTGCTTACCGGCTACAACGGCGATACCGTCCGTTATAACAACAACGGCCGTTATGCTGACGTGCAAATCGAGACTTTCTTAAACTCCTGGGGTGTGCTTGGCAACATGGCTGTTTTTCTCGATTACAGTGGATAAATGAAACCCACGATGATTGCGCTTCAGTTAGGCGGATTGGCCGCTAAAGCTCTCACGGAGGGGTGTTCAGGCAAGGTCATGGGCATCACTTCGCGGGGGGTCTTTCTACTTACTGGCGAGCGCATCCTGTTTGTCACTGATGCTGACTACCGCAGTCCTTATAATATTCAGGTTAATATTAAGCCTGGGCAGTTTAACCCCTTCACGCCCGGTGACGATTGGGCCTATTCGCAAGGCATGCTTACATTTCAAAAAATGGATATTCGTATAGACATAAGTAAAGCCACCCTCTGGCAACCTGCACCTGTTCCGAGGATTGAAACCACTTTGCCTGAACAAACAATCCGCATGGATGCGCTCTTGCAGCGTATGCTCTCGCTTGACCCCGACAAAGGCTGGCTCTATTTGGCAAACCCATCCGTTCTGGTGGCCGGGTCTGAAGCTTCGATTATCCGTGAGATGACCGATCGTTTTTTGGCCTGTGTAATAAAGAGCGACCTTGAAGGAGCGCTTCAGGCTGGAAAATCTATTTTAGGGCGCGGCGGCGGATTGACCCCCTCCGGTGACGACTGGATTAGCGGATTTTTGCTCTATTTTGCCAGAACGGACCAGGCAAGTCCGTTCATCCGCGCGTTGGGGCAATCCTTAACAACAATGGCATTTGAAAGCACCACCAAAATCTCGGCCAACCGTATTGAAGCCGCCTGTCTGGGCTGGTCTGAGTCTCTTTTTCTTGAGGTGATTGATTCATTGTTGGTATCAGATGCCGTAATTAGTAACCTGACGATAGAGCATCTGATCAATTTTGGTCATTCTTCAGGGGTGGATACTTGCGTGGGGGTTGGGGCGGCGGTGAAGACTGTCTGAGGGTTGGAGATATTTAAAATTTTGGATTAGTGTTTGGAATTACTTTACCACTAGACACCGGGAATCAAAAAAACCAGATTCCTGGTGTTCGTAAAAGCAAATTATGATTTGGGCGATGGTGGGTCAACGCCCCATGACACATTATTAATTGATGAGATAGATTTATGGGGCGTTGACGCCACCCTACGAGGGAAGGACAATGAGAATCGAAAAAAACCAGATGCTCGTTGTTCTCAAAAGTAATATATTTTTTGGTTGAAGGTGGGTCATCGCCCCATGTCAGATGATTAATTGGCGAAATTGGTTTATGGGGCATTGACACCACCCTACGAGGGAAGGACAATGAGATTCGAAAAAAACAGATGCTCGTTGTTCTCAAAAGTAATATATTTTTTGGTTGAAGGTGGGTCATCGCCCCATGTCAGATGATTAATTGGCGAAATAGGTTTATGGGGCATTGACACCACCCTACGAGGGAAAGACACCGGAAATCGAACAAAGCAGATTTCCGGTGTTCTCAAAAGCTATATATTGTTGGGGTGTTGATGCCACCAATAAAAAACCTTGACAAGGCCGCGGTTTTCGCGCCCCCGAGCTGCAATGCAGCGAGAGGGGTTACCTTGTCAAGGTTGCACTTGCTCTCAAAAACTTTAGAAACTAGACGTTGACACCTTCGGGAACGGTGAAGTTCTCGTTGGCTTTGCGCACGGAATCGGGCACATTGAAATCTAACTCAGCGCCGCCGGCCATCTGTTTGACGTAATCTTTGATCAATTGATCCCAGTAGGACTTGGTGACGTAGTAAACACGGGCGCCGCCAAGTTCATGCTGCACTTCTGGCCAGGGGTAGGAAGGCTGAGCCATACCGAGACCCCAGCGGCTCCAACCATTGTATGATTCGTAAGTCGCCCACCATTCGGTGTTCTTGATCATTTCGAAAGCGTAGTAAGCTTTGGCGTAATACATGACTGCGCCAATGCGTCCGCCGCGATCGAGAGCAACGGTATGCAGGCTGACGTTGACTTTTTCATTCATCACACGGCCGTTGGCAAAACCAGCCCAAACGCCGTCAATCAGACCCACCAGGGTATAGGGGTCTTTGAGACGATGGCGATACCATCCGAGGATTTCAGCATAGACGCGAGCGCCAACAATATCATAGAAGTCGTGATCGACTTTCATGATGCGTTCCATGTATTCCATCATTTTGGGTGCTTCATCGCGGCGGGCTTCTCGAATATAAAGGGTGCGGCCGTCTTTGAGTTTAACTGTGGCGTCACCAAAGGGAGGCAGCTTCATGGCAGGACCTTGCAGCATGGCCTCAATTTCACGGACGTCAATTTCAATCTTTTCTTGTGATACCTGTTCTGGTAGATCGAATTTCATTTTGTCTCCTTATTACGGATAATTATTTTATTAACTATGCCAGATTGGCATTTGTCAACTTGTTGAGGCTTTCAACATGCTTGATGTCATAAACATCACCAAATTTGGTTTTGGGCATGCTTTCAGCTTTTTTCATTACTTCGTCGTAGTCCTTGTCATCCATGAAGGCGACCGCGCGGCCAATGGAAGCTTCGCCATCAACAAAACGCCAGGGGAAGAATCCAACCTGTAAGCGGCGGTTGAGGATCAAGTCAATATTGCCGCCAAAGCATTCGGCATGGATGATTTGTTGGGGGAAGAGGTCGATGTGCATCAATTGATATTTTTCATCGGTGAAGTACTCTTCAAGGCTTAGGCCGAATTTTTTCTTGAAGACGTGCTCAGCCTGTTTGGCCTGACGGGGCATCCATGTGCGGATGATGGTGTTCATCGGATGATCTGCAGATCCGCAATCAACAGCGATCCAGCGCAGTTTCATCTTCTTGGCCCAATCGGCAAATTCTTGATCAGGGCCCGGGTGTTTGACCATGTAGCGAATCTCATCAGCGGTGGGCTGATCCCAACCGAAGTGATGATAACCGGTGTGGATAACCAGAATGTCGCCTTCTTTGACTTCTACGCGGTCAGTGATCATCTTGCTGGTGTAAATGTCATAATCACCGCAGACGTCGCTCAAATCAACGATGGCGGCATCGTGCACCAGGTAATCAAGGGGCAGTTGAGCCATATCACGGCCCGGGGTGTAGAAATGGATTTCTCCATCCAGATGGGTGCCCAAGTGATTAGAGTGGGTCAAAATCTGTCCATTTGCGCCATTAGGCGCCAAGCGCTTGAAGTATTTTACTTGTAAAGGTTCATAGGTCGGCCAAGCCGGTGTTCCGATTCCTAACGGGATGGTAAGGTCAAGAAGTTTCATTTTTTCTCCTTTTGGTTTGTACGTAATTCATAACAACTGGAGAATCCTCCAGATGGAAGAACCTACATAACACCAGCGATTACTGCCAGCACAACTCCACCGGCGATTACGCTTCCTAATTGACCTGCAGCATTTGCACCCATGGCGTGCATGAGCAGATGGTTATCAGAATCATATTCCTGCCCGAATTTTTGCACAATACGCGCAGACATCGGGAAGGCGCTGATGCCGGCTGCGCCGATCAATGGATTAAATTTCTTGCCTGACAGAACATACATCAATTTGCCTAACATGACGCCGCCGAAAGTATCTAACACAAAGGCGAGCAGACCCATGCCAAGGATCAACAATGTCGTTGATTTGATGAAAGCAACACCTTCCATGGTTGAGCCGATAACCAGGCCGAGGAAGAGTGTGGTCAGATTAGCCAATTCGTTTTGTGCAGAGTCATTCAAACGTTCAACCACACCACTCTCGCGGATCAGGTTGCCAAACATCAATGATGCGATCAACGGTGATGCCTTGGGGGCGATTAATGAAACCACCACAGTTACACAGATCGGGAAGAGGATTCTGACTGTCTTGGAAACTTCTTTGACTGAGTAGGGCATGCGTGTGGTTTTTTCTGCATGAGTCGTCAGCAGTCTCATAACCGGGGGTTGAATGATGGGAACCAGTGACATGTAGCTGTAGGCACATACTGTGATCGGGCCTAATAGATGGGGTGCTAATTTTGATGACACATAGATGGCAGTCGGGCCGTCAATTGCACCGATGATACCAATAGAAGCGGCTTCATTGAGCGTGAATCCGAGTGCCTGTGCCAGCAGCAGGGTGGTGAAGATGCCAAATTGACCAGCAGCGCCCAGCAAGGCCATTTTGGGATTCTCCAGCAGCGGACCGAAATCCGTCATGGCGCCAATGGCAATGAAAACGAAGAGCGGGAACAACTCGGTGGCAATACCCGCTTCATAAAGGGTTTTTAACCAGCCGCCAGCTTCAGTAGCGCCGGTGAGGGGCAGGTTGCAGAGAATGGCTCCAAACCCGATGGGCAGCAATAGTGATGGTTCATATTCTTTCTTGATAGCCAGCATGATCAACACACCACCAATGGCAATCATGAGAACGTTTTGCCATTGCAGCATTTTGAAGGCGTCTAACAGGATCAGTAATTTTGAAAATTCCATATCAGCCTCAGGCGAACCGGATGATTACAGCACCGTAAGGCACACGTTGTCCTTCGGATACTTCAACGCTGGCCACGACACCCTCGCGGTTTGAGCGGATGATGTTTTTCATTTTCATGGCTTCCAGTGCACAAATAGGTTGTTTGACTTCCACTTTGTCGCCTGGTTTTACGGCAATATCCATGATCACACCCGGCATGGGCGAAATGATCACATCATTTGAGGCTGCGGCAATCACTACTGCCGGAGATGCTGCTTGAGTTGCTTTGGGTGCAGCGACTTTGACAGCCGGTTGAATATTTTGAACAGAAGTTTGGGGCATGGGAGCGCCAGAGTCTTCGATCTCAACATCGTATGCCTTGCCATTGACGCTCAAATTCATTGTGGTTCCAGAAATATCGTTGACCTCAACGTCATAAGATTTGCCATTAAGTGAAATTTGAAGTTTTTTGCTCATTATTCAGACTCCTGAAGTGCAGGTTAATTTCGAGATGTTCGATATGGACCGGGTCCAGCCATTAATGTGGATCCCAATTGGCCGGATCGTCGAGAGCGCAAGTATGCTGCAGCAGCAAGCACGGCAACCAGAGCCTCATCGGAATTATCACTTTCGTGGGTAACTTCTGTGATTTGAGCAACGGGTTGTTCAACCACGGATAGTTTGGCATCTTTTTTGGGTGGGAAAAGCTTCTGAAGAAGCACGATCAAACCGATAAAAATGCCCAGAGCTGAAAAAGTGACTAGCAATCCGATTACGCTAACCATTAGACCTGATTGAATACTATTATCCATTTGATATTTCTCCTAATTGGATCAGGTCTAGAGAGGCATACAGCCGTGTTTCTTGGCTGGCATCTGGGTTTGTTTGTCTCTTAAGAGTTCAAGGGCTGCAATCAAGCGCGGGCGGGTCTCATGCGGGAAGATCACATCATCGACAAAACCGGCACCGGCAGCAATGTAAGGATTGGAGAATTTTTCACGGAACTCAGCAACAAGTTGTTTGCGTGCCTCAGCGGGGTCAGCTTTCTCGGCAATTTCTTTGCGATAAAGAATGGCAACTGCACCTTCAGCACCCATCACGGCGATTTCAGCACCAGGCCAGGCAAACACCATATCAGAATGAATGTGCTTGCTGCTCATGACGATATAAGCACCGCCATAGCCCTTGCGGGTGACCACAGTGAGTTTTGGAACCGAGGCTTCGGAGAATGCATAGACGATTTTGGCACCGTGACGGATAATGCCGTTGTGCTCTTGTGAAACACCGGGCAAGAAACCGGGTGAATCAGAGAAAGTCACGATGGGCACATTGAAAGCATCGCAGAAGCGCACAAAACGGGCCATCTTGTCAGCCGCATCGATATCAATAGCGCCAGCCATGAAGAGCGGTTGTTGGGCAACGATACCCACAGATTGACCGTGCAGGCGGGCAAAACCGATGATGCTGTTTTGTGCAAAATTGCTCATAATTTCCATAAAGGAACCCTGGTCGCAGACGCGGGTAATGATTTCCTTCATGTCGTAGCCTTCGGAGGGATTGGAAGGTACCAGGGTATCCAATTCCTTATCCATGCGCCAGGGATCATCAGTGATTTCGGCCATGGGGGCTGATTCTTTGTTGTTTGCAGGAAGATAATCTAATAAATCACGGACTGTCTGTAATGCTTCTTTTTCATTTTCGACAGCAAAATGGGCAACACCACTGGTGGCTGCATGTGCCATGGCGCCGCCAAGCGTTTCTGTATCAACTACTTCGTGGGTAACGGTCTTGATGACTTCAGGGCCAGTGATGAACATATTGCTGATGCCTTTGGTCATCACGATGAAGTCAGTTAAAGCAGGAGAGTAAACAGCTCCACCGGCGCAGGGGCCCAGGATGACAGAAATCTGGGGAACAACACCTGAAGCCAGGGTATTACGATAGAAAACTTCACCATACGCGTAAAGGCTGAAGATGCCTTCTTGAATGCGGGCACCGCCTCCATCATTGAGACCAATGACCGGAACCCCGGCATCCATGGCGAGATCCATGATGCGGCAAACTTTTTGTCCGGCCACTTCGCCGAATGAACCACCCATGATGGTGAAATCTTGGGCATAAACACAGACACGTCGGCCATTGATCTTGCCAAACCCTGCCACGATGCCGTCACCAGGTACTTTATCTTTATCCAGGCCAAAATCTGTGTGACGGCTTGTCATTAAACCATTGATCTCTTGAAAACTGCCTTCATCCATCAGGGCATCGATGCGTTCACGGGCAGTCATCTTGCCTTTGCCGTGCTGCGCTTCGATCCTTTTTTCCCCACCACCTAATTTAGATTGGTTACGAAGCCCTTTTAGCTTGGTATTGAAAACTTCATGACCACTCTCTGATTCAGGTTTGTTTTGAGCCATTACTACCTCCGTGGAATTATATTCATGTTTGTTCTGATTATTAATGTACGGCTGGATGTCTGACATTTCAAGTGATACATATAGCATACTGCATGGTTGATTGTCATGAAAATTATCTGATTTTTTGAATGAACAGTATGTCTAATTATATTCAATCATGGCGCAAAGAAAAAACCGTGCCGGATGCTTCCGGCACGGTTCTCATGCTATTTACTTGACTAATCCTTTATCCAACATGGCCAGATAAATCTTTTCTGCCGAGTAGGGCGGGTTTGTCAGGCGGATGCCTGTAGCATCATAAATGGCATTTCCAAGTGCGGCGATGGTGGGCACCATGGGGTGTTCACCCACACCGCGTGCTCCCCACGGACCGTCATCTTGAGGTACTTCTACGAAGGGGGTGTCCAGCGGGAAATCCATATCAGGCGCGGTGGCGATGCGGTAATCTACAAAACTTGGGTTGGTCATCACACCTTTAACCAGCTTGATCTCTTCAAACATGGCTGAACTTAGACCCTGGGCAAAACCGCCTTCAACCTGTGCTTTTACCAGCGCCGGGTTGATGGCCTTGCCAACATCGAATGAAGCGGCGCCCTTGAGCACATAGATCGTGCCGGTGTTCTTGTCGATTTCGATATCAAGACCTTCGCAGCCAACAGTGTAATGCACGACTGCGCGCGGCCCCTGACCGGTTTCTGCATCAAGGTTGGTGACATACTTGGGCATGAATGAACCGCGTCCAACAATCGGACCGCCCGTCCAGCCTTCGTTGTTTTCTTTGGGCATACCATAGATGACGATATTCTCTAGCGAGGTTTCACGTTCGCTCTTATAAGAGACGACCACACCGTTAATGATATCCAGGTCATCAGTGCTTTCTTTCCAGGCTTCGGCAACAGTCTCAAGAATCTGTCGTCTGGCGTCTTTGGCTGCCAGAACTACAGCGTTGCCCATGCTCCAGGTGAGGCGGCTGGCAACGGTTTGCCATTCGTAGGGGCTGTATTGGGTATCCACCGGGCCGGCAATGCGCACTTTATCATAAGGCACACCGAGTGCAGCAGCGGCCATTTGAGCCATGACAGTGAAGGTTCCCTGGCCGATTTCCTGGCCACCAAGACCGACGGTTACGTTTCCATCTTCAGACATCTCAACCCAGGCGCTTGAACCGGGATTGGGGGGCATGGCGGGGGCTTTCCACATGGCGGCAATGCCTTTGCCACGCAGGCGATCTGGAGAAGAGGGTTTTTCTTTCTCATTAAAATTCAATGATTTGGCAACGTTATCAATGCATTCCTGGATGCCATTTTTGTGCATGATCATGCCGGTGACCAGAACATCGCCTTCAGCGACGCCATTTTTCTTGAGGAAGGTTACTTTGTCTACGCCAGCTTTTTCAGCCAGTTCATCGATGGCCTGATCCAGACCAGTGTGCAGTTCGGACATTCCGAATCCGCGGTAAGCACCACCGATGGGGTGGTTGGTATAGACACAGATGCTATCCGTTTCAACGTTGGGAATGTCATAAGGGCCGGAGCTTGAATAGCCGCCGGCGCGGGTGACATTGGTGCCATATTCTGTTGAAGCGCCGCCATCCCAATACATTATGTTTTTGAGGGCGAGCAGATTACCTTCTTTATCACAGCCGACTTTAACATGGATGGTGAGACCCTGACGCACGAAGTTGGTATAAAACTCTTCTTCACGAGTTAAAAGGAATTTTACCGGCCAGCCTTTGCATTTGGTGGCCAGAGCCACGGGGATGGCTTCCATGGTGACGCCGGCTTTAGAACCAAAACCGCCGCCCACCAACGGGGCAATCACGCGCAGGTCGCTCTGTGAGATGTGCAGGGCATGAGCAATCAAGTTGCGCTGGGCGAATGGAGATTGTGAAGAAGCCCACACGGTTACTTTACCTTTTTCGTCCATTTGGGCGATGGCTATGTGGGTTTCGATGGGCACATGTTGAATGTGCGGCACTTTAAATGAGCGCTCGACCACATGGGCACATTTATCCCAGGCGGAGCTTACATCGCCTTTGCGGATCTTGAAATGGTTGGCAATGTTGGTGCCGGCTTTGGGGAAGATAAAGTTGGGGCAAACATATTTATCAAGATCAGGGTGAATTAATGGCGCTTTGTCTGAAGCACCAAATTCAGCATCGAATACCGCTTCAAGTTCTTCATATTCAACTTCGATTAATTCAACTGCTTTCATGGCGACTTCTTCGCTGATGGCGGCTACTGCAGCCACCGGCTCACCAATGAAGCGCACACGGTCGGTGGCGAAAATGGTTTTGTCTTGAAGATACAAACCGATACGATTGGGGAAGTCTTTTCCGGTGACTACAACTTTTACACCGGGCAGTACTTCAGCTTTGCTTATGTCAATCTTCTTGATCAAGGCATGCGGGTATGGACTTCGTTTGGCACGTGCATATAGTAATTTGTTGCCAAACTGAATATCATCTGCATACACTGCGCTGCCGGTTACTTTTTCGTAAACATCATTACGCGTAAAACTTGCGCCGATGGGGTTAACAACTTGTTCTTTTGATTTTGCGTTTGCCATATTTGGCTCCTTGGATGAATTCGCCTATCCTGATTCTGATCGCTTTGGGGCCTATTTGGCCGCCATCTTGATGGCATCCACGATGCGCACATAACCAGTGCAGCGGCACAGGTTGCCCACAATGGCTGATCTGATCTCAGAGTCTGTAGGATTTGGGTTGCGTTTGAGCAAAGCGGTGGCAGAAATCAACATCCCTGGAGTACAGAATCCACACTGAACACCACCGGCTTCTATGATGGTGTCTTGTAATGTAGACAACTTGCCAGCCTTGGCTAACCCTTCTACAGTGACGATATTGGCGCCTTCACATTCAGCAGCAAGAACCATGCAACTGTTGACCGGTTCACCGTTCATCAATACCGTACAGGCTCCGCATTCACCGGCTGCACAACCATTTTTGGTGCCGGTCAGTGATAATTTCTCGCGGATCATTTGGAGCAGGGTCATATTTTGGGGAACATCCACCGTTTCAACCAAGTCGTTGACGGTGAGGGTGATCGTTTTCAAAGTCATAATTACCTCCTGAACAGGATCAAATAACCATAAAGGCTATTTGCTGAGTTTCGTCCAGACTTCTGTGAGCGCTTCACGAGTCAGGTTCTTCACCATTTGTTTGCGATAACGAGCAGAACCGCGCACATCATCAATGGGGGTCACAGAATCCATGGTTGCACCTGCTGCCTCATCAATCAATTCAGGGGTAATCTTGTTACCTGAAAGGACTCCTTCTGCCTTGAATGATTCAAATGGCACAGGAGCAACGGAGGCGAGGGCTATTCGGAATCGGTAACCTGAAGCACTATCTGGGGTTGGGTAACCTAAAACGGCGACAGCCACGATTGAAAGGTCACCAATGCGGTTGCGGCCAAGCTTTTTATAGGTACCCACCAATCCTTTGGGAGGAAGGGGTAATTGAACGGCAACCACGACGTCACCAGGTTTTAATACAGTGCGTCCTGGAGCCAGGAAGAAACTGTTGAGAGGTACTTCTCGGACGCCATCCACACCATGCACTTTGAGCACACCATCAAGGATCATGCAGGTTCCGATGGTATCTCCGGCTGGTGAGGCATTGCAGATATTACCGATAATGGTGGCGCGATTTCGCAATTGATAACTAGCCACAGACTCGGCTGCTTCAGCCAGATTGGGGTAATGTTTTATCACATCAGGGTGTCTTGCCACCTGATTCATGGTAATTGCAGCACCTATAGTCAAACCTTTTTGGGGATCAAAAGACAACTCTTTGGTGCCTTCCAATCCTTTAATGTCTACAAGGTAATCAAGTTTTAATATCCCATCTCGAAGTCGGACGAAACTGTCTGTGCCGCCTGAATAGGGTTTTGCCACGCCTGCATTGTCAGCAAGAAATTTGCTGGCTTCTTGCAGGGTTGCGGGTTTTACATACTGTAATTCTGGTAGTCCTGGATGCGGATTAATCATAGTATGTCCTGTCTTTGAATTTGCGGGTTTCCAGTCTTGCGGCTGGATGAATTGCCTGTGAATATTCTTTGTTCAAAAAATTAACGGTCAATCTATTCGATTGAGAATCAGGGAAAATTTGTTGCGGGTTTTGTCAGTCGACCTCCTTAGTTTCTGGAATCCATCAAAACATAAAGTTTGAGATAATCTATACTGTTCTGATTATTGAACAATACCGCATAAGTCATGATAGCATGAATAAATTATCAATTCAAGAAAATTATTTCGGTTGTCAGACAAAAGGGGATAAATGTAATAGTCATGCTTGAAAAGCAGGATTTAGAAAGTAAGAGAGGTTTGATCAAAGGCTTGATAGGCTTTGATGCGGTTACGCCCGGCTTCTTTAGCGAGGTAGAGGGCTGAGTCAGCATTCTTGAACAGTTCATCAATCGTTGTGATGTCTTTTTCGGCCAGTGCTACACCAGCGCTGATCGACAATTGAATTTCTTGTCCTAATATTTGAATAGTTCGCTCACTAATGCTTTGTTGAAGTCTGGTAGCTGCCCTGATGGTTGACTCTTCATCACTCTCAGGCAGCAAGATTACAAATTCGTCGCCACCCCATCGACCAATTACGTCAATTTCGCGGGTATTCTTGATGCAGAACTTTGATATCTCAAGCAGCGCGATATCACCGGCGGCATGTCCGTATGTATCGTTAATTCTTTTTAAGTGATCCATATCTAACAGAATCATGCCAATTGGGTGATGGTACCTACGCCCTCTAATCAATTCAGTATTGGCAATTTGAAGGAATCCACGGCGGTTCAAGACCCCCGTCAATTCATCCCTGATGGCACGGTCTTCGAGAATTTTCAACAACCGGGATCTTTCGATCGCGTTACTGATGATGTTGGCAAATTGTTGCAACATGGCTATGTTTTCCAAATCCCAGGTGTGTTCTTCTATGACTGCATCAAACCCGACGAATCCGACCAGTTCCAGATTTACCCACATAGGAAAGTTGGCCAACGATTGGATGCCGTGACTTTGAAAGATCTTTTTCTCTATTGACGCAGCGAGAGGTAAATCATTTACCCTGCTGATGATTAATGGATCGCAGGTGATTTGTTCGATAAACCAATGATAATTTTGGATCGGTAGATCTTGTAGTTCATGAATTTTTGGAGTGATTCCTTCTCGACACCATTCATGCGTATTGCTCATAGTCTTCGTTTTTGAGTCAATTCTAAACACATAAGTTCTATCGACGTTTTCAAATTGACCAATATGTTTCAAAACAGAGATAATCTCATTATCGATATCTTCATTATCAACATTGATGAATCTTGTAGAAATATTGGTCAGCATTTCTTCAAAACGTGAGCGTACACCTCGTTTTTCTTCTGATTTTTTTCTTTCTGTAATGTCATGAATAATGCCAAACGTTCCGGTGAAATTTGAATCAGTATCAAATTGAGGGCTGGCGAAGATTTGAACAAAACGATGTTCGCCATCCTGTCTTATTATTTCAACTTCAAAAGTATTCGACTCTCCAGCTTTTAAGGAGCCTATTTGTTGATTAATATAATCATATGAATCAGATTTAATAAAACTATTGAGTTTCGTTTTTTCCAGAGTTCCTTTCGTAAAACCAAATATTTCATTGGCGCTGTGGTTTGCAAACAGGAATCTGGTGTTTTGATCGATGATTACGATGCCTTCTCCAAGGTTATCAACCAGGTTTCGATAGCGTTCTTCGCTTGCCAAGAGTTCTGCTTCAGCTTTTTTGCTTTTTGAGACATCAATCATTGACACGATGACTTTTGATAAGCTTTGTTCATAGCCCTCAACTACAGTCCAACGTAGGTTAACAAAAATGGGAGTGCCGTCAAGAGCCTTATTAATTCCTTCCCATTCGAACTCCGTTTTTCCTTCAGCAATATTCAATATTTCCGGCAGAAAAACTCTCGCAATGCTTTCATCGAGAATGCAATCAAATTTCTCGAATAGTTCACTCTTACT
>Ga0180007_10005218_pt1 | contig 13302 bp, 14 predicted proteins | sample MM_PC_MetaG_FD_121122 | JGI IMG/M metagenome (GOLD analysis project Ga0180007, IMG submission 121122) | Groundwater microbial communities from the Aspo Hard Rock Laboratory (HRL) deep subsurface site, Sweden - MM_PC_MetaG | ecosystem: Environmental > Aquatic > Deep subsurface > Groundwater... | reverse complement strand
CTCATCGAAGGCGGTTCATCCAAGGTCTTCTGGGAAACCAAGAAGATGATGTACACCAATCCCGAACTCTTCCACAACATGATGGAAAAGATCACCCGGACGACCACGCTCTACCTCCTGGCCCAGGCCAAAGCCGGTGCCCAGGCCCTGCAGATCTTTGACTCCTGGGCAGGCGTTCTCGCTCCGGAGGACTTTAAGACCTTTGCCCTGCCCTATGTGCAACAGATCGTCAGCGATTTACAGGAGACAGGTCTGCCCATCATCTACTTTGCCAACAACGGGGCCACCCTGCTGGAGATGGCCGCAAGTACCGGAGCCGATGTCCTGGGTCTGGACTGGCGGATAAATATCGGCGATGCAGTCAGGCGGGTGGGGAAAGTGGCCCTTCAGGGAAACCTGGACCCCTTTGCTCTACTTTTGCCCAAGGAGAAACTCAAGGCCCGCATAGGAAGCATCCTTGAGGATGCCAAAGGTGCCCACGGTCACATCTTCAACCTTGGCCACGGTATCCACCAGTTCACACCACCGGAACAGGCTAAGGCTGCCGTGGAGTTCGTCCATGAATTAAGCCAAAAATGATAACACCGTAAAAACTCAAAAGTGTAAAACAGTGCCTATCCCTACCATCCAACAATGTTACTCTCTCATGGATGAGTATAAAATGCTTGCCAACATCCGGGCTCACTCCCTGATGGTGACCAGGGTGGCCGCTGTCCTGCTCCGGGAACTGGCTGATTCGCAAAAACCGCCGACCCTGCTGCCGAACAGTGACCTGGTCCTGGCCGGTGCCCTGCTCCATGATATCGCCAAGACACCATGTCTGCACAGCCAATGCAACCACGCCCTACAGGGAAGAGACATCTGCCTGTCGCTTGGCTTCCCGGAAATAGCTGAGATAGTGCTGGAACACGTCATTCTCGCCGAATTCTCACCCAGCCGTTATGCAAAGGGCCTGTTTCTGGCCAAGGAACTTGTTTATTATGCAGACAAACGGGTCCGCCATGAAGAAATCGTCTCCATTGACAAGAGACTTGAATATATCCTGGAACGTTACGGCAACAATGACGCCGAACGCCACAGTAAGATCAGGAAAAACTTCAATCAATGTCAGCAGCTGGAAACCTTCCTCTTTTCCTCTACGGCTTTACAGCCCGATGAGCTGGAAAAGGCCGTGGCCCATCACGCCCCCCTCACTCTGACGGCATGAAACTCACCTTCCTCGGAACCGGCGAGGCCTGTGATCCCACTCGGCCGAACACTTCACTCCTTCTGGAGACAGATTCGGACTTCCATCTTCTTGACTGTGGATTTACAGTCCCCCACGCCTTTTTTGGCCACTGCCTGAACCCGGAACAACTCAAGACCCTGTGGATCTCGCACTTCCATGGAGATCACTTCTTCGGAGTACCACTCCTCCTCCTTCGCCTCTGGGAAATGGGACGAAAAGGACCTTTGCAGATCATCAGCGGCGTCGCTGCTGATGAAAAAATCTGGGCTGCCCTTGAACTGGCCTACCCCAATTTCCGGGAACGCCTCCAGTTTCCTGTCTGTTTCACCCAGCTCAAACCCGGCGAAAAGTTCCGCTACCGGCATTTGGACTACATGGTGGCTGCAACCGTTCATTCCCAACCCTCATTCGCTCTGAAAATAGAGAAGGGAAACAAATCATTTTACTACAGTGGTGATGGCCGGGCTACAACCGAAGCAGAAGAGTTGATGCAGGGGTGTGACCTGATTGTTCACGAGGCCTTCACCCTGGAAGACAGGATGGAGACCCATGGCTCCATAGCCAGCTGCCTCTCTCTTCAGAAAAAAAGCCGCTGCCCGAAGATGGCTCTGGTCCATCTTTCCCGGCAAACCAGGCAAGAGCAAGGACCATTAGCAAAAATCCTATCCGAAAAGCAAAGAATTTATCTGGCTGACGACGGTGAGCAGTTAATTCTCTGAGAGGACAGGTGATATCGAGCAAATGACAAACAACTGCCTTATCAGCCAGACCGCCAGGGACACAAAAGGCACTGCAGACAACCCGTTATTACGTTCATCGCCGCCTTCGACGGCTATCTTATTGACAGAGCATTCACCGATTACTCCTGCAAACTCAGCCTCGACCTATTTTGGTGCGCACGGCATACCATACTAAGCTGATATTGCCGGATTCAGATATTTTCAAATTGCAGCATCTGCAGAACTCTCACTTTCATCCGGAACCGGATCTCCTGTCTGCAGCGTTCTCTCCGCATCCGCTTCATATACCAGCCGTGGCTTGCGATCATACAGGAAAGGTTCACGTTAAATTTCATACAGGAAAGAAAGCAACTGATTGTTTCTTGACCAAAAACATGGCACAATCTAAGGAGAACATAGGGAAGACATTCCCCTATCTGATCCAGGAAAATTGAATGACGTTTTCTTCTGAAAATTTATATCATCACTTCATGTACGCTTTGCGCTGAATAAGCGCCTGACGAGAAAAAAAGTTGCCAATCAAGCAAAACGACCCATCGGACGGACAAAGGCCTGCTGCCTTCAGACAGCACCAGAATGAAGACGAAAGCATATTGCAGGCCGCCGAAGAGATGTTGATTTCGACAATGCCACGCAAGCTGACAAATCAGGTGCGGGAGTTCTTTTCCGCATGCCTGCGCCTGCACAGCTATAATATTTTCAAAAACCCTTATATCTGGTTCGGGATTCTCTGGGGGCTACCTGTTCCCTTAGTCACGATCTTTCTGACAATGGCTTTCACTGCCAATAATCACCTTGACCATGCTATTACCCATGTTTTACAAAACCCACTCCAGTGGTTTTTTCTTGCGCACCCACTTCTATTCGGAGCCCTGTTCGGCATACTTGGCACCATACGCCAGGAAAAAGATACCCAGATCCAGAATCTGGTTGAAAAATTGAGGCAACTGTCGACCCAGGACCCGCTGACCGGCCTGGTGAACCGGCGCTATTTCATTGAGGCCTTTGCAGAAGAGGTTGCCAGAACCCTGCGCCAGAACATTCCCCTGTCAGTTGTTTTTCTCGACCTGGATTTTTTTAAAAACATCAATGACACCCACGGACATCGTATGGGAGACACAGTGCTCAAGGAAATCAGCCACTATGTGCAGCGACAGTGCAGACCATTTGACACAATCGCACGCTGGGGGGGGGAAGAGTTTATCATACTGCTGCCGGCAAACGATGAAAAGGAAGCTGTCGCCTGTGCAGAGAGGATACGGCGCGGCATTGCTGCAGGTGTCAGTAAGAAAATCCCGTTTCCGGTCACGATCTCAGCCGGAGTCGCTCGGTATGAAGCAGGCGATTCTCTGCAAACGCTCACAGACCGTGCTGATCAAGCACTCTACAAGGCCAAGCAGAGCGGCAGAAACAAGGTTGTCATATGGCAAGAGCAGGAACCGATCAACACATGATCACTTGTCTGCAACACAAAGAAGTACAGCCGGTTGGAGCTGAAAAGCAGTTGATTCTCTGAAGGACACCTTGCTATCAGAGGTGGACATCTCAGTACAGGGTCACCACCCGAACAGCCAGAAACAGCAGGAGAAACCCAAAGGCCTTGTCCAGCAGACCGACCTTGCGCCGCAAAAGAGCGAGCACCCAGGAATGGGACAAAGCCAGAGCGACAAGCAGATACCAGCTGGCATCGATGCCGGCGGCAGTCAGAGCCATGATCATCTTTTCCCCCAACCCGGCCTGGACAGAGACGAACTGACTGAAGAGGGCGGCAAAAAAGATTGCCAGCTTGGGATTGAGAAATGCGGTCAGGAAACCGGAGCGCAGCCCGTTTACCTGACAGGAAACATCTGCCTCTGTCTGAGCCGACTCTGCCAAGGCAGAGGGTCCGAACAGGGCCTTACACCCAAGATAGGCGAGAAAGAAGGCTCCCAGCCATTGAACAATGGTAAAGAGTAAAGGGCTGCCGGTGATCAGGACAGCCAGACCGGCTGCCGTGGCAAAGGCATAGATCCCGACACCAAAACCATGGGCCAGAGCGGTCTTCACCCCTTCCGAACGTCCAGCAGCCAGGGTATTTTTCAGAACAACCGCAAGACTCGGCCCCGGTGACATGGCACCGAGAACACAGATGGTGGCCAGAGAAAACCAGGCAGTCAGGGACATTGTACCTGCCTCCAACAATTCATCACTAATAACGCAATCACCACAGTCCTCTCTATTTGTCGCAGCCAGACACACAAATCTCACGACCGGAGACCAGACCGCCGCAATTCTGGTAACAGATCCGATACTCCTCATCACAGTACTCATAGTTAGCAGAGTTACAATAAGCAGATCGATCCCAACAACGCTCATAATTCATGGAAATACAGCGATCATATTCGAGACGGGCAATCATATTTTCATCTTCACAGGCCCGCACACGAAATTCTTCATTGGTATAACAGTGCCTCTTTATCTTTTCACACTGCATAATACAGGTTTGTCCCTGGGGACTCTGCGGCGGTCGATAAGTGTATTCTGTTTTATAGACCGGACCGCAGCCAAAGAGGAACAAAAGAAGCCAACCCCCTGCAAGAATTACAGCAATATTTTTTTTCTGCATAGTCATCGATCCCCTTCCCCTGAATTACCTTTGCGTTGACTTGTCTTGATTGCCTGAACTGTCTGTATATCCGTCTCCTGTCCCCTGTGCAGAAGATACTCACTGATCCCATTGATTGTCTCGGCATCTTTACCCTGCAGGAGATCACTCTTGGCAGAAATGTACAAAGGATGAATTTTAACAACAGCGCAGGCGGAAAGTGCCGGAGTCTTGGCAGTGAGAGGCGGAAAGTCGGCTTCGGGCTCATGGGCTCGAACCAGAGCATTCAGGGCTCCTGCCTTTTCCTCACCATCTTCCAGCAAAGCAGCCAGTCCGCGAATGATGACACAGTGATAGAGCTGATGCAGACGACAGGGATTGGCCTGGGTTGTGCAGCCGAGACCCAGGTAGGAAAGAGGGATGTCGACCTCGAAACAGACTTTTGCGTCGCGTTTCATATTCTCCAGTTTTTCTCCTTCCGGAGCACTGTGAAAATAGATCGCATCCTGCCACCAGACAAAATTCACGGGAGTGATATAAGGATACCCATCAGCACCGGAAGTTGCCAGACGACCGACAGTACAACCAGTCAGCACCCGGCAGATATGCTTATATTCTGTGATCTCACACTGTTTTCGACGCATTTCCCATTTGTTCCTTAACGTGTAACGGTTCAGACAACTCAACTGAAGGTTGCCGGGGTGGCCATGCAAGTGGGTTCTCTTTTTCCTTCAGTCTTCAGCCTGTTGCCTGAACACCTGAAGAGCTTGCACCCTGCTTTTCCTTCAACGTCGAAGGGCCTTGAGAATTTCCTGAGTTGGCATACCGTCAGGCTTTGTCCCCAGCTGATTCTGAAATGCTTCAATCCCTTTTTTAGTATCGGTGCCCAGATACCCGTCAATACCGCCGGCATAGAAGCCCTTTTCCTTGAGCAATGCCTGCAACTCAAATTTTTCTTCAACTGAGAGCGATCCCGCCGGTCTGGGCCATGGCTGCACCATGCCTTTTTTCCCAGCCAATCGATCAGCCAGCAAGCCCACGGACAGGGCATAAAAATCTGAATTGTTATAGCGTTTGAGGATGAAAAAATTCCGGAGCATAAGAAAAGCCGGGCCGTTATCACCGGCGATCATCTTCAAAACAGCCTTTTCCTCGGGCCGTGGAAAACCTGCCCCATGCGGACGGACGAAACCAAGCTCCTGCCACTGGGCCAAGGTCTTGGTTTCCTCGTTATACTGCGCACCATTTGACGGCTTCAGAACTTCATACCCCCAGCTTTTTCCTGTTTGCCATTTGTTTTGATGAAGAAGATTGGCAGCCGTTGCCAGGGCATCAGGAATGGAATTCCAGATATCGCGGCGCCCGTCACCATCCATGTCCACTCCGTAAGCCAGATAACTGGTAGGAATAAACTGGGTATGACCCATAGCCCCAGCCCAGGAGCCGGTCAATTGGTCTATGCTGATATCTCCGGCCTGGACAATTTCCAGGACCGCAAGCAGCTGCTGTCTGGCAAACTTCTGGCGCCGCTTATCAGCATAGGCCAGGGTAGCCAAAGCCCGGGGCACATAATAGAGCCGATTGGAACGAAGAAGGACGGCCCCGTAATTGGTCTCCATGGACCAGATGGCCAGGAGCACAGAGGCATCCACACCAAAACGGGTCTCGACCTCTTGCAGCGTCTTGCCATACACCCCGGCCATGATACGCCCATCATCAATGGACCTTGGATTGACACGAGTGTCCAGATAATCCCATATCTCTGTGGTAAACTCAGGCTGATAGGAAGCCTTTTGCAGGATTTCCTCGTCTGGTGCAGTGACCCCTGCAAAGGTACGGTCATAGGTAGTCCGCGCAATTCCATTCTGGGCAGCAACAGAATAAAATTCCTCCAGCCACGCCTGAAAAGACTGATCTGCTCCCGCTGCTGCAGATACTGACAGGGCAGCTCCCACCAGACAAAAGCAAAAAAAGACTCCTCGCACCAAGTTTCTCAGCCTACTCACAAGCATCTTCCTCCATTTCCACACAATACCGTTACCAGAACATCGGGAAATATAAACTCTCCCCAACCCTCAATCCTGTATCCACCCTTACTATAACATGGTTTTGCTCTTCAGGGCCATCAGTATGTATATTTCATACCAGCCACAGACCAGTAACGCGCGCCTCTCCATAGCATTCATCCACCTGAGAACATACATTATTTTTCTTTTCTAAAAGTTCTAACCGCACCAAGCAATACCCCATGTTAAACGATCCGGCCGAATGACCTTAGGGTAATCCTGCCGACCATAACAGAAATACAAGTTTCATTATTGACACGCCCATTGCCCGTAATTATGTTTCTTTGCCAAGGAATGACGTGTTCGCTAAAGAGACCTGGATAGCTCTGGTTAACCATCATTTCAACATGATGATGAGATATCCTCTGCTGTTCCGGCAAACTCTTTTTCAAATCCGTCAAACAATAATAAACCCATACACAGGAGACAGATTATGTGGACACGAGTAGGTGACGTTGACCGGATGTTTAACACCATGGACCTGCTTCGCACTCGAATGAACAGATTGTTTACAGATTACGACAACTTTTATGGAGATGATTTTGGGTGGCGAGCTGCTGATGGAACTCCACGAACAAATCTTTATGACAAGGGGAATCAGCTTGAAATACAAGCCGAGGTTCCGGGCATGACAAAAGATGACCTTAACATCAAAATCCAAGGCAATTATCTTGAAATAAGCGGTACCCGTAAATCCGATGCCCCTGAAGGCTATAAAGTCCATCGGGCCGAACGAGAAGCAGCAACCTTCACTCGCAGTTTCACCCTGCCCTCTGAAATTGATGCGGAAAAAGTCAACGCCTCACTCTCTGATGGGATCCTCTCTCTGACCTTACCAAAGATTGAGGCGGCCAAGCCAAAACAGGTTTCCATATCATAAGATTTTTTGACATTCAGACATCGATTAATGGAGATTGAACCATGAGTGAAAAAACAGACATTATCAAAAGAGAAACAACCGTCCCGGAATACAGCAGTCAGATTCCTGCTATCAGACCTGTGGTGGACATTTACGAAAATGAAGACGAACTGCTGCTGTTTGCCGACATGCCTGGTGTTGCCAAAGAAAACATCAGCGTAACCGTTGATAATGGCAAACTGGTGATCAGCGGAGTACGCAATCTGCACAGGCCAGGAACTGTAACGCAGGAAGAGTTCAGCGATGTGAAATTTCACAGAACCTTTTCAGTCCCTCAGACAATTGACGTCGCTAAAGTCAATGCTGAAATGAAGAACGGTGTACTCAGGCTGCATCTGCCGAAGTCAGAAGCCGCGAAACCCCGACAGATCAAAATCGCTTAGGGCTTCACAGAGTACCAGGGATTCCGTCGTTTCAGCGCAGAACAATACTGACATAACAAACATAGTCCTTCTAAAAACAAGGAAGTGGGAAATCATCTCCGGCCGGTTTTCCACTTCCTTGTTCAAAAATGAGTATTGGAGCAGTGTCATGAATTTCAAGAAATTAGCACCTTGGAACTGGTTCAAAGAAGAGGAAAGTACCACTACACTGCCGATCAAACACACAGGACAGGTGGTACTGCCAAGAAAGCCGCCATATGGACCTATCGCTCAACTGCAGCAGGAAATGGACCAACTGTTTGACAACTTCTTCAAAGGGTTCGCACAGGGTCCTGTCGGGACCGGCAGTTTTTTTCCCGGCTCTCTTAGCGACAACCTGCTCAAACCGACACTGGATATAGGAGCTACAGAAAAAGAATATACCATCAGTATCGAAGTCCCTGGGGTAGAAGAGAAAGACGTAACACTTGAAATTGCCGACAATACCCTGACAATCAAGGGGGAAAAAGAACAGGAAAGAGAAGAGAAGGAAAAACACTACTACCGGATGGAACGCTCCTACGGCTCATTTCAAAGATTACTGTCGCTGCCTGAAGATGCCGACCAAGATGCAATTAAAGCAACTTTCAAGAACGGAGTTGTCACCATTACCATGCCGCGTAAAGCATTACCTCAGTCTGAAGTGAAACAGATTAAGATCAAGTGACAAGCCTGTTTTTTCACAGGAACAATACAACGCCTGGGGCCCGGGCCAGACAAAGATGGGTCGAGAGAACAACACAAAAAAGCCACAGGAGACATCACTATGGAAAGGCGACAGACTTCCATTCAGAAAATGAACAGAATAATTTTCATAGCCGGTTTATTGTTTTTAATAATGAGCGTCCTTCCAGGTAAAAACTCTGTCTGGGCCGAGATGCCATTATCGTCAGAAGTTTTAAAAGAAGGGGGAAGTCTGATAGCCGACATTGCAGAGAGCAGTGTCGCTGGGGTAGTGAATATTTCCTCAACAAAACTTATCACCGCCGATGCCGGTCAACTCATGCATCCTTTCTTCAACGATCCGTTTTTCCGTGATTTCTTTGGTCAGCGTTTTTACAATATTCCCAAAGAACGGCGTGAGCGCAGCCTCGGCTCCGGCGTAATTATCTCCAAAGACGGACTGATTCTTACCAATAATCATGTTGTGGAAAACACGGAAGAAATACTGGTCACCTTGTCTGACAAGCGTGAGTTGGAGGCAGAAATTGTTGGCACAGACCCTAAAAGCGATGTGGCGGTTATCCGTTTAAAGGGAAACACAGAAGATCTTACGCCGCTGCCGATTGGCAACTCCGGCGAATTGCGTCTTGGCGATATTGTCCTGGCCATCGGTAATCCGTTCGGCCTTGACCATACAGTAACCATGGGCATTGTCTCAGCTAAAGGTCGAGCCAATGTCGGCATTACTGACTATGAAGATTTTATCCAGACAGATGCTGCCATCAACCCAGGAAACTCCGGTGGCGCCCTCATTAACCTGAAAGGAGAACTGGTCGGTATAAACACTGCCATCGTCACCCGCTCAGGCGGGTATCAGGGAGTTGGTTTTGCAATTCCATCCAACATGGCCAAAGCGGTTATGGACAGTCTCATAAAACATGGTAAGGTGGTTCGCGGCTGGCTTGGTGTTGCCATTCAGGATCTGGACAAAGATCTGTCTGAAGCCATGGGCTTGAAGGATATCAATGGAGTACTGGTTTCAGATGTTACCGAGAACAGTCCGGCGGCAAAGGCTAAACTCGAGCGAGGAGATGTCATCCTGAGAGTGAACGGTGAGAAAATGACGTCAACCGGTAGACTGCGTAATACCATTGCCGCCATGGGCGCAGGAACAGAGGTGCAGCTGGATCTCATGCGTGACGGCAAGGAAAAGACTGTTCCGCTCACCTTGGGAGAACTGCCAGATGATTTCGGCGGCCAGGCAACTCTTCAGGAAAACGATGGACTCCTCGGCGGTATAACGGTTGCCCCTCTCAACGAACTGACACGTGAAAAATTTGAAATCAATAAAAATGTCAAAACAGGTGTCGCTATCACTCAGGTTGAGGGTGGAAGCACTGCTGAACAGGCTGGACTCAGGAGCGGTGACGTCATATTGGAAATTAATCGTCAGAATGTGAACTCGGTGGAAGACTTCGAAAAGGTCTATAAAAAGTCAAAAGACAGCCTGCTTATGCTTATTTATCGTCAGAACAGTACCTTTTATCTGGTATTGAGAAAATAAAGAAGACTATGGCTGACGTCATTCCCATCAAAGCGAAACAGTGTGTCATGGCAAGTTGTTGAACAACAGACAAAACAAAAAAATAGCGGGTGGTCAGTTGAACAAGCTGACTACCCGCTCGCGAGGGTTAATCAGCGGCCATTTCCAAGCATGGTTGCGGTAGAGATCACTGAGGTCCTGCAGGAGTAAAGGCAGTGCCAGAGAAGCACACCGAAGAAACCTTAAAACTATTTGATTTTATGTTTTTTTTCAGTGACATGAGGGATCTTCATATAAAAACTGCTGCCCTCTCCCCGAATACTTTTGGCCCAAATAGTGCCGCCATGAGCCTCAGCTATTCCTTTAACAGCAGCCAAACCTAAGCCAAAGCCCGTACCTTCTCCATCTTTTTCATGCAGACTGAAAAAATAGTCGAAAATATACGGCAGCTTATCTTCCGCAATACCTTGTCCCTGATCCTTCACCGTTATAAGAATAAAATCGCCGACACTTTTCAATTTAAGTTCTATCCTGCTGTTCTCAGATGAGTATTTTATGGCATTGTCCAGCAGATTACTGACTGCCCTTTCCAGTTCAACCCTATCGGCAATGACCCTGCTCACCCGGCTATCAGCTATGTAATCTATGTGTATGCTTTTTTGCATGGCCTTTACCTGAAAATCAAAAGCCAGTTCACGGAGCATGCTATTAAGATCACATATTCCATAAATGAGTTGCAGCTGGCCGGACTCAAGTCGGGAGACATCGAGAAAATGATGTATATAGCTGCCAAGCCTGTCTATTTCTCTTTTAATTGCTGTTACATACCTATACTGCTTATCCGTCATCCCGCCAGCTTTTCCCTGAAGAAGACGCTGCAGAAATCCCCCGGCAATAGATACAGGAGCTTTTAAATCGTGCACAAATATGGAGACAATATTTTTCTTTTGTGCTTCCAGTTTTTTTGTTTCAGTTGCATCCCGGAAGATTTCAAATCCTGTTACAAACTGTTTATCTTCTGTCAATAAGGCCGAACTTGAAAGGAAGACAGGAACTCTTTCATTCCACTTTGTTATAATGAAGGCCTCCTGCTGTACCGAGTTCCTCTTTTCCTGCACACACTGAAGCAAGGGGCATTGCGTTTCACAGAGACTGCTTTGCAGTACCTGTGAGCACCTCTTGCCAATCACCTCACCCCTCTGCCAGCCCGTCAGTCGTTCCGCCTCCTTATTAAACTCGACTATTCTAAACTCCTCATCCACCAGGAGCAGGCCCATGGGGAGATTCGTCAACAGAAAATCTTGCAGTTGGTCTTTGGTCACATCCATGCAATTTCCCCTAGTCTCTTCTGAAACAGTTACAGCAATATGAAAAAAAGACATTTTGTCAGTCCCTCTCCACTGGCAAAGGGGAGGAACTGACAGAGAAATACAACAAAGGAGCAGCGTGCTATTTGATGGCTATTTTTTTCTTTTGGGCTTTACCGGATGTCGGCATCCGTATCTCCAAGACCCCATCCTTAAAGGAAGCATTGGCTTCGTCACTGTTTACATTCTCCGGCAAACGAAAAGTGCGGCGAAATGAGCCATATGAACATTCAACTCTATGGTAATCTTTCTTGTCGATCTTCTTCTCCTGCTTCTTTTCACCGGAGATAGTCATACGATTTTCACTGATATCAATAGTGATATCGCTTTTTTTAATACCTGGGAGTTCTGCCCTGACCACCACCTCCTTGCCTTCTTCAAAAACATCCACAGTCGGCGCAACCACCTCCATACTTGGCACTTGCATTTGTGGCCATTTGGGATAGCCAAAAAATGAGAATGGCTGATGAAAGATTTCATCAAAATATCTCTCCATTTCTCCAAATGGAGAGAGGACATCCTCTTCTTTTTTGACAACCAATTCCGCTTTTTCTTTTCCCATTTCATACCTCCTCAGTATTGAATGATAAAAAAACCTGACAAAAGCCTTTATCAGGTCATGCAGAAACGACTAATTACCTGTCGGGTATTTATACCGCAGGCCACATCCGGCAAAACAGCCGGGCAGTGACAGAGCAAGAGAGGAATTAACACCTTGACCTTGAAAAAACGCTGTGCCGGATTCAGTCAGCACAGGGCGCTGCCATTGCCCTTGCGGACTATGGAAGCAAACAAGAGGATGCTGAAAAGGATTATACTTTCGAGAAACAGAGAACAAGAGAACAATGAGATGACCAGCCGGCTCCGGATTCAGGTTTATAAGGAACACAAGAGACAACCGGCGAGATCTGCTGAATAGTGCCGCAAGCTTTCCTGTCATTTCATATGCACCTGCACGCATACACAGTTCCATGGCCACTCCCTTGAAGTTAACATAAACCCTTATTGAATGGCGTGAGCTCGAAAATTTCTAGCTCCTCTTGAACTCCTTATATTATATCACAGAAAAAGTGCATTTAAAAATATTATTCCGCTCATCCTCTCATCTCAGCATCACTTTTTTCAATCACAGTCATTGACAATCACATGGTGTATCTTGCGTATCTGAGAGGAGATTTCATTCCTTCTCCTCCCCCCAGCCACTCTGGCCTGCACCATATATGAGGAGATGCTCCCGGTAAGTGCCAAAACGACGTGAAAGAGAGACCTCGCTAAAAAATCTCTGGTTCTCATTGAAATGTTGCCAGGCTTCTTTGGCGGTCATCCCCTGACTGACAGAATACTTAAAGACAGGATGCAACATTGAGGACTTTTTATCTTCCCAGATCCGGTCGATAAAAAATTTTCGCGGTTCCCTGTAAATCAGTGCCCCCTCGACGAGGACAAATGTCCCGGCACTCAGGGCATGGATATTGTCCCTGTTACTGTCGATAAAGGTCAGGGTTTGTTGGAATTCTTCCATCGTTTCCGAAGGAAATCCGAAAAGGATAAAAACCAGGTTGTATATTCCGGCCTGTGCAGAGCTGCTGAGGACATTTTCAACCACACTAATATCGGTCCCCTTCAGCATCAGATCCAAAATCCGTTGACTTGCAGCCTCCACTCCCCACTGCAGAACGCGGCATCCTGAACGCTGAAGCAATGTGCAGATATCGGTGGTAAATTGCTGAACCGGTTTGGCATAGGCACCATAACGGACAACAATCCCCT
>Ga0180007_10005217_pt1 | contig 13305 bp, 10 predicted proteins | sample MM_PC_MetaG_FD_121122 | JGI IMG/M metagenome (GOLD analysis project Ga0180007, IMG submission 121122) | Groundwater microbial communities from the Aspo Hard Rock Laboratory (HRL) deep subsurface site, Sweden - MM_PC_MetaG | ecosystem: Environmental > Aquatic > Deep subsurface > Groundwater... | reverse complement strand
ACAATCCACTAACAGTGAAATTTATACCTTAAATTTATTTTTAATTTCTTTATCATTTTATGCATTAATACAATTCAGTCTGAATAAAAAGAACAGTTATCTGTTATTATTTTCATTTATTTACGGATTAAGCATCGTATCTCATCAGACTAACCTTATTTTTGCTCCTGTTTTTTCTGTCTGGATCCTATGGAATAACAGGAAAGTGTTCTTTGATCAGAAATTAATTTTAAAAATGTTTTTACTGTTTGTGTTGGGGCTATCTGTATATTTTTATATGCCCATCCGTTCTTTATCAAAACCTCCCTTAAACTGGGGTAATACGGGTAAAATGAAAAATTTTGTTTCTCATGTTTTAAGGCGCCAGTACGGGCAGTTGGTAACAAAACCTAAAGTCAACACTATTCTTCAGGCTAAACGAAGCAATAAAATGTTCATTAAGCAGAATTTCGAGATGATGAAGGTGTTATATAAAAATTTAACACTTCCTTTGAGTATCTTGATTATTTTAGGTTTATTTGAATTGATCTCTGCAAAAAGGTCCCTGTTCATTTTTTTAATAACTTCCATATTATTATATTCCCTAACTATGATCTATATCACTAATTTTAAAATCGCAAAATTAAGTATCTATGTCAATGAAATATTTTTTATTCCCGTAATATTTTTACTTATGATCTTTTCATCGATCGGTATTGTTTTTATATTAAAGCATTTTTCCTTTCATTTTATCAAATTACTTCCTGTTTTACCGCTTATCATGATCGGAATGAATTATCATATAAATAATGAACATAATAATTATATTATTGCCGAATATACTAAAAATATTTTAAATACAGTTGAAAAAAACGGAAGGCTGTTTGTTATGGGAGATAACACAACCTTTCCTTTGGCTTATTATCATTATGTAAGAAAAATAAGGCCTGACATTCTTATGATAGGTGAGTATGGTTTTGTATTTCAGGATGTATTTAAATTGTATAATATTAAACAATTTCAGGAAAAATTCAGAAAAAAATTAAGAGATAAAATTGAACAGAATATATTAATGAAAAGTACTTTTCCCATTTATTACACTTATGCTGCTGAACCAAAATTGCTTGAAGGAAAAAGTTTAAAAAATTATGGGCTTATTTATAAGGTTATTGCAGATGAATCAGAACAAAAAATGGATTATTATAATTTGTTTTCCTATCATTTTAAAAGTATGGATGATGAAGGGTTATATAAAGATTTGATGGATAAAGATATGGCTTCCATAATTTATTTAAATCTTGGCGAATACTTAAATAAAATTGGTGAAACTGTTCTGGCAAGTTCCTATTTATCAAAATCAAAATTTGTAACAGGATCAGAATATGCCAAGAAAAAAATTCATTTTAATTTAGCTCTGGATTACAAAAGCCAGGGCAACTACCAAAAAGCTGTTGAAGAACTTCTGATGGCACTTTCTGTTGACGAGGAATATTCAAGAGCACATTCGTTACTCGGCAATATTTACAGTGATATGGGCAAACCAGATGCTGCTGTAAAAGAATTTATACTCTCTCTTAAAAATGACCCGGATAATACTAAAACATGGAATAATCTCGGGGTTGAATATAATAAAATTAATGATAAAAAAAGTGCTTTTGATAGTTTTAAGAAAGCCATTGAGAAAGACCCTAATAACTATGAAGCTTATAATAATCTGGCTGTTATTCTGGAAGATTTTAAAAAATATAATGAAGCAATTTCTTTATATAAGAACGCAATAAAATTAAATCCAAAATATAAAGATGCTTATTATAATCTTGGGACTTTATTTCTTAATGCAAATTATTTAAAAGAAGCCGATCAATATTTAAATCAGGCAATTAAAATATATCCGGAGTATCCTGATGCTTATTATAATCTGGGAATATTATTTCAGAAAAAGAAAGATTACAGTAATTCAATAGTTTATTTTTTAAAAGCAGCAAGATACAGGCAAAATTTTGAATCTGCAATTTTTAATACAGGTGTATCTTATTTATGGTTGAAAAATTACAAAGAAGCCGAGAAATATTTTAAAAAAACAATAAAAATAAATTCATCTTCTGCAAAAGCCTATAAACATCTTGGAAATACATATTATTATATAAATGATCTAAAAAAAGCTTATATTGAATGGAAAAAAGCTTACCAATTAGATCCAAATGATAAGGAACTGGAGAATAATTTAAAAGTTTTAGACTCCAAACAGCAGGGAGGCGGTTAATGAGTAAAAAAAAGAAACGACTAAAATATTTGAAAAAATTAAAGCAGCAGAAGGATCAGGAGCAGATGCATGAGGAACAAGAGGTTGAACAGGATTTAAATGCGAAGTCGGCTGAAGATCGGGAAAAGGAAATAGTTGATGATGAAAAGAAGAGCACAAAAAAAAGTCCTGAAAAGGCATTTGAAGAGGCTAGAACAGAAAAGGGTCTTATAATCTTTCTATTAGCTATAACAATATCTCTTATCTTTATTCCGGGTGAAATATTAAATAAAATCTCAATATTTATTAATAAAATAATACCTTAAAAGAGGAAAAATTATAAGGTAAAGCACAATGGAATTAAATGAGATCATTAACAAACGAAGAGCTTTTCGCTCTTTAAGCCCTGTAAAGATCAATGAGGATCTGGTCAGGGACTTGGCTTCCCGGGCAGGTCTATCCGCTTCGTGTTTCAACAATCAGCCCTGGAAGTTCGTCTTTGTCTATGAAGAAGGACAGTTAAAGAAGATGTTTACTGCTCTTTCTCAGGGTAACCAGTGGGCGGAATCCGCATCCATGATCATCGCGGTCTGCGGAAAAGAAGAGGATGACTGCACCTTAAAAGACGGCAGGAAGTACCATCTGTTTGATATCGGCATGACCACGGCATTTCTGATACTGCGTGCCACGGAACTGGGACTGGTAGCGCATCCTATTGCCGGATACAGCCCTGAAAAGACAAAAGAGATCCTGGGCATACCGGATGATATGAACGTGATCACACTGATCATTGTGGGGAAGCATTCTGATGTAATAAATCCTGTTTTATCAGAGCAGCAGGTTAAATCAGAGAAGGAGCGTCCTGTCCGAAAAGACCTGCAGGAGATCATGTTTTTAAATAAATGGGAAGGCAAGGGGTTTTAAAGGCTTGTTGCCCAAACGATATTTTTTATTTTAGCAACAGTCCTTCAATGCCCGATATCTTTATCTTATATTAAGATTTAAAATTTTTCTGAAATGCCTTAAAGACATCTTCAGGGGCGAGGTCTTTCATGCAGGCGAGTGTTCCGAGCGGGCATGTCAGCTTGTTGCAGGGAGCACAGGAAAGTTTTTTTCTGATCACGGGATTCTTTTTCGTATCCGGTAAGTTCCAGATCTGGTCATCGGTAGCTCCGAAGATAGTCAGAGTCGGTACACCTAAAGCTGTTGCCATATGCTTGGGACCGGTATCATTAGTGATGAGATACCGGGCCTTTGAAAGAAGTGCTCCCAGCTCTCCGATCGTGATCTGAGGGGAGATGAAAAAAACATTCTTCTGATGGATGAGAAGTCTCTGAACCGTATAAAGCGATCCATTATCATCTTTCCCGAATAAAAAGAGGACATTCTGATTTGCTTTATTTATAATTAGTTCTCCTAAACGGGCAAAATTTTCCGAAGTATACTGGCGGGTAGGGTATTTTGCAGATACAAAGATGGCAATGATGGGGTCCTTTATTTTTAAACCGATCAGCAGTCTGTCTGCTGTTATCCTGTCTTTCTCATCCAGGAACATCTCCGGCAGATGGTCCTTCATGTCCTTTAATCCGAGAGGTTCCAGCAGTCTGAGGCAGCGTATACTGCTGTATTCACGCTTATCTGATCGTATTCTGAAGTTGTAAAAAAAATTTCTCTTTGTGCGGTTACCGATCTTTACTTTTGCGTGAGTAAAAAGAGCGATCATTGTGGATGTAGGATTGTTGATATAATCAATGATCACATGATAATATTTAAAGAAGGACCTGAAATAGAATACGAGTTTTGGAAGGAGGCTTCTCTTTAATATGATGATCTTATCCACATGAGGGTTGTTCTTTATTGCATCATATGCAAAAGGATAAATGATCAAATCTATCTCACATTGAGGATATAGTTTTTTTAAGTTTCGAAAGACCGGTGATATCAGGATAGTATCGCCGATGGGTTTGAGTCTAATGATCAGAATTTTTATTTTTTTTAACTTTTTGAATCTCTCGTTTAACGGCTTCATATATCTCCTCTATTTCGATCCGGTCAAGACAATCAAGTGTATCACAGCTCCTCTTCCAGCAGGGAGCGCATTTTACTTTGGAGACTATCTTTTCGCCTCTCTCATATAGATCTATCTCCTGCGGACAACTCAGGTTAAACCAGACAATCATTCTTTTTTTCAGGCCTATCCCGATATGCATCCCCAGGGTATCTCCGGAAATGATTATATCAGCTATATCCATTACGGCAATTCCTGTTTTCAGGCCCATCTCCGTGGGTGTGCTGATCACAGGAAAAGAGAGTGCATTGGTTATCTCTTTATTTCTTTGGCTTTCATCTCTGCCGCCGAACAGGGCTATCTTGACCTTCGGATGGTCTTTGTGGATCATCCTGCACAGCTTTAGAATATGCTCGATCCTGAATTTTTTGTTCGGGTAGAGACTGCTGCAGCCGGTATTAATACCAATAATGATATCTTTTTCAGTCAGTTTATTCTCTTTTTTATAGGTTGTTACAAAACTCTTCTGCTCTTCATCAAGGTCCAGGATATATTCGTCCCGCTGGTATTCAAATCCGAACGATTCAGCCAGGAGCTGCTGGCCGGTCTGAGTATTGACATTGAATTTGAGATCATCATTCAGGCCCAGTTCATAAGCATATTCCGCTTCTTTATTAAAGGGGATAATGGATCCGTGTTCTGACAGGGCATACCCCTTTTTAAGGGGTGCCTGGAGATCCATGGCCAGTGATGCACTGCGCATGGATTTATCCACATTCAGAATAATATCGAATTTTATATTTTTCAAGGAGATAAAGGTTTCAAAGCCGAAGGGGAATATTTTATCGATCAGCGGATTATTCTTTAGAACAGCGGTGGAAGATTTATCTGTTATCCAAAAGATCGTACTTACAGGATACTTTTTTTTAATGGGTTTCAAGAGGGCAGTAGTCATTAAAACATCACCCATTGCATCAAGGTTGATCAGGCAGATGATTTTACCCTTTGGTGCATAAGTAGGGCATTGAATGCAATTCTCTCTTTTATATTTACAGGGCTTATACCCGTCAAATAATTTGCAGTCAAGTTTATATTTTTTTAAGATTTTCATTATATAAAAGGTAAAAACTTATGTCTTATGAATTGTTCTTTTCAAAATCCTTCATAAATTTTACCAGGTCTTTTACGCCCTGAACCGGAAAAGCATTATAGATCGATGCCCGGAGGCCTCCGAGGCTGCGATGGCCTTTCAGCCCGATAAATCCCTTTTCCTTTGCCTGTTCGATAAAGGCCGGTTCAAGGTCATTGTTCTTGATCCGGAAAACCACATTCATGCTGGAGCGGTCCTCTTTTTCTACAAGGCCCTGATAGAAATCAGTAGAGTCTATGTGATCATAAAGGATCTTTGCCTTTTCATCATTTGTTTTTTCAATTGCGTCCAGCCCCCCCTGTTTCAGGACCCAGTCCATCACCAGGTCAGTGATGTATATCCCCATGACAGAGGGCGTATTGTGAAGAGATTTTTTCTCGGCATGAGTGGAATACTTGAGCATTGTCGGAATGTTTGGATCTCCCTTTTCGATCAGGTCCTTCCGAATGATCACAAGGGTTACTCCCGAAGTACCTATATTTTTCTGAGCACCGGCATAGATAAGGCTGAATTTATTTATATCTATTTTCCGGCTCATTATATCGGATGACATATCCGCTATCAGGGGGACTTTTCCCGTATCAGGAAAATCATGCCACTGTGTTCCATTGATCGTTTCATTGGATGTGATATGGACATATTCTGCATCATCCGAAAAGTTAAGGTCTTTTGGCAGTGCGGAAAAATTTATATCTTCCGAAGTCCCTGCAATGTGGACTTCTCCCAGCAGTTTTGCTTCCTTTATGGCCAGTTTAGCCCAGCTCCCGGTATGGACATAATCTGCTTTCTTCTTCTTCAGGAAGTTCAAAGGGATCATGGCAAACTGGAGGCTGGCCCCGCCCTGCAGGAATAGAACTTCATAGTTATCCGGTATGTTCATGATCTGCCGAATCTTCTTTTCAGCGCCTGTTATAACAGCATCAAACGGTTTTGACCGGTGGGATGTCTCCATTACGGAGATCCCGGTCCCTGAAAAGTTCAAGAGTTCCGTTTGGGCTTTCTTCAGTACTTCAAGAGGCAGGATGGCCGGCCCGGCATAAAAATTATAAGGTCTTTTAGTATCCATTGTTTCCCTCCACATATTAGTTTTTAGCAGATAGTGGTTAGCAGATAAAAAAATTGGTATATTGTAAAAAGTTTAATCCTGATTTAAACTAACCATTCTTCTGAAATGGAATATTAATATATTACAATAAAATAGGGTGTCAAATAATATTTTGAAAAAGGGATGGTCGAAAAGAAACCAAAATGTTTTACAAACATTTTGGTTTCTTAACTTTACTTTTTTAATCCATAGTGCATTAGGGATGCACTATGGATTCTTATCTTTGCTTTTTTACAGGGACCAGGTCTTAGCAGACCTGGTCCCTGTTATATTACGAGTGCATTAGGGATGCACTCTGGATTCTGTATCTTACAGATGCAGGTGATATCTTTTTAATTCCTTCTCAATTCTTTTTTTATCCGGGAAATATTTCAGCAAAATATTTTTAAATCTGTGTGAATGATTAAAATGAAGAAGATGTGTGACTTCATGCAGAATGATATAATCGATAAACCTTATCGGAAGAGCTATCAGGAAGAGGTTGAAGACCAGTTCTCTGTTGCTTCTGCAGAAACCCCACCGCTTGATCTTTTTAACTGTAAATGCTCTATAGGAAACTTTCAGAAGAGTGCAGTAGCGATCTATAGATCCGGCGATGTAATGAAAGCACTCATCTTTGAGGAACTCTTCCAGCTTCTTTTTACGGTTCCTGATCTTATTACTCAGGAGTATTTTTTCACCCGTATATACCGGTTTTTCTTTATTTACATTTGGGGAAATTTCCATGGGAATATATATTCCTTTGAAAAGCAGACTATTATCCCTGATCAGCTCCATCTTCCTGATTGATTCATTTAACTTTTTACGGATCCAGTTTCCCTTTTTAATAACCAGATCTTTGATCTTCTTAAGATCAGTATGGGGAGGCGCGGTTACAACAACTTTTTTATCCGGATAGATCTTAATATAGATATGCCGTATTCTTTTAGGTACAATTTGAAAAGTGATCGGATCGGTTTTATAGAGAACCTGGTGCTGGGTCATTGGTAGTAGGATATTGTTTTAATTTTATTTGTCAATGATAAATGGAAGTAAGGTATACTTTCCCCGGCTCTTCAATACCTTTCATTTTAAGGTAAACGGCTTTCTGCATTTTTGGTTTTGGTGAAAGAATATTCATGGTCTTTTCGGAGATGGAGAGGGCATTGGGGTTGGTAATTGATTCAAAGTAATAAGCTTTTCTTATAGTGTTCCCTAATGAGACCAGAAGTTTACCGTAATTGGATTCCATTTGTGAGTAAAAAATATCTCCGGTATTGATGCTTATGGAAATTTGCAGGTTGATCTTATTGATCCTGTTGAATAACTGCATGTTGTTGAATATTTTTTTAGAGCATTCATACCCGTTCTGAGCATGATTATAATTGTTCACAGGTACACCAAAAATAGCTACAAAGGAATCACTGCTGAAAGAGTCAATAAATCCCTTGGATTGCGAAACAAAGATCTCCATATCATTAAGGAATTTATTCATAACTGTATCAAAATCAGCCTTGGACATCCCCGTTTTTACCTGATCAATGTTCTTTATTTTCAAAAAGAGTATCGTACCGGTCTTTTCTCTGGTTTCAAGCTGTGCATCCGGATATTTTTCCAGGTATTCATCTACCAGTTCCCGGGATATGGTCTTTCCAAAGACCAGGTATCCTTTTACTTTATCTGTCAACCGGTTAAACCGGTGTTCAATTAATTTAAATTCATCGTTGTGGTTCAGCTCCAGTTTATACATCTGACGCCCTTTGGAAAGGTTTTTTAGACTGCTGGAAAAATTGGATATGGGCTTTGTAATGTTCTTGTTGAATAAAAGAAATAAAGCGATAAAAAGGACAGCCTCAAAGATCAGGAATATATAAAGGATCGGATTATGGACAGGAACATGCTTCATGGCGGCTGATAATCTTTCCGGATCGATCTTTGCTATCATATACCAGTTCTTATCACTGATGCTGATCTTGTATTTAAGGAAAGCTCCTTTTCTCTCCATAATGACATCATCGTCCGTCTCTATCAGTTTTTTAATATCCTGCTCATACAGGATGTATCTTCCGATCAGCTGTTTATTCAGCGCATATACGATCATCCCTTTTTCATTGACCACGATCGTATAAAAGACCTCGGCTTCTTTTAACAGGAGGTCCTTGAAGACCACATCGATATCAATATTAAAACCGGCAATGCCTATAAGCTTCTCCAGCTGGTTATAGATAGGCGTAAAGATCATAAGATAGGGGAGAGCATCGTCTCTATACGATTGTTTTTGAAAGAGGGAGGCTGCATCCAGCGTTATAGCATTTGCTTCCTGATCTGATCGGGCCAGTTTATCTTTTGGATAGAACGGTTCACAGATATAGTCCTTTGATTTTTCGATATAGGTTCCTTTCTGAAGCCTGTATTTATTCAGTATGATGGTACTATCCGTATAGAAATATACATAGGAGCTCCTGTTCTTTGTAAAAAATTGAAATGCCTGCCTTAAATAAGGTGTGAATTGATAGTTCGTATTCCTTAATTTTTCAATATTCGGAGCAAAGTTCAGGAGCCTGCCGTGATGATTGAAGATGAACATGGTCCGGATATCATCCCGGTTCTTTATCTCTAATTTCATTTTTTTCTGCAGATCGACGATCCAGTTCAGATAGAACGGGACGGATATATCCTTGGCAAAATTCTCCAGGTCGATCGTATATTTTTTCAACTTGTTCTCAACATTGAACCCGAGTTTTTTATAATTGAACATAAAACGGGATAAATATCCCTTTGTTTTGGGTTCATCCAGGTCTTCCGGTCTCCAGAGGATAGAGAAGAGAGTCAGCTGGATTATTATAAAGGCGATATAGGTCATTATCAGGATAAAGATGGTTTTATTATTGATCTTGGTGAATAATTTTGTTCGGAAAGGAGAATATTTGATATTCAAGGCCATGTGAGCAAATTTGCTTCTCACAGTGCTTTTGAAGTTATAAATAAAGTCTGCAAGCCAGAATCTGATCTTAGTATAAATACTCATATAATAAGTCCTGTAATACTAATGTTATCGGGAGACTGTAAAAAATGTTGATCAATTTGGGTAAATTGGGGTCAAATCTTGAAGATGTTTAAAACTCGGGGGTCAGTCCCAAAAAGTTTGATTTTTCCTTGCATTATGATTTTAAAATATTATATTGTGAAGTATAAATTAAAAAAACAGCTATTATTTTGTCTGTTTACTGTTTCGGGCATGTTGTATGAGGTAATAAAATTTTATTTCAGGAGGTAAGAAATGAAAGGAGTTATTGTTAACTGTTTGAAAGAGCTGGTAATAACAAAGTTTGGTGAGGACAAATGGCGGGAAGCTATGGAAAAATCCGGGTTGGATCCGAATATGGCATTTACATCTTTAGGGGATGTTGAGGACGGTGCTGTAATGACTGTGATCCAGAATGTCTGTAAGGTTTTAAATATTACTCTGGAACAGGCAGCCGATGCGTTTGGCGATTATTGGGTGAATGAATTTGCACCAAAGATGTATCCCCGTCATTTTGAAAATATAAAATCTTCAAAAGAATTTCTTATGAAAATGGACAAGGTCCATGAGATGACAACAGCTAATATGGCCAATGCTCATCCGCCTCGATTTAACTATAAGGAAAAAGATGAAAAAACTCTTATTATGACTTATAACTCAAAAAGGGGATTAATGCCGATCTTTCTCGGCTTGATAAAAGGTGTTGGCAAACATTATAAGGAAAACCTTAAAATAACTGCATTGAATGATAAAGATGTAGAGATTAAATTCCCCTGATCGTTTTTATAATAAGCGACATACATTACTTTATTCTTCTTGATTTATGAGTGAAGGGAGGAGGCCGGTATGCTGGAAAAAATAAAGAAAATTAGTTTTGCAGGACGGATCAATTTTCTGATAGGCGTTGCAGCACTGGTCTTCTGTATATGTTGCTTTTTACTGATCAACTATAATAAAAAATGTTTATATAATGAAAAATTTCTGAACATAAAAAACCTCGTCGAAGCAGCCTGGGGTGTGATCGATCAACAATATAAACTGAGTCAGGATGGGGTGATCTCAGAATCATCGGCTCAAGAGGTGGCCGGCAAGATCATCTTAAATATGAAGTATGAAAAGAAGGAGTATTTCTGGATCAATGACATGGAACCAAAGATGATCCAGCACCCCTATTATTTAAAAGATAAAAAACCGAAATGGTATGATCCAAATGGATTAGCATCTGTTACTGATCCGAATGGAAAAAAAATGTTTGTCGAATTTGTTAAACTTTGTAAAATAAAAGATGAGGGTTTAGTTGATTATTACTGGACCCTGCCGGGAGAAGAGGATGGTGCTCCTGTTCCCAAGGTTTCCTATGTGAAGGCCTTCAAACCTTGGGGCTGGATCGTGGGTTCCGGGATCTACCTTGATAATGTGGGAAAAGAGATCAATAATCTGATAGAATTCATGGTGTTGATAGGCATAGGGCTTCTCTTTTTTATTGTAGCTTCCTTAATTCTGGTAACCAGAAAGGTCATTAAACCAATGTTTAATTCATCTTCAAATCTTATAAAAGGGTCATCACAATTAACAGGGGCTTCTTCAGAGATAGCCCTTGCTTCGCAGAAAATGGCAGAAGGAGCTCATGAGCAGGCAGCATCTCTGGATGAGACTTCTGCTGCGCTGCAGGAAATCTCCTCAATTGCAAAAAAGAATGTTGAAAATTGTAAAAATGCTGTGCGGTTTATAAATGATACCAGTTCTATGATCACTGATGCAAATGGAAAAATAGGCAACACTTCTAATGCAATGACAGAGATCGTTAAGTCCAGCCAGGAGATAGGAAAGATCATCAGAACTATTGATGAGATCGCTTTCCAGACCAATCTTCTTGCTTTGAACGCCGCTGTTGAAGCAGCCCGGGCCGGTGATAGCGGCTTAGGATTTGCAGTTGTTGCGGAAGAAGTAAGGAGCCTGGCTCAGAGGAGTGCTCAATCAGCAAAAGAGACACAGCTGTTGATAGAAGAGGTTGAAAAAAAGATTAACAATGGAAATGAGAGTGCACAAAGCACTACGCAGGCTTTTTCCGGGGTGGTTGATTCTATAATTAAAATTACCAGCATAATCAATGAGATATCAACTGCATCAGAGGACCAGAGTTATGGTGTGGAAAATATTGAAAAAGCTCTAAAACAGATTGAGATCCTGACACAGAATAATATTACCTCATCTCAAAACACGGCTCTTTCAGCTGCTAAATTGAATTCATTATCCGAATATCTCATCAGCATCGTAGAGGATCTGAATCAGGTTATTAAAGGAAAACATGAGGTGTTAGTAGAAACTGAAGAAACAGGAACAAAACAGCTTGAAGGGAAAGATAAAAAGAAAGAGCCCGCTAAACTGCCTAAAAAAGGGGCTGATTTAAAAAAGAAGATAACAACCAAAGAGATCAAGCCTGAAGATGTGATCCCTTTAGATAAGGATGATTATAAGGATTTCAAGGATTGATCGTTATACTGTAACAGATAAAGAATGTCTGCATTTATTAAGTTAACTGCCTTCAACAGACTGCTTTTTGATCTTTTTATTTGACAACTTATTTGGGAATATTATTATAAAACTTATGGAAGAGAATATTGATAAAGCAGTAGATAATTTCGAAAAAGAGAACAAAAAATTTGAATTGGCACTCCAGATCGCAGAAGGTGACAAAGAAAAGGCTCAGAAACTGATAACCGGCGAGATCAAGAATATTGCAGCTATAAAGGGTGCTTTTAAAGATGAAGCTGTTAATATAAATGGATTATTCATCCTCTTTGTCAATCTGGATAAAAAAGCTGTTGAGAGGATCTTTACGGTTGTTTCGTTTGAAGAGCTGGTAAAGAATATCCCCCCCTATTTAAAATGGCCGGAATTTGAGAAGAAGATCATAGACATCGAATGGGGTGGTAAAAATCTTGTCAATCAAAGCTCAGACCTGAAGAACGATCTGCAGTCCACAATTACTTTTGAGTATATGGATAAGATCATAGGTCTTGTTAACGATAATAAAGAAGATGACCTGAAAGAACTCTTTAAAGAAATTGTAACGAAAGCATTAACCCTGGAGACAACGGACCTGATCATAGCTGTTGAATTATCCAATGATCTGTATTTAGCCCTGGAAGGTCATGCTGATGAAAAAAAGGAGGAAGTAACCGTAGAAGAAGTGGTAGTTCAGCAGGAAGAGTCAAACGAAGTTATCGTTGAGGGGACACTGGAGATCTCTCCTGTAAAAGGCATCAATATTACCCAGCTGATCCCCGGTACGACGATACTGGTTCGGCTTCCTGATAGGACATCCAGGGACAAGTATTATCTGAATCTGTTGCAGTTAGTTGATGGTAAAAAGATACTTCCGGTACCTGCTGTCGTGAGAAGTGTAAACTATGATGAGATATCAGGATACCTTGTTATTTCCGAGATCAAACCGGGCCTGGTTGTTAAGTGTATTGAACAGGCTCAGATCAATGTTATGACACCGGAGATAGCAGAAAAATCACAAAAGGTTCGAAGTATCCGTCTCTTCATTATTTTTCTCGGTTTGTTTTTAGCTTTGCTTGCCGGTCTCTATTTTTATCTCTACTTTAAGGGGATTATATAATTGATTTTGATTTTTTGTACAATTCTAAAAATTCTGTAAAAAGAATTTTTAGAATTGTACCTTGCAAAACAAATCCTGAAATTTTATATAAAAAAATTTCAGGATCTGTTTTGTGATGAAGAAATCCAGAAATTCTCTTTGAAGAATTTCCGGATCTATTTTGAAAGGAGCAATTCAGGAAATTTTCTT
>Ga0180007_10005216_pt1 | contig 13307 bp, 22 predicted proteins | sample MM_PC_MetaG_FD_121122 | JGI IMG/M metagenome (GOLD analysis project Ga0180007, IMG submission 121122) | Groundwater microbial communities from the Aspo Hard Rock Laboratory (HRL) deep subsurface site, Sweden - MM_PC_MetaG | ecosystem: Environmental > Aquatic > Deep subsurface > Groundwater... | reverse complement strand
CGGCTTCTTCGGACTTTTGCCGCTTCAAATACAACCCGATGGGGTCTTTAAGGACTTCGCCGACGGACGGGGCTTCGATGGGAGGAGCGAATGGGTTTGAAAAGCGTTCTGGCATATGAAAAGTATACTATTTTTCAAAGGAAACTGAAAGGTGAGATTTCTCCAACCACCCCTGTAAAATCGCAGTCGCCGCCAGGTCATCGCGCTTTCCTTTTTCTCCGCGCTCGACCATCTGGCCGGCTGCGAGTTTGCTCGTAAGAGTTTCGTCGGCTTCGACAACAGCGATTCCTTGCGCTTCCAAATCTTTGATGAACAGCCGTATTTCTTTAACCTGTTCGTTTTCAAGCGTTTGATCTTTAAGCGGTCGCGGAACGCCGACGACGATCTTCTCAACGCCTTCTCGCTCTGCGATTTCGTGGATTGCCTTCAAGATATTCAAGCGGCTGTCATTCAACAAAACCTCCCACGGGGTGGCGATTTTTGTCTCCGTATCGCCGAGCGCAATGCCCACGCGTATTGAACCGTAATCAATTCCTAAAAGTCTCATAAAATGGAAATCAACGATATACGTCACGACGATGTCCAATGGCCACGATCATCACAACGTCCGGTTCCGTGTCCAAAACTGCAATCACCCGATAATCTCCGACGCGAAAGCGAACATCCCCGATTTTGGGATGATGGAGAGGAATTGCGTGCCGCATCGGATTCTTTTGTTGTGCAATCCATGCAATCTTCTTCAAAATCCGTTTCGCAAGCTGTCTTTCAAGCCCATGCAATTGCTTTTCCGCGTCCGAAGAAAGCCGAAATTCATAAGCCATACTCCTTCATGACGGATGCAAGCGCCTTTCCCTTGCCGGATTTCAGCTCACGCCGTGATTTAGCGACGCGACTCACGAACGCCGGGCTCGAAAGCGCCTCGTGGCTTTCCACGAGTTCCGCAAATTCGTCATTCGAAAGAAAAAAACCGATCGTATTTCCGCCACGGGTCACCCGCGTGATCCCTTTGAGCGTCTGCGACGGATTCTTCTGTATGTCGCGGATTGAGGCGATGCGTTCGTTTGAAAGGATGGAAAAGGTGTCCATAAATGTATGTAATTCGTTACGTATACTATATAACGGCCGAAATTGGCGCGTCAAGCGCGATACCGATTCGTTTTGAGCCATGGTCGATTCCTAATATTCTCATAAGCAAATGCCGTCGTGAATGGAGTGAAGGATCTTCAAATTATTCCCGGCGCGCCACGCTTGCGCTTCCATATCGAAAATCCCTCGTCGCTCCGACTTCCCTCGGGATGACATTAAGAATCCGGCCATGGCGTTATGAGTTCATATCCGTTTTTCGTAACGGCAATTGTCACCTCGAAATGCGCGGCCGGAGAGCCGTCTGCCGTCACAATTGTCCAGCCGTCGTCTTTCATCTTCACCTTCCACGTGCCGAGCGCCACCATGGGTTCGATAGCCAAAACCATACCTTCTTTAAGCTCGGTTTTCGGCGCCCCCGGGTCGCGAAAATTCGGGATCTGCGGTTCTTCATGCACGGCATGCCCGACGCCATGACCTACCAAATCGCGGATGATCCCGTATTTCTTCGGCCCTAAAAAATCCTCGATCGCCGCTCCGATATCGCCTACCAAAGCCCCTTCCTTAACAACTGCAAGTCCGCGTTTTAAAGCTTCCTTCGTATTTTCCACCAGCAAGCGTTTATCTTCTTCAACCCTGCCGACAATAACAGTGGCAGCCATATCCGTGGCCAATCCTTCATACCACGCACCAATATCCAAACCAACCACATCGCCGTCTTTGATTATACGTTCGGAAGAGGCCTGACCATGAACCACCTCGTCATTGATTGAAATACACAAAGCAGCCGGGTAAGGCGGATCATTGGGCGAAATTTGGTAGCCCAAAAATGAGGGGCGTGCGCCGCGCTCGGCAAGCTCTGCGCGCGCCAATTGATCAAGCTCGGCCGTGCTGGCGCCGACTTGGCAAGCGCGCATTATTTTGCCCAAAGTATTCGAAAGAATAACGCCGCCGCGTTTAAGTTTGGTGATTTCTTGCGCTGTTTTGATTAATGACATTTTAAGCTATGAATTTATTGATTATTAAAATCCGAATGACGAAATCCGAATGACGAGTGTTGGAAATTTTCCTTCCTTAGTCATTAGTCATTCATTTCCTATTGATTACGGTTTAAAGCCGAGTTTGCTTAATTTTTTTATCATCCCTTCGAAAACATACGGGATCGCCTGTTCTCCGTTTATACTTAGCAGTATTCCGCGCTGGCGGTAATAAGTCATCAGCGGCTCGGTCATAAAATGGTAATTTGCCAAACGGTTTAATATGAGCTCCTCGGTATCATCATCGCGCCTGACCAGCCGGCCGCCGCACAAAACGCAAATCCCGGCGCGGATCGGCGGCGCGTCTTTCAGATGGTAAACCTGACTGCAAGCCGTGCATTGCACGCGGCCAGTCAAACGCCGGACAGCCTCTTTATCTGAAATTTTTATCTGAACAGCAAGATTGAGCTTGGCCACGCGATCGATGTGCATGGCCTGCTCCACATTGCGCGGATAACCGTCGAGAATAAAACCTTTGGACAAATCCGTTTTGCGCAATTGGTTTCCGACTATGCCGTTGGTCAATTCGTCCGGCGCCAAAGCACCGCCTTCCACATATTTTTTCGCCAGCTTGCCCAAGTTAGTGTTTGCCAAAATTTCTCTTCGAAACATCTCGCCAACGCCAATCAAAGGCACGTCAAACCTATCTGCCAATAATTGCCCCTGCGTCCCCTTGCCGCAGCCTTGAGGTCCGAACAGAGTTGCGCGAAGATATTTTTTTGGCATGTTGAGGACAAGCTAAAAGATGGAAAAAAATAAAAACGGGATTCCGGCGCCGATAGCCAACGGCGGCAAGGCCGGCCGCGGACGAAGATCTGTGCCAAACCCTAGCCACGCCGCACCTAGAACAGCGCCGAGCGCGACGAATACAGCCGGTTGCCAGCCCTTTAATGCCGCGCCCGCCACCAAGCTTAATGGCAAGATCAAATCTCCGGCGCCCAAAAAAATCGCCTCGCCTTTTATCGCCTGTTGCAGGTTCTCTGTGAAGCCCTTTAGGTTTTTGGGAATTATCATCCCGGGAACCAAAGAATATTGCGTCAGCATTGCAACCAGCTTATGGATCGGCCCGCCCGGAGCACCGGCAACCATATCATAAATCGTAAACGCCACCAAACCAATTAGCAATACCTTGCCCGGCAGCCACATTGCGAAATTAATAGCCACCCCAATCGCGCCCAAGAGATAAAAAATATCGTGCGTCCAAACTGTTCTGTAAAACATGTAAACCAAAGTCAGGCCCGAGGACAAGGCAATGGCTGTGCCGAGCGAAACTCCAAGCAACAAAAACAAAAACCATACCCCCAGAAAAATTGTCGCATTCAGAATCACCTCCCACCAAAAACGCGAAGCTGCTCGGCGCAACAATGACACTGTTAAACCTCCGGCAATAACCGCCAAAATCGCCAACTGCCATACTTCCGCCCAAACCAATGTCCGACTACCATCAGGATGCGCGGCAAAACACAGCACATAGAGCGCGACTGCACCGCTCAATAGAAAAAACAAAGGCGGTAACACGCGCTGCAAAACAGTCGGCTTCATACCTCCATTATACCAGAGGGTCTAAATATTGCTCACGCCGGTTTCTGGCCGGCGTGAGTTGAATGTTTAAATTAAATTTTGACACGAAATCAATACGCGTCGTATTGGTGCATCGTTATCTGCGACTCAACCTGCTTCACAGACTCAATAACCACGGAGACGACAATCAGAAGCGACGTGCCGCCGATAGCCAAGAGCCTTGAACCGCCGGCACCTTGGGCTAAGAGCGGCAAAACCGCGATCGCGCCCAAGAAAGTCGCCCCGAAAAGATTGATGCGATTGATAACGGCGTTCAAATACTCGGCAGTTGGCTTACCTGGCCGGATACCCGGAATAAAGCCCCCTTGTTTTTGCAAATTTTCCGCAATCTTGTCCGGATGAAAAACAATCGCCGTGTAAAAATATGTGAAAGCAAAGACGAGCAGGAAATAAAGCGCGCCGTAAATAATCTGGTTTTGCAAAGTCGTAATCACCCAACGCGCCACATCAGCCAGCCAAGCAGTCCTGGCACTGACAAAAAACTGCGCCACAACCGACGGAAACAGCAAAAGCGAAATTGCAAAAATAATCGGAATAACGCCAGCCATGTTAACGCGTAAAGGCAAACTTGAAGCCACGCCGCCCGACAATACGCCGGCGCCGCGCACCTGCCGCGCATATTGCACGGGGATGTTGCGCTGTGCCTCAGTAACAAATACCACTCCCAAAACCGTCAAAACAGCAATTAATCCGTAAAGGCCCCAGACAAAAATCTGCGATTGGTCAAAAGTGACCCACAAACGCGAAACCTGCTGCGGCAAACTGGCGACTATTCCAGCGAAAATCAAAAGTGAAATGCCGTTGCCGATCTTTTTTTCCGAAATCAATTCACCAAGCCACATGAGAAATATCGTGCCGGCTGTAACCGTGAATATCAAAGTTATGATATGCAATGTATCGGTTCTGGTTAAAATTTGAAACTGCGAGCTGCGCAACACTGAGATCAATGCGAAGGATTGAAGTATTGCCAATGGCACGGTTAACAAACGCGACCACTGGTTAATACGCTTTTGACCTGCCTCCCCCTCTTTTTGCATGGCTTCCAATGAAGGGAAGATCATGGTCATTAGCTGAAAAATAATGGACGAGGTGATGTATGGCGCAACTCCCAATGCGACCACGGAAAAAGTGCTGATCGTCCCGCCTGAAAACAGGTTCAACAGGCCGAGAATTTGGTTCGCCTCAAAAAAATTCTTCAATGCTTGCAAATTGACCCCTGGCAAAGGGATGTGGGCGGCCGCACGAAAAATAACCATTACGCCCATCACAAACAAAAAAGCGTTTCTTACTTCTTTAATGTTCCATGCTGCACGGAGTTTGTCCCACATAGGTTAGAGAATAGAATTTAGAATATGGAATGTTGAATATGGAATGCGGTGGGGTGGAAGGTAGATACGATCTAAGAAAATATCCTTATTACATACTCTATCTTCTTTATTCTACCTTCTACTATTAGGATTGAGTGAAGCTGCCGCCTGCTTTTATGACAGCCGCCTTGACCGTAGCCGTTGATTTAATATCGACAAAGTTCAACTTTTTATCAATTATACCGCCGCCGACGATTTTAGCCATCTTGGCGCGCTTCGGTATAAGGCCTGATTTCTTCAAAGCGTTCAGATTGATTTTTTCCCCGTCTTTGAAAGACTTTGCCACTGTTTCAAGACGGACGGCAAACACTTCCGGATGTGTGCTCTTGAATCCGCGAGTTTTCGGAAAAGATAAAAGCATCTGCTTCAAACCTTTCAGCTTGAGATTTTTTCTGCCGCCGGTACGGGCTTTTTGGCCCTTGGTTCCGCGGCCTGCAGTCGTGCCTTTGCCCGAAGCGTTGCCGCGTCCGACGCGCAGCTTTTTACGGCGGGATTTTTTGGCCGGTTTGAGAGTATGCAAGGTTAATATCATAAACTTTTAGCTAAATTCAATTTGATGTCTCGTAATCTTTGCGGCGTTCCTCCTGCTCGTTCTTTTCTTCGATCTGTACGCTTCTAAGCTTCAATTTTTTTAAAGCTTCAAAAGTAGCTTTGACATTGTTGATCTTGTTGTTCGAACCAAGAATCTTAGCGGAAACATTGGGCACGCCGGCCAATTCCAAAACCGTTCTGACCGCTCCGCCGGCTTTAATACCGGTTCCTTTAGGCGCAGGCTTCAGCAGGACTCTGGCTGCACCGAATTTCGCTTCCACGCCAAATGGGATCGTCTCTTTAACCAACGGCACTGTAATCAAAGCTTTGCGCGCTTGGGCAACGGCCTTTGAAATTGCCCCTGCTACATCCGTGCCTTTTGCCAAGCCATAACCGACCCGGCCTTTTCTGTTGCCAAGAACGGTCAAACTGCGAAAACGCATCCGCTTGCCGCCCTTTGTAACGCGTGTAACACGCGCGATTTCAATATTTTTTTCTTCGTAATCGGATTCAACTTTTATATCCGAACCCGGGCCGCGGCCTCCGCGTCCGAATGGACGTCCTCCACGACCCGGACCACGACCGAAATTACGACCTCCTGCTCCTCGTCCCACGAACTTGACGGCAACGGGCGCAGGAGCCGCCTCTTCAACGGGTGCCGTATTTTCAACAGGCGCCGCCTCTTCCGAAGGCGCTGCTTCACTGGTCTGTTCCTGCCCGCCACTAATCTGATCTTCTGGCAGAACTTCCACGACCTCGTCTTTTTTTTCAGTATTTTCTTCTTGGGACATAATCAGCAATTAAGTAGCAGAATTAAAATTCCAAACCGGCTTCGCGAGCTCCATCAGCCAATGCTTTTACGCGGCCGTGATATTTTTTATCGCGGCGGTCGAATACCACTCTCTTAACACCTTTAGTCAAAGCTTGTTCTGCTAAGGTTTTGCCAACCAATTGTGCGACATCGGTTTTTTTCAAGCCCTTGGTATTTTTCTTATCGAGATGCGCGTCTGAAACCATAAGCAAAGTCCTGCCGGCGACATCGTCGATCAGTTGCGCATAAATATGGTTGAGTGAGCGCCTGACAGCCAAACGCGGCCTCTCCTGAGTGCCGCTGATTTTTGAGCGGACGCGTGCCACGCGCCTCTCCCTCAATTGTTTTTGATGCAATTCGCGATTCATACGTTTATATCAGTTTATCATTCGCCTTAAAGCGCGCTTAGGCGCTCTTGGCCGCGGTCTTGCCGGCCTTACGCTTCACTATTTCAGTGGTGTATTTAATGCCCTTGCCTTTATATGGCTCTGGCGGACGGATGCGGCGGATACGTGCGGCTGTTTCCCCCACCAAATGTTTATCAATTCCGGAGATGGTTATAACTTGTTTGTCCACCTTGGCTTCGATGCCATCCGGAATCTTAAACACGACAGGATGCGAAAAACCCACTTCCAGATTCAAATCGCGGCCGGCTATGGAGACTTTAAAGCCGACGCCGGAAAGTTCCAGCGATTTCTCGAAAGGAGCTGTTACGCCCTTTACCGAGTTATTTACCAATTGCCGGAAAAGGCCCCATAAAGCCCGCTGGTCCTTAGCCTCCGGATTACTGACGCTGACAAGTAGTGACTTGGAGTCAGCCGACTTTTCAATCTTTACGCTGGAGGGATAATTTACCACCAAAACGCCTTTCGGTCCTTTGATTGAAACCGACGACTCTCCAACGGTCGCGTCAACGCCGTTTGGAAGCTGAATGGGATTTTTTCCTATACGAGACATATTTTAAAAAGTCAAAAGTCTGTAAAGTCTGTAAAGTCACAAGTCAAAACCATATCCAATAACTTTATGGACTTTACGGACTTGATGGACTTCATATTCATATTAGTATACTTCGCAAAGCACTTCGCCGCCGAGTTTGCGCTTGCGTGCTTCTTTGTTGGTCATTAAGCCGGCTGAAGTTGAAACAATGGCGATGCCGAGATCGGATAATACGCGTGGCAACTCGTCAGCTTTACGATAAACGCGGCGTCCGGGCTTTGAGATGCGCTTGATGGATCTGATAACAGGCTCTTTATCTTGGTATTTCAAGCCAACTGTTATGGTCCGCTTAGGGCCGTCTGTGTCTTCCGTAACACCATTCAAGTAGCCTTCGCGCTCCAAAATCTTGGCAATCTCAACCTTCATCCGTGACGAAGGTGAAACCACGGTGCTAAGAGCCGCTCCTTGCGCATTGCGGATACGGGTTATGAAATCGCTGATGGGATCTGTATGCATATTCAAGAAAGTCAAAAGTCTATAAAGTCTGTAAAGTCTGTAATTGGAAGCCGCTGTCCAAAATTCTACCCAAAAACTTTATGGACTTTAAGGACTTTAAGGACTTTAAGGACTTGATTGTTTTCATAATATTTACCAACTTGATTTTGTTACGCCTGGAAGCTCGCCGCGGTTGGCCAGTTCGCGAAAACAAATGCGGCACAGGTTAAAATCGCGCATAAAACCATGCTTACGCCCGCAACGCCAACAGCGCCGGACCTCGCGGCTGGTAAACTTGGATTTTTTTTGCGATCTTGCAATTTGAGCTTCTGTGGCCATATTTTTGAGAACAGTGTGGTGAAAGTAGCGCCTTTAGTAAATTAATCCCTAAAAGGAAAACCCAGCGCTTTTAACAAAGTTAATCCCCTCTCCTTGCTGCCGGCGGTTGTCGAAACCGTAACTTCCACGCCGTGGACCCTCTCGACTTCATCCGGCTTGATTTCGGGAAACGGCAAAAACTCCCTGAAACCGATTGAAATATTGCCGCGGCTGTCAATCTGTTTAACCGAGATGCCTCGAAAGTCGCGGACGCGGGCAAAGGTCAAGGTCAGCAATTTCTCCAAAAAATCCCACATGCGCTTCCCCCGTAAAGTTACGCGCAAACCCACAACCATCCCCTTACGCAATTTGAAATTGGCAATGGACTGTTTGGCTTTTGTCTTAACCGGCCGTTGTCCAGTAATGCGCATTAAAACATTTTCAGCCACTTCAAACAGTTTCGGATCTTTGATGCCCGCTGACATTCCGACGGATAAAGTTATCGCTTTAACATTCGGCACCGCCATCTTATTCTTAATATCGAACTCTTTGGATAATCGAGGCACGATATTTTTTTGGTAGTTTTCTTTCAGGCTCATAATCTTCAATTCTTCGGTTTCGATTTATGCCGTACAACTTTTCCCGATTCGGTTTGCAACATCACGTTCGAAACGTGGAGAGGCATGGCAAATTCCACAATCTGGCCTTTCTCCCCCTGCCGCCTTGTCCGGAGATGACGTTTTGACAAATTCACACCCTCAACAACCACGCGGTTCAGCACGGGAAAAGTCTGTAAAACCTTGCCGGTTTTTCCTTTGTTCTTGCCGGCTATGATTTTGACCATATCGCCGGATTTGATGCGAAATTTCGTCATAATATTTACAGCACTTCAGGGGCTAATGAAACGATCTTATTAAATCCCTTGCCTCGCAACTCGCGCGCTACCGGACCGAAAATGCGCGTGCCTTTGGGCTCTTTGGATTTTTTATCAATAATCACAACTGCATTGTCATCGAATCTGATATAAGTTCCATCCGGCCGACGCCTTTCTTTCCGTGTTCTGACTATTACCGCATGCACAATATCCGACTTTTTAACCAAACCATGTGGCGCGGCAGACTTAACGACACAGGTGATGATATCAGCCAATCCGGCCGTGCGTTTTTTATATCCGCCAAGCACGCGAATACATTGGAGCTTTTTTGCTCCACTGTTATCTGCGACTGTTAACATTGATCTGTGTTGAACCATAGTCTTAAAGTTATGCTGCTTTTATCGTCTTGATGTAACGCCAACGCTTGTCTTTCGACAACGGCCGCGTCTCCTCTACTTCAATCACATCGCCGACATGCGCCTTGCCGTGTTCATCATGGACTTTAAACTTGTTGGAAAGGGTGAAATACTTTCCGTACTTTGGGTGCTGAATGCGGCGGTCAATTTGAATAACGGCGGTTTTAGCCATTCCCGTCGAAACTACAACCCCGCGCAAATGTCTGCGCGCGGCCTTACCCTTTGTCTGATTTGTAGCTGTCTGGTCTGTCATAAATTTTATTGTTTCGAGGCGGAATTTTTCTGGCTTAAATTAAGCGCCGTCAACACCCTTCCCAAGTCACGCTTAGCATTCCTTAAAGCTCGCACTTTCGCATTCTGGCGTGTCGCGATTTTGAATCTCAAATCCCGAATCTCGCCTCTTAAAGAAGCGGCCACATTCTTCAATTCATCTTCGGTTTTTTGGGTCAATTCCTTGGGATTTAACATACGTCTAAATTTCGTTCTTAGCAATGAATTTTGCGCGGCAGGACAACTTGTAACGGGCTAACTGCAGCGCTTCTTTGGCGCTATCGCGCGGAATGCCGTCCATTTCAAACATGACCGTTCCGGGCTTAACCACTGCGATATAATGGTCTACCGCTCCCTTACCGGCACCCATGGGAACTTCATTGCCTTTTTTGGTAATCGGTTTATCGGCAAAAATGCGAATCCAGATTTTTCCGCCGCGGCGCGTGTAGCGGGTTAGCACACGGCGAGCGGCTTCAATTTGACGCGCGCTGACCCAAGCGCCGGTAAGCGCCTTAATGCCATATTGACCGTATGCCAAATCGATTTTATCAGTAGCGATACGCTTGTTGCGCGCTCGCCCCTTATGACATTTTCGGTGTTTAACCTTTCGTGGTATCAACATATCAAGACAAAGAGAAAAATTTCCAATTTCCAATTTCCAATTTCCAATTACTGAATGTCGGAATGTTTGATAATTGAAAATTGTAAATTGTAAATTTGATTTTCATATAGCTCGTTGCATCCTGCCGCGCGGGCGGGTGGTTGGTGTGCTTGGTTTATACTGCGCCAAACGATCCTGCTCAAAAACATCGCCGCGGTAAATCCAAACTTTAACGCCAATCGTCCCGGCCATGGTATGCGCCGTATCCGTGGCAAAATCAATGTCGGCGCGCAAATTTGTCAGCGGTATTTTCCCCCAACCCAACCATTCGCGACGGGCGATTTCGGCTCCGTTCAAGCGACCTGATACTGCGATTTTTACACCCAATGCACCGGCTTTTTTAACACGCTCTATGGTCATCTTAAGCGTCCGACGAAACGGCATGCGGCGTTCCAAATCAGATACTACCTGTGCTGCAATAATAACGGCTTCCAATGCCGCTTTCGGCGTTTCTATCACATTCAATTGAAACTGAACCTTCTTTCCGTTAAAAAACTTTTTGAGCACTTTTTTCTTCAACTCTTCGATGCCGACGCCCGAACGTCCAATGACCAAACCCGGTTTTCCGCTGAAAACCGTGATTGCCAAAGCTCCCCGCGACCGCTCGATTACCACCTTGTTGACCTGCGCCTCTTTAAGTTCCTTTTTCAGAAAATCACGCAAAGCAAGATCTTGTTTCAGAAAATCGCGATAGATCTGGTCGCGTGCAAACCACTTCGACGGCCAAGTCGTAGTGGTGCCAAGACGAAATACTTTTGGATGGACTTTATGACCCATAGGTTTAGAAGCTAGGAGCTGGAATCTTTAAGTTAGGCATTAGGAAGCACTTTTGCTTTTTTCTCTTTAGCTTTCGACTTTACGGACTTTATGGACTTTATGGACTTAATTGACTTTGGACTCGCTTTCTCATCCGACAAAACAATATTGATGTGCGTGGTCCGCTTGCGGATCGGCGCCGCCCTGCCCATTGCTCTCGGCCTGAAACGGCTGAGTGTCGGACCGCCGTCGGCAGTTATTTTTTTCACAACTAGATCCGACTTAGCGAGCTTGAAATTATTCTCGGCATTGGCAATGGCTGATTGCAACAGCTTCATTACCGGACGAGCGGCATCTTTTTTCAAGAAAGACAGGCGCGTCAGGGCTTCGTTGACTGGTAAACCGCGAATCGAATCGACCACCAGACGGACTTTTCTGGGAGCCATTCTCAGGTATCGAAGTGTTGCGTGTACATCCATATATTATCGCATTATTTTGACGCGGCCGGAGCGGCTGTCGATGAAGCATCAAGGCCTTTTTGCATTTTACCGCCATGGCGGATGAATTTTTTTGTCGGTGAAAACTCCCCGAGCTTATGGCCTACCATATTTTCGACAATAAACACCGGGATGTGCGTTTTACCATTATGTACCCCAAAGGTAAACCCCACCATGGCCGGCGTGATGGTCGAGGCCCTGTACCATGTTTTGATGACCGTTTTGTCGCCCGTCTTTAATTTGGCCACCTTGGCCAGCAATTTGGGTTCTGTAAACGGACCTTTTTTTAGACTTCGTGACATATTTAGAGAAAAATTTACAATTTCCAATTTATAATTTCCAATTTCGGAACATTTGTAAATTGAAAATTGATAATTGAAAATTTGATTTTCATACTATTTTTTCTTCCTTCGCTTGATGATTAGTTTATCCGAGGCACGATTCTTGCGGCGCGTTTTTACGCCAAGCGCGTGTTTGCCCCATTTTGTTTTAGGATGCGTCATACCGATCGGATGCTTGCCTTCGCCTCCTCCGTGCGGATGGTCAACCGGATTCATAGCTTTACCGCGTACTGTCGGCTTGATGCCGCGCCAGCGCATACGTCCGGCCTTACCCCAACGCACCAAGCGCCAATCTTGGTTAGATACGGTACCAAGAGTCGCCATGCACTGTTTCGAGACCTGACGCATTTCACCGGAAGGAAGTTTCAAAGTGGCATAAGGGCCCTCGACAGCCATAAGTTGAATTCCCGCGCCCGCCCCTCTGGCCAATTGTCCGCCCTTGCCAGGAGTTAATTCGACATTATGGATAGTGCTGCCAATCGGCATTTTTTCAAGCGGTAAACGGTTGCCTGTTGTAATTTCAGCCGACTCCTTGGATGATACGATAATGCTTCCGACGCTTAACCTGTCCGGTGCGATAATATATCTTTTCTCGCCGTCTTTATAGACAAGTAATGAAATACGCGCGCCGCGTGACGGATCGTATTCAATGGAAGCTACTTTGGCTGGAATATCATACTTGTCGCGCTTAAAATCTATTACGCGGATGTAACGCTTTGCTCCGCCGCCCTTGTGGCGCACCGTAATTTTTCCCTTGGTCCGTCCGGCAAAAGCTTTTCGCGGAATAATCAAGCTCTTTTCAGGTTTGTGCCGTGTAATATCCGAAAAAACCTGCACGGATGAATTGCGGCGGCCTTTAGTAACTGGTAAATATTTTTTTATCGGCATATCGTTAGACTCCTTCGTAGACATCAAGTTTTTCACCTTTCTTCAAAGTAACCAATGCCTTCTTCCAATTGGCCCGCCTTCCGCTAATACGGCCGCGAGTCATCCTTTTACCCATGCCGCGAATGACGTGCACAGACTCAACCTTGACTTTGTATAACGCTTCCACGGCTTTTCTTATTTCAATCTTATTGGCTGTAACGGGCACATTAAAAACATAAGTGCCTTTTGAGGCCAGAGCTGCGGCTTTTTCACTGACTCTGGGAGTCGTCAATAAAACACCGCTCTTACTCATTTTTACGGTCAAAGTTCCGGCAGCGCCAACCAATGCCTCAACCTGTTTTGTAACGGCTGGGGTTGATGAAGTGGCTCTATCTTCCGTCTTTGCGGTTGTTGACGGGGATTTTTTCTTTAATCGTTCAAATAGTCCCATATTCAGAAGAAAAAT
>Ga0180007_10005215_pt1 | contig 13308 bp, 8 predicted proteins | sample MM_PC_MetaG_FD_121122 | JGI IMG/M metagenome (GOLD analysis project Ga0180007, IMG submission 121122) | Groundwater microbial communities from the Aspo Hard Rock Laboratory (HRL) deep subsurface site, Sweden - MM_PC_MetaG | ecosystem: Environmental > Aquatic > Deep subsurface > Groundwater... | reverse complement strand
TCCCGACAGCGAGCGGGTGGAATTTGTATCATATTCCTTTGATCAGAATCCGGTCGATGATCCGGTATCCTTTATCATTAATTCTAAAGAGCGTTATTCTGTTGATGTTAAAATCGGATTTGAGGGTATTAATGCCAACGGTGAACTGGTTCAATCATCAGTCAGTATCGTCCAGTTTCAGCCGGTACCGGATAAATTTGAACTATATTCCAATTATCCCAATCCCTTCAATTCATCCACCGTTATTGAGTACGCAATCCCGGAAAAGAGCAATGTGTCCGTTGAAATATATGACCTGAGAGGATATAAAGTCCGCAGCCTGGTTGACAGTCCCCATGCAGCACATTATTACCGCAGGCTCTGGGATGCAAAAGATGATAATGGCCGCTTGGTTGCCAGTGGGTTATACTTTATGCGGATTGTGGCGGTTGGAGAAAGCAGGACATTTACGAAGACCAAAAAGATGGTGATGATAAGATAGATGGTCAATATTTTGAAAAAAATATTCAACAATATTATAATAATTACACTTGCACTTCTAACATCTTTCAATTCAATAATTGCCCGACAATCTGATAATAAAAATCTTGCTGTTTTTCCCTTTGCCGCTCGTGGAATGACCGACATAGAAGCATATGCAATATCCGACAGAATCAGGAATGAATTTGCCCAATCAGACCAATATACGATTCTCGAACGGGGAATGATGGAAGAGATTTTAAAAGAGCAGGCATTTCAATTATCCGGTGCTTGTTCGGAGTCATCCTGCCTGGTTGAAGCGGGGCAACTTCTGGCGGTTCATTATATTGCCGGTGGTAGTGTTACAAAAGTCGGCAATTTATTCACAATCGAAGCCCGAATTGTTGATGTTGAATCCGGTAAGATTGTTAAAAATGTCATAGAAGACTATATGGGACCGATCGAAAACCTGCTGGTTTATACAACCAAAACCGTCGTACAAAAGTTATTGGGTGTAGAGAGTGGCATTAATTCTATCGCATTGATCGGAAAAAGCGATTTGCTTGTAAAATCGAATCCACCGGGGGGGACGATCTACATTAACGATAAACCGATTGGCGATGTAACACCTTACACAATTCAGGGATTATCTGAAGGTGAAATCCGGGTAAAGGTCCAAAAAGATAATCTTGTGTCTGAGAAATTAGTATCCATTGGAATCAACGAGATTAAAGAAATCGGTCTGGATTTAGAACCGGAGAAATTTACACTCCGCGTTTATTCTGAGCCATCTGGGGCCAATGTATCAATCAATGATTTAAATATCGGACAGACACCGTTGGATTTTACAATACTTGATACGACAAATTTATTTATGCTTAAATTGTCCAAGGCCTATTATATGAACTTCATAGATACGGTACGTTTTTCCGAGAAAACTCTACAACGTCTTTATTACACTCTTCAACCCTGTGGGCAGATTAATATCATTAAAGTAAAGGATACGGATATATACTTAAATAAAACGCTGATTTTGTCGAAAAACAAACAAATCATGGAATCAAATTTTCAAGTTATCTATTCTTTTATCAGTAATAAAATTACTATTGATCAATTGGAAATTAGAGAATATGAAGTTTGGATTAATAAAGAGTATTTTGAACCAATTACACTTGTATTAAAAATGGATAAAGACGATAGGATAAAAATGATTTCTCCTCAGTTTCAGAGAAAAGAAATTGATAATGAATTACTTCCACAACACAGAATGGAAGGCGGTATTTTAGTAATCCGAAATGATTCGATACCTGCTAACATACAAATTATTGGAAATCAGTACAAAACAGATAGCCTTTTTCAACCGAATCAAATAGAACAAATCGACGTACCCTTTGATAATTATAGGGTAATAGCACAGGCTGATAATTGTTTCATTTTTGATCGGAGCGCAGAAGTATTTTCTTCAACGCCCGTAGTGATCAATATTTCCTTTGATTCACCCAAACAGCGCAATGCAATAATTATGTCTTCTATTATGCCTGGATTTGGACAATTATATTCCTTGCAAGACAGTAAGGGAGGAATTTTCTTAATTTCGTCATGGTTTGGTGTTGTCTGGGCATACAATTCAGTGAAGAATTACAATGTAGAAAAAGATAATTACGACGAACTAACCTCTTTGTATAATTCATCTGTGAGTTTAGATGATTTAACAAAGTATCAGAAATTATTGACTGATAGTAAAGAAAATCTGGATTCACATAAACTTCAACTAAGTGTTGCACTTTCTTTGACTGGTATTATATATATAACAAATCTTATAGATATTTGCTTCTTTTATCCGTCGGTTTATCACCAAAATATTAGTTTCAACTTTAATCCAATAGTCAATTACTATGAAGTATCGTATCATTTTTAATATGAGAATCCAAAGTCTAAAAAAAACTTAATCGCCAGCGGGTTGTACTTCATGAGGTGTGTGGCCATTGGAGAAACTAGGACATTTACAAAGACGAAGAAAATGGTGATGTTAAGGTAATAGCATTCTGAATGGTTAGTATAAACAAATTAAAACTCATAATAGTTACACTTCTATTTTCAAAGACCCTGATTCCTCAGCAGATGACAACTCTGGCTGTGTTGGATTTCGAGGGATTGGGAGTCACTGAGGTCGAAGCGAAAGCATTGACAAATCGCCTTAGAGCGATTTTAGTGAAAACCGGGACATATCAAGTTGTTGAGCGTGGTAAAATGGATGCTATTCTGGATGAACAGGGATTTCAGTTATCCGGCTGTACATCTGAAGAATGCGTTGTTGAAGTTGGGCAGTTACTTGGCGTACAAAAGATGTTGGCGGGTTCAATTTCATTGGTCGGGAAAACATATTCTGTTGAAATGAGAATCATAGATGTCGAACTCGGTAGAATCGATAATACATCAACCTATGATATAAAGGGGGAAATCGATCAGCTGCTCACTGATGGGATGGAATCGGCATTGTCTAAATTGTTGTCTATAGAAAGCGTTATTATACCGGAGCCCGCTTTTCAGATCGAAAATCAATATGCCTCAGATCAGAGTAATAAAGATACCTCAATCTTAATACAGACTGCCCTTGAAAAAGTAAGAAAAAGAATGGAGAGTAGTGAAGATGAAAACGATGATTCACCTATCGACAAATTCGAAATACCTGAAGAATTACCTAAATCCATTGATGATATTAAAGAGACTTTGATCCTAATAAAGGGCGGTACATATAAAATAAATAGATTTGGATATGGTGAAGATGAAAATGTATCACCATCTCATGAAATATCAGTGAACGATTTCTATATCAGTAATGTCGAAGTCACACAGGAATTATATAAGACTGTAATTGGATCGAATCCAAGTTATTATTCTAATAAAAATGATCATCCGGTTGAACAAGTCAATTGGTATGATGCGATTCAGTTCTGTAATAAATTGAGCCAGACTAAGGGCTTTCAACTGTGCTATAAAATTGAAGGGTCAGAAATTGTATGTGATTTTGGTGCAGCTGGGTACCGTTTACCCACAGAGGCTGAGTGGGTGATTGCGGCCGGAAGTGGAGATCCAATAAACCAAGTCTGGAGCGGAACAAGTACCCAAGATAGCCTGATTCATTATTCATGGTTCTACAGAAACAGTCAGGGGAAAACACATCCTGTTAGTAATAAAAAACCGAATAATCTTGGTATTTATGATATGAGTGGTAATGTTTGGGAATGGTGCTGGGATGAATATGATCAACCTGTAATTATAAGTCAAAATAATCCAACAAGATCACTGGGCGATAAAGCACGAGTAATCCATAGTGGCAGTTGGGTTAATTACAGCAATTATTGTCAAATTGGATTCCGGGATTATTTTAGGCCAACATATAATAGCAGTAATATCGGTTTTCGTGTTGTAAGGACAGTAACTAAGTAAAAAGTTGATCACCTTTAATCGGACGATTACCGCATGTTGGGGGCAAAAAAGGGTCGGCGACTAAGCCCTAAGCGCCGGCCCTTTACAATTTAGATATGCAGAGCGACTGAAGGCTACGATCCGGCACAGATTGAAGCTCGCAGCCATAATGCAAGATAACTGTTGGATAATATGTAATCATAATTTACATTTAGACGTCATTGTGTAATATACAGGTGGAATATGTATAAAAGAGATTTATGGCTGGAACTGATTTCAAATGCCTGGAAATTGAGACCGATTGTTTGGTTGTCGGGCGTTCGGCGAGTTGGTAAAACCACAATTGCGAAAATGATTCCAGATGCCATTTATCTTAATTGTGATCTACCTTCAACAGCCCAAAAACTACAGGATCCGGAATTATTCTTTAATCAATTGCCAGAGAGCTCCGAAATTATTTTTGATGAGGTTCACCGGCTTGCTGATCCCAGTCTGATACTGAAGATTGCTGCGGATGAATATCCTCATCTGAAGATACTGGCGACCGGTTCCTCCACATTGGCTGCAACTAATAAGTTTCGTGATTCTCTGACAGGTCGAAAAATAACGATTCATTTACCGCCGGTACTTTGGACGGAAAGTCAGACTGTATTTAATCAAAAAAGCCTTGATCACCGCTTGATAAATGGTGGATTACCGGAAATGTTGCTATCGGCAGATCGCAATCCGGAATTTTACGCTGAATGGCTCGACAGTTTTTATGCCCGGGATATTCAGGAACTTTTCAGCATCCGCCAGCGAACAGGTTTTCTGAAATTGCTCCGTTTGTTGTTCCGGCAAAGTGGTGGGCTGCTGCAATATTCTAATCTGGCAAAAATGTCTGGAATAAGTCGTCCAACAGTCAACAGTTACCTGGAAGCTATGCAGATTGCTAATGCTGTTTTCCTTTTACCACCTTTTCATGGAGGAGGTCGGCGGGAAATTACGCATCAACCCAAAGGGTATGGATTTGATACAGGCTTTGTTGCATTTCTAAATGGTTGGAATACTCTGCGAGGCAGTGAACGGGGACTGTTATGGGAACACCTGGTCATAGATTCCCTGCGTACCTTTATTCCCGATCACGACCTGTATTACTGGCGAGACAAATCCGGTCGGGAAGTCGATTTCGTCATTAAAGCAAATAATAATAAAACGATTGCCATTGAGTGTAAAATATCACCGGAGCGTTTGGAATCTAATAACCAGTTGGCTTTTCGCAGTATTTACCCGGATGGTGAAAATTATATTATATGTCCCTATGTTAAAGAACCCTACCATATACGTTCCCAGGGATTAATTATTCGGGTTATAAGCCCGGAAAACATTCGATTGATTACTAAAAACATTTAATCTGTTTTTCCCATGAGATCGTATGAAACTTTCGATTTGTCATTTAGTTAAACGGGTTGAAAATTGACAGGAGGAATTTAGAAATGAATCGAAAACGACTAGCACTGATAACCGGCTCAATCCTAATGATACTTGTTGGTATCATTATCGGGCAGGCGCTTGTTAATAAATCACCGGAGCGGGTCGTTGTCTAGTATGATTCGGATCTTGTCTCAGTGGATCGAAAAGATACCCAATTGTCAAAGCCATCGGAAATGACATTCAATCTATATGCAGAATGTCCCGATAGCGAACGGGTGGAGTTTGTGTCCTATTCCTTTGATCAGAATCCAGTCGATGATCCGGTATCCTTTATCATTAATTCAAAAGAGCGTTATTCTGTAGATGTTAAAATCGGATACGAGGGCATTAATGCCAGCGGTGAGTTGGTCCAATCATCGGTTAGTATCGTTCAGTTTCAGCCGGTACCGGATAAATATGAACTTTATCCCAATTACCCGAATCCATTCAATTCCTCCACAGTCATCGAGTACGCAATCCCGGAAAAGAGTAATGTGTCGGTTGAAATATATGACCTGAGAGGATATAAAGTCCGCAGCCTGGTTGACAGTCCCCATGCAGCACATTACTACCGCAGGCTCTGGGACGCCAGGGATGATAATGGCCGGTTGGTGGCCAGTGGGTTATACTTTATGCGGATTGTGGCGGTTGGTGAAACAAAAACTTATACAAAGACCAAAAAGATGGTGATGATAAGGTAGATGGTGAAAAAAAAACGCTTCCATAATTGAATCTAGTCTTGACATTCTCCCAGCAAATAATTACACTTAACTAAGGCATGATATTTTAATAAATGCCCGGCGTGTAGCACTATGTTTATTTGAAATAATGAGTAAGAGGGAAAAGGTTTTTGAAGAAGCCCCAAACACCAAAAAACCTTCCCGGCTTTCTCATTAACAGTGGGGGCAAACTAAGGGCTGGCATTTCCCACATGTCAGCCCTTTCTATTATCTCTGTAAATTGTTTAAATTCACCAAAATTTATATCATCTGACCATTATTCAAATTTGTCAGGTAACATATAAGTTTTACCAAATGATTATTCAAAATGTTTAAATGGTTTTATAATGTTGCCAGATGACTTACCCAAACAGTAAAATGGTTTTGAAATATTTCCAAATGGTTTGGGAAAGTGTATAAATGGCTTGAACAATGAATTATTCGGTTTATCTTCTTTATCAAATGACTTACAAATATTGCCAGGTGATTATTTTAAAGAACCAAATGGTTTTATAAAAGTGTCAGATGATTTATCAATTCAGCAGAATGACTTGGATTTCAGGTAACACGCTTGCGCTGAGTTATAATTTGTCTCGGGATTGTATTGTTGGAGCAATTGGTCATAATAACTTTTTGACAAAACATCAATCAAACACCAATAAAATTTGAAACTTTCACTTTGTCATATAGTTAAACGGTTAGAAAATTGACAGGAGAAATTTTAAAATGAATCGAAAACGACTATCACTGATAAGCGGCTCAGTCCTATTGATCCTGGTTGGTATCATTATCGGCCAGGTGATTTTTAATAAATTACCGGAACGGGTTGTGTTGTATGAAAACACTCAGAAAGAATCGCCAACCCCGGTATTTCGACAAGCCTCTTATTTGTCTGCTGAAGATACCCGGCTGCCTTCCATTGTTGACCTGAACGAAGCCTTTGTACACATTGCGGAAAATGTCAATCCTTCAGTCGTTACTATTACAACGACCAAGGTCTTGAAACTTCGCGGTAACCAGATGTTTCCCGGGTTCGACGACGATATGTTTTATCGTTTTTTCGGGGTTCCGCCGCAGACCGAGCGCAGGGCAACTGCACTGGGTTCCGGTGTAATCGTCGATAAAAAAGGGTATATTCTTACTAACAATCATGTCGTGGAACAGGGCGAGGAAATCATGGTTCGCCTGATCGATAACCGTGAATATAAAGCGGAAATTGTCGGAACCGATCCCAAAAGTGATCTGGCGGTGATCAAGATTAAAGCCGATGATTTAACGCCGATTGTTCTTGGCGATTCCGATGCGTTGAGAATCGGGGAATGGGTCCTGGCGATCGGGTCTCCTTTTTCTGATAACCTGGATCACACGGTCACGGCGGGTATTGTCAGCGCCAAAGGCCGCAGCAATATATTAGACAGTGATATTTATCAGAGTTTTATCCAGACCGACGCAGCGATCAATCCCGGCAACAGCGGTGGTGCGTTGGTGAATATTCGGGGTGAACTGATCGGCATAAACACGGCTATTGCGACCAGCGGCGGCTCCGGAAACCTGGGAATCGGTTTTGCTATTCCGGTAAACCTGGCGAAAAAAGTCCTGAGCGATTTAATTGAGCATGGGAAAGTCATTCGGGCCTGGCTGGGTGTTAATATACAGACTGTCGATGACAGAACGGCCAAAGCGATGAAAATTGAAAACCGTAACGGTGTTCTGATTGGCGGGGTGGTCAAAGATGGTCCCGCTGAAAAAGCCGGTATTGAAATCGGTGATGTGATTATTGAATTTGACGGTGAAAAGGTGAAAAATGTCAGCCATCTCCAGATTCTGGTTTCCAGTTCAGAAGTCGGCAAAGAAAAAGAAGTAGTTATTGTCAGAGGAAAAAAGCTAAGGACAATTAAGGTGAAACTGGAAGAGATGCCTGGAAATATGGCCGGTCAATCTTCGGGTACAGCAGACAGTACAACGAAACTGGGGCTTACGGTTGAAGAGCTGTCTCCGAACCTGGCCCGGCAGTATGGCGTTGATTCTGATGAAGATGGCGTCTTAGTCACAGCCGTTGAAGGAGACAGTGAAGCCGGCAAAGCAATTCGGGCAGGAGATCTGATCCAAAGAATTGGTGACCAGAAGATTAAAAATCTTGACGATTATAATAAGGCTTTGAAAGAATCCGCCGGCGAATACATCCTGGTACTGGTGAAGCGGAAGGAAAATACCTTCTTTGTGACGCTGAAAATCGAAGAATAATCAAAAGGAACATATCTGTTAAATAGGCTTCCTGTTTGGGAAGCCTATTTTGCTTTACAGGCTGATTGTGCTCGGCATTTTGGTTGTTTTTGTGAGGCTCCCGGTCTAAATTTCACCGTTTAAATAGAAGGAGTGATGGAAGCGAAATCAGGACTTATTGGCGAGACAAGGATTTACAATCTGCAAGGATATGGTCAATCCAGATCCATCACGCTCAGGACGCTCTTTGGGGATGTTTCGGATATTCATTAATCCGTCACCGGCATTAAAAGAACGTTATTTATTGTTGCTGGAAAAATATTACCCTTGAACTTTTTACGGAAATGATTAAACTACCCCTCTTATTTGAAATGAATTGTTTCGTTAATACCTGTAAGGAGGTCTGAACCGGTGATTAAGAAGGTTCCTGCATCTGTCGATTTTATCGCCCTTGAACATGAAATGCTGGATTTCTGGGAAAAGGACCAGATTTTTAAACGGTTGGTTGATAAGAATGCCAGCGGTCCGAAATGGTCATTTATCGACGGACCGATTACGGCCAATAATCCGATGGGTGTGCATCACGCCTGGGGCCGGACCTACAAAGATGTATTTCAGCGGTATAAAGCGATGAACGGTTTCCGGACCCGGTATCAGAACGGTTTTGATTGTCAGGGACTTTGGGTGGAAGTGGAAGTCGAAAAGGAACTGGGTTTCAAATCAAAGACCGATATTGAAGAATACGGTATTGAAAAATTTGTCAATAAATGCAAAGAGCGGGTCTATAAATATTCTAAAATCCAGACTGAGCAATCGATTCGCCTGGGTTTCTGGATGGACTGGGACAATTCCTATTACACCATGTCCGATGAAAATAATTATACCATCTGGCTGTTTCTGAAGAAATGCCATGAAAAGGGCTGGATCTATAAAGGTCACGATGTGATGCCCTGGTGTACCCGTTGCGGGGCGGCGCTTTCGGAACATGAGATTGCCACGGAAGGCTACCGGGAAATGACCCACGCGAGTATTACGGTGCGCTTTCCGATTGATGGCCGTGAAAATGAATACCTGCTGGTCTGGACCACGACTCCCTGGACGTTGACCTCCAATACCGCCGCAGCCGTTCATCCGGATAAGTCGTACGTTCAGGTGAAACAGGGCGACGATATTTACTACCTGATTGAAGGTCGTCAGAACGAGGTCATCAATGGTGATTTTACCGTCCTGGGCACAATATCCGGGAAAGAAATGCTGGGTTGGACATACAAAGGCCTCTTCGATGAATTGCCTGTCCAGACAGATGTGAAACATGTGGTCATTGCCTGGGAAGAAATCAGTGAAGACGAGGGGACCGGGATTGTGCACATTGCGCCCGGCTGCGGACAGGAAGACCACGAATTAAGTAAACAATATGATCTGAGTGTTATTGCGCCGCTTGATGAATTTGGTAATTACATCGATGGATTTGACTGGTTGTCCGGCCGCAATGTCATCGACATTAACAAAGATATTTTTAAAAATCTCGATGAAAAGGGTTTTAAATACCGGGTTGATCAGTATACCCACCGTTACCCGATCTGCTGGCGGCACGGTACCGAACTGGTTTTCCGCCTGGTGGATGAATGGTTTATTGCCATGGATGGCGTCCGTCAGACGATGATGGATGTGACCCGCAAGATCCGCTGGATTCCCGAGTACGGTCTGCAGCACGAGCTGGACTGGCTGAAAAATATGCATGACTGGATGATTTCCAAGAAACGCTACTGGGGACTTGCTTTACCAATATTTGAGTGTAAATCCTGTGGCGAACTTACCGTAATCGGCAGCAAAGAAGAACTCAAAGAGCGGGCTGTCGAAGGCTGGGAAGAGTTTGAAGGAAATTCTCCGCACCGGCCCTGGGTGGATGCGGTAAAAATTAAATGCGAGAAATGCGGCGCTACGGTTTCCCGCGTCGAAGATGTGGGTAATCCCTGGCTGGACGCCGGAATCGTTCCTTATTCAACTTTGCATTACACAACGAACCACGATTACTGGAAAGAGTGGTTTCCGGCGGAGTTCATTTGTGAGAGTCTGCCCGGACAGTTTCGCAACTGGTTTTATTCGCTGCTGGCTATGAGCACGGTGCTGGAAAACAAAGAACCCTTTCAGACAATTCTGGGATATGCCCTGGTCAAGGATGAAAAAGGGGATGATATGCATAAAAGCGCCGGCAATGCCATCTGGTTTGATGATGCGGCCGAAAAGATGGGCGTCGATGTGATGCGCTGGATGTATGTTGATCACAATCCGGTCAATAATTTGAATTTCGGATATACTCTTGCGAAAGATATCCGCAAGCAGATGATCACATTGTGGAATTCCTATTCCTTTTTTGCCACCTATGCGGAGCTGGATAAATACGCTCCCGACAACCATAAAGTGGACTATAATCGATTGTCCGAACTGGATCGCTGGCTGCTTGCCCGGTTGAACCTGCTGATCAGAGAAGTCCGGGATAAGTTCGATAATTACGCACCCGGCCGGGCGATGAAACTGGTGGATGAATTTCTGGAGGTGTTGTCCAACTGGTATATCCGCCGCAGCCGTCGCCGTTTCTGGAAATCTGAGGACGATTCCGATAAATGGGGCGCTTACCAGACGCTGTATACGGCACTGAAAAGCCTGATTCAGATTCTGGCGCCGGTTATTCCGTTTGTCACAGATAAAATTTACCAGAATCTGGTCCGATCACTGGAACCGGAAGCGCCGATCAGTATTCATCTCAATGAATTTCCGGTATGTAACGATGCTCAGATCGATGCAGCGCTGATTGCCCGCACCGATACAATAATTAAAATTGTCGGCATGGGCCGGGCTGCCAGAAATAAGTCGAATCTTAAAGTTCGCCAACCGCTTCAAAAAGTACTGATTAAACTGCCGGCTGATGTTTCTGCAGATTCCTTAGCCGATCTGTCGGACCAAATACTTGAAGAACTGAATATTAAAACGGTCGAGTTCATTAATGATGACAGCGCTCTGGCGACGTACGTAGTCAAACCGAATTTTGCCACTCTGGGCGTCAAATACGGTAAAGCCCTGGGAGAAATCCGCTTTGCTATTGCGAAACGCTCTGCTGTTGAAATGGCCCGGAAAATTGAAAAAGGCGGGACTGTTGAGATACAGTTAAATGAAAACAAGGTACTCCTGACAGCCGAAGATCTGCTGATTGAACGACAGGATACCGATGGCTTTTCCGTCGGATTTGAAGGCGACTATACGGTCGCAGTCGATACGGTACTGACTGAGGATCTGATTAATGAGGGTTATGTTCGGGACCTGATCCGTCAGGTACAGACCATGCGCAAAGATGCCGACTTTAAGGTCGAAGACCGGATTTTTGTCAGGTGTGAAACCACTAAAAAAATTAACAATGCAATTAATCAATTTAACGAATATTTTAAGCGGGAAACACTCTCTACCGATCTGGAATTTCAATTTTCTTCCGGGGAAATTGATCGGGAATTTACGATCGATGGTAATAAAGTTCGTGTTTCTGTCACCCGTGTTCAGTAAATTTCGTTAGGAGAAACAAACAATGGAAGCAAAAACATCAAAGAAATTATGGAGTCCTGAGGACATCGAATATTTTAGAAATCTGATTCTTAAAAAACGTGAAGAAAGCCTCAAGGAGATCAAGCGTCTGGAATCCATTGCTATGAATGATGATGCCCTGCAGAGCAACTCGACTTTGGATTCGACCTATGCCTATCACATGGCCGATGTGGGTACTGACTCCCAGGAACGTGAAAAAGCCTTTCTGTGGCTGTCCCGTGAAAATAAATTACTGTCTCACATGAATAACGCTCTTGAACGCATAAAAAATTGTGAGTTCGGTGTCTGTATCGAATGCGGTGAGCTGATTCCCAAAGAACGGCTCGAAGAGGTTCCTCACACACAGCATTGCGTCAGATGTAAAACCAAAAATAAAAAATAAGCCGGTCAGCACGACTATTATTCCCCATTCAGCAAAATAATCTGAATCGCTGTGGAAAGTCACGGATGGATTTTGTATTTTATAGTGTGAACAGGATTTTCAGATAAAAATACCAATGCAAGGATAGACCATCAGCATTTGTTACATCTGCTTTATTCTCTCAAATTCGTAACCCAATGACTTTAACGGTGCTCAGAAATAATGAGGAGCATTTTTATTAATCAAATAATTATCGAAGATTCCTTTGGAAAAGCGCTGTTTTTTATCAATGATTGATTTACTATTAAAAAACGAGCTGATGATCCAGGTACATGACGATCAGGATATTCGCCTGGATGTGTTTCTTGCCGGAAAAGTAAAAAATCTTTCCCGCTCCAAAATTCATGACCTGATACTAAGTGGTGAAATACAGGTAAATGGCGGCCAAACCAAGCCCAGCCATCGACTGAAAAACTATGATACCGTTACCGTAAAAATTCCGCCGCCGCAAGCGCTGGATGTGCTGCCCGAGAAAATGCCGCTGACGCTCGTTTATGAGGACGATTATTACCTGGCTGTCAATAAACCCAGAGGGTTGGTTGTACATCCCGGGGCGGGCAATTTTCAGGGAACGCTGGTCAGTGGTTTACTTAATTACACGGAACATCTGAGCTCCGTTGGCGGAAAAATGCGTCCGGGATTGGTACATCGTCTGGATAAGGACACAAGTGGTGTTCTGATCGTGGCAAAAACCGATGAAGCGCATTGGAAACTTGGAAAACTGTTTTCCGATCGCCGGATTTACAAAGAATACCGGGCACTGGTATGGGGTGTACCTTTTCCTGAAAGTGGAGTTATTGAAGCGGCATTGGGACGGGATTCCCGTAATCGTAAAAAAGTTGCTGTCAGTGATACGGGAAAATTTTCCCGAAGCCGGTATGAATTAATTGAATCCTATAAAATCATCTCCCATGTGAAAGTGATTATCGAGACCGGGCGAACTCATCAAATCCGGGTGCATATGTTGTCAATCGGACACCCGGTTGTCGGCGATAAAACCTATGGCGGCGG
>Ga0180007_10005214_pt1 | contig 13308 bp, 14 predicted proteins | sample MM_PC_MetaG_FD_121122 | JGI IMG/M metagenome (GOLD analysis project Ga0180007, IMG submission 121122) | Groundwater microbial communities from the Aspo Hard Rock Laboratory (HRL) deep subsurface site, Sweden - MM_PC_MetaG | ecosystem: Environmental > Aquatic > Deep subsurface > Groundwater... | reverse complement strand
TCTCGCTACCGCCTTGTGCCATCGGCGATGACTTCGCCAAAGGCGAAGCTATAATAGTTTTCTTGATGCGTACAACTTCTTTTTCTAAAAGAAGTCGTACATTCAAGTCGCGGTAGAGGCTTTAAGTACTTTGGTTCAAAAGTCTGTAAATAATAGCATAGAAGGCGGAATTTGATTTTTATTTTTCAAAATAGATTCTATTCTTCTTAACAAAATACATAACTAATGCGTAGAAACCTAGTACAAGGATTGGGCTAATAAATAGGAAAATGGGGAGGATATCTGCGAGTGATTTCCCGCTTGCAGATACCGTAAGTTCAGCGAATTTTTCAAAATTGAGAAACATAAGAGATGTTCCAGTTAATACACCAATCATCAAAAAAGCAAGGAAATAAATAAAATATTTCCAAGTATCTCTTTTTCTTTTGACAAACATAAATAAAAATATTACAAAACCAATTAAAATAAGAATGTCAATACCATAATTCACAAAGGAGAAAGTTGAACCAAAAATTTGTTTATTTATTTCTATCCTATCAGAAGCAAATATCTTCGAAACTCCACGGATGATTGCTAAAATTATCCAAACAATAATTAAGGTTATTGATAGTGGTCTTTTCTTTTTTGCCGTGTTTCTGTCTATCATTGATTTTCTTCCCCTTCAATCAATCCGTTTATTAAATGTTTTCCAATAAATTCTCCTCCAACTGCACCAATTATTATGAACATTATATCAATAAAACCAAACTCTAAAACTTTAAAATATTCTTGAATTGAACCTCCAAAAAATAAAATGTAATTTCCAAAATATCCCCCGACTATTCCCAAAATACTAAAAGCCATAGTGATATACATAAATTTGTTAATATCCAAATTACTTAATTTTGTTCTTGAGATTTTTAATCCAAGCCCATACGAACCCCCTGCTATCGCACCACAGAGCATAACAACTAGCCCATAAATCATCCCGGTAGTGATACTAACTACAACAAAAATTATTGCTGATATTTATTATACCTATAACTCCAAAAAGAACTGCCTCAAGGGAAGTAAGGGATTTAGTTTCCATATTAATTTTGGATTATAAGTCAGCTAGTTTATTTTTAAATCTTGTTCTTTATTTTCATCTTTTAGAGTAACAAACAATATCTTTCCAAAAACTAAAAATCAGGATTTTATTGTTCACCAAAAAAGGAGACTTTTACAAGTTGTCGAGTCCCAGTAGAACCTTCCCAATTAAAAACCCTAAGCCACAACCTTAATCTTCTGACTCTCAGCTCTTTTCTTCAAATCCTCCAAAACCAAAGCATCATCGATTTCCATCAATTTCTTAATCGCCTTATTCTCAAGATTTAGCTTAAACAACTTGGACTTTCCAATTATTCTCGTTGGAATTATAATTCTTCTTTCCACCAAGTTAGTCCAAATCCTATAAAGCGTGGTTCTTCCGACTCCTGCGTTCCGCGCCATGTCAGAGATAGAGAAATCCAGCTCTCGCTCTGTAAGCAAGTAATCTAACACCCGCACCGTCGGCGATTCTCCCATGAATTCTATGAACAATGATTTTTCTTCCATGTCTTATCATAAAAATAAGATTATTTAAATTTTACAATCGAACAAGTCCTTTCAAAAACTAAGCATTAACAGGCTTTGAAGCAAGCGCAGCTACATAACGCACAGCTTTTTCTGCACCTTCATCGCCACGGTCAACATGAGCCGAAATAATCTTCCTAGCATATTCTGCAACAGCTTTCTCTCTTCCAGCTTCTGGGAATGTCTTATCAAATTCACCTCTAAGTTCTGACAAATATTTCTTCGCTCCCAATGTTGGGTCTTGTTCTAAATGTGCCTTGTATTTTTCTATAACCTGAGGTAACAAGCGAGCTTCTCTAAGTTCACCAGCCCAAGCTGCCCATTCTTCTTCATCTTCTGGGGTAGTATATTTTTTTGCCCGCACTTTTTCTCTGGTTGCTTGTTTCACAGCTTCAACGTGACCTTTAATTTCAGCTTTTGCGCCTTCAACAACATATCTTTCAGCTGCTTTAGCGTAATCTTTATTTTCAACAAGTTTTTGTAAATTTTCTCTCCTTACTTCTACATCCTCTGCTTTTTCTGCTCTAAGAATTGTTTGAGAAAGTTCACGAGCTTTCATATGAAGGGCATAACGAGGATCATCCGCGCTTCCAATTGGCTCAAGTTCTAACACTGCTTCTGCAAGTTTACTATCTGGAATTGCACCGACATACGTTTCCTTATTTGCTCTGAGGTCTCTAACACTCTCATTATCTTGCTGTTTTTCAGCCATAGAAAGACCTTTAGCTAATTGTTCCGGATCCTTATAATCCAGATCTTTAGCTCCACTTTCCGAATTATCATAAATCGCTTTCTTCTGGCGTTGCAGTACATCGGCCTCAGCCTTCACATTATGGTTTATACCTCTAAGTTCTGCACTTCTTCTTACTCCTTCTACAAAATCTTCTAATGTCATACTAACTCCAAAAAATTAAACTATATAAACCTTTCGATTTTGTCAAAACTGCTAAGGGGTAACAAAGTCACCCCCGATAACTATAAAGTCCAACAAACATCAATAATAGAAAACTATCTGGTTTATGAGATAATCACTGGGGCTGGGTGCTTTTACGCTCCCGTTTCTCGCCAGCCCATTCCTTAAGAAATTCTTCTTCTGACTCTCGCAGCGCTTCGTCTTCTAAAATCTTTTCTCCTTCTTCCTCGCTAGTTTTTTGGAAAATCTCAGAATCAACCGGAATTGATTCGTTCAAAGCCGGAATATCTTTCTTCCCATTAGCCAAATCTCCTGGAACATAATCACCGCCGTTGTTTTCAAGTTCTTTCAAAATCTCGTCTTCTATGTCAATATTATCCAAGCTTTTAATGTTCTGTTCAGACTCTTGTTTCATTCCCCCGCCATTCTCTGTTCTATCAACATCCACTCCCCCGCCACCTTCCACCCCGCCAAAATCCCCAGCCCCCGCCGGTTCAACAACTTCAACATTTTCCTCCAGCTTTGCAACCAGCTCAGAAACCTTCTGCGCAGCATCTGCATTTACAGAAATACTATCAATTCCCTCGGCAATTAAAAACTTCACCATTTCTTCCCTTGAGCCCGCCTGCCCGCAAATACTTGTTTTGACACCGTGTTTTTTGCACCGTCTTATCACATATCTCAAAGAACTTAAAACCGCCGGATGCATCTCGTCGTAAATATCCTGAACGTCCTCGTTATTCCTGTCAATCGCCAAAGTATACTGGGTTAAATCGTTCGTCCCAAAACTTATGAATTCAATTCCTTCCTCGCACAGTTCGTTGATTGTCTGCACAGCTGCCGGCGTCTCAACCATAATCCCGATTTTTATATTCTTAGGAACTCCTATTTCTTCAGCAAGCTTCTTAGTTTCTTTTATTTCTCCGGCACTAATAACTTGAGGCATCATCACGCCAAACTTTTTTTCAGGAAAATCATCTGCAACTTCTTTTATCGCCAGCAGTTCAGCTTTCATAATATCCTTATGTTTCAAACTAAACCTTATCCCGTGGTCGCCCAGCATCGGGTTTGGTTCAACTTCTTTCGCCGCGCCTTCAAGGTTCCTAAACTCGTCGCTCCTTATATCCGAAGTTCTAATCCAGACCTCTTCAAACGGCTCAGAGATTTTTTTCACGCCATCTGCAATCAGTTTAACATAATCTTCAATCTTGTTTTCATCAACAAATTTTTTCGGATGTTTTCCAGAGCTCGCAATAATTCCCTCCAGTCTCAACAACCCAACACTTTTTGCTTTTGACTTTGCCGCTCGCTCAGCAAATCCTGGTAAGTCCACAATAACTTTTATTTCAGTTTTTGTTGGAACAATTGGTAAAACTTCAGCAAGTTTTGTCTCGCCTTTGCCTTCAAAAACTTTTCCAGAGTTGCCGTCAACAGTAACTTCATCGCCGTCTTTCAATTTCTCAGTCGCATCTTCTGTTCCAACAACTGCAGGAATTCCCATTTCCCGCGAAATAATCGCAGCGTGCGAAGTAATACCGCCCTCGTCGGTAATAATCGCCGCCGACTTTTCCATCGTCACAACCATGTCAGGATTTGTCATTTTTGTAACTAAAACATCTCCCTTCTCAATTTTTTCCAGCTCAGATAATTCATGAACCACCTTAACAACTCCAGATGCAATTCCCGGGCTTGCACCCAAACCGCTAAGTAAAACATTTCCCGAAACCTCTCCTTCTGCTTTCTTGAACGAAGTCGTAATCGGTCGCGACTGCACAATGTAAATCCCTTCCCTGTCAATCGCAAACTCAATATCCTGAGGTTTTTTGTAATGTTCTTCAAGCTCACGTGCATACTGCGCCAATCTTTTAATTTCGTAATCACTCAACACCCGGGTCTTGCTTCTTTCTTCCTTAAGTTTGACAGTCTGGTTTTCTCCCTGCTCATTTCTGATAATTGCTATTTTCTTGACTGAAACTTTGTCTTCAACAATCTTGAAATTCTCCAAGTCCGAAGAAACAATAAAATGATCTGGTTTTATTTTTCCAGAAACAATTCCCTCGCCCAAACCAAAAACCGCTTCAATAACAATGCTCTTGTCATCCCTTGTCGGATTTTGAGAAAAAATAACTCCCGACTTTTCAGAGTCAATCATTTTTTGGACAACAACAGACAAGTAGGATTTTTCATGGGCAAAACCTTTTTTCTCCCGATAATAAATCGCCCGCGCAGTAAACAGCGAAGACATGCATTTTTTAACTTTTTCCAAAAGGTTTTCCTTCCCAAGAACATTCAAAAAAGTGTCTTGCTGTCCGGCAAAACTCGCGTCAACTAAGTCTTCTGTCGTCGCGCTCGAGCGAACAGCAACAAAAATGTCCTCACCTGATTTTTCCAAAACCCTCAAAGCATCGTCGCTTTCCTCATCTTTTTTCGCATCAAGAATTTCATACGCCTCAACAATTTCATCTTCCATTTCTTTTGGCAAGGACTCAGCCTCAATCATTTCTCTCAGTTTTTTAGAAGTCGCATTCAATGCAACCGTGTCATTCACATCCAAACCAGAAAGTGTCTCTTTTATCTTAACATCCAAGCCAGTTTTCTTAATAAAATAAGCATAAGCCTGCGCAGTAACAACAAACCCTGGCGGCACAGGTATTTTGAGATTATACATTTCTGCCAAGCTCGCCCCCTTTCCGCCAGCAACAGCCACGTCTTTATTGCTCAACTCAAAAAACCATTTCACAAAATCTTGCTTCTCCCCTTTTCCAACCATACCTCAAATAACTTAAGAGAGTTAATAAATATTTCCTGAAGGAAATTTTAGTGCAGTATACGAAAAATATTTCGCACGTCTAAATAGCCCAATTAGTAATCACTGCCAACAAGATTTATTTAAGGTGATTGATGCATTAACAAACCAAAAATTAATATCAAAACCAAATATATTCTTCCAAGAATTAACAACACAAACTCCAGTCTTTTCTGTTTATTCCTCTTTGAGTTTAATACCCTGCAGCTTGCTGCGATGTTTGGATTGTTTTGACATGTTAGTTCCCACCCAGCCCGCCCATCGAATTTGAATTTCACCGCCATTCCCCGCCTCCTGAAATTCCAATTCAATTATGTCAAAACAATCTTATTGATACCCCGCAACTTGCTGCGATGGGGTATTTCATTGATATTTATTAGACACCGGAATTAATTTAATCAAATATTTAACCTTCCTCAACCTTCTCAAAAATTATCTTGCTCTTGAAAGGAACTTTTGGTTTCACTTTCATAAGAGTATCTCTCGCAATCCTCGCAGCTTTTTCATTTGTGCACGAAACAAAAAATATTTCTTTCCCAGGATAAACAATCGCAGCCCGCCCAACAGTAACGCCAAACGAATGTTTCATTCCGCTTGACAAACGGTCAGCACCAGCGCCCGCCGCAGTTTTATTTTCTCTTAAAATGTGATGTGGATAAACTTTGATTATAAAATAATAATTCCCTGGAATTTCTTTATCAAGAATTTTGTTGATAGACGTCCGGCACGACTCAAGCGCGTTGTCTCGCATTTGCGCCTTTTCACTTGAAACCAATTTCACAACAAAACCATGCTCCCCGTCGGAAAAAGCTTTTTTATTGCCCATGTTATACTTCACAATCTTAATCGGAGGAACTGTCTTGATGTATGCCTTCTTCCTCTTGCTCGACTTCCGAGTGTAAGGCCGAACCTTCTTCTTCGAATATGCAGATGCTTTTCTAAGTCCCATTATTCATTCCCTCTAATCCAACAATTTCTTTCAGCATGAGTTAATTCTCCATCTCCTACAAATATTTCCCCCACCAGTCTAGCACTTTCGATAACTTGAGCCCCAGTCCGTATAACAGATGAACCATCTTTCACTATTCTAACTGAATAATGCCTCTCAAGATAAATCCTTTTTCCATGATATTTCACAAACACTTCTTCACTTGGCATTTGTCCCCCAGTTTCTTCAGGCCCTAAATCTGAAAGCTCAATTACTCCTCTCATTTTTCTCCTTCTTATCTGTCCCAGAAACTTCAATCTCGTTTGTTATCGCTTGGCCTGGCAGACCTTTTTCAAAAATCGCCCGAACCAAACCTTTGTTCCCGTGCGCGTCGCTGATTTTGCCTTTGATAACTTTCCCGCCAGGAGATTTCCACTCAACCGCCTTCCCCGCCATTTTCTGCGCCTCTTCCCTCGAAGCCAAGCCAAGGTCCAACAAATAATGCCTTTCATGGATTCGCTTCCTGCTCCTCCGAAACTGAACAATAATTCCTTTCATTTGTTTTTTTCCTGAAAACGAATGAATGAGAATCTTCGATTCGCTTCCATAGTTCGTCTTAGAGAAAGATGGTTTTTAAAAGTTGTGACATCTCCCAAATAAAGGTTATTTTTCCATCCAGCCCTCCGCCTTTTCATTTAAAAAATAGCTTCAATCGTAGCCAACCCACAATTAATAATAAAATCACAAGGATAATAATCTCGTTTGGATTTGTGGATAATTGTTAAGGGAGTAGATTGTATTGAATTATTTTCGTGAGTGTAACGAACTTCGATATCAGGGCTATAAGTCAGTTGTATCTAAACTCAAAAACTAACAACAAATTCTCCCAGCTCTTTCTTCAAAACCTCAAGCGCTTTAGAAGGAATATTAAATGTCAATCTTTCCTTTGTGTTTTTCAAAGCTTCCTCAAACTCTTTCTTATCGCTGTCAACTAATTTGTCCTTTGAGATTTTTCTTATCTTTTCTTTTTCAACAACAAAAACACCAGAATCAGTCGTTACAATCTTTGCTCCCTTGCCTTGATAAGAAATCTGCATAATTCCCCTTTCAACACTGATAAGTTCTTTCCTCTGCGAATATTCTGTCAGCGCGTCAGCCAAATCCGACGCATCCCGCGTAATTCTCTGCATCTCACTCTGCGTCAGTTTCTTGCTCTTCACTTTCCCCTTTAGTTTGACAACATCATTTGCAATCGCCAGCATTCTCTCCGGAACTTTTCCTTTCTTAATCATTTCATCTTCAAAATCCTTGAGAAGAGCTTCCTGTCCTTTGTTTCCAAAAATTTTCTTCATCAAACCAAAAATCTCTTCGCGAATCTTCTCCGCTTGATGCTCTTGCATACGCTTTTCCAGATTGTCCCGCAACTCTTTCATTTTTTTAGAATAGGCCTTAAACTCAATAAGCAGAGAATCAATTTCCTTTCCAGGAATAGCTTTAAGCTTGCCGTGCTCATAATCTTTGTAAAGTTTCACAACTTTCTCCAGGGTTTTCAAATCCTTTTCAGTCATCAGTTTTTCTTTGTCAACTAAAACTTTCTTAACTTCAGAAACAATTGTCTTTGGAATTGGCGGTGCATTGCCAGAAAGCATCATCATCGCCTGCGTCGGCGTGACAACACCAAAATAAATATCAACCATAGCGTCGAGCAATCTTCGTTTAATCAAATCATCTGTCCTGTCGCCCTCTTTCATGTAAAGGTCAATTGCTTCTGGCGACGGCTTGATTCTTCCCATTTGCAAAAGTCGTTTCCACGGAATAAATGTTCCTTGGTCAAACAACGGAATCCCATCACGAATAAAAGTAAACATCACTGGCTGCGCGTCCTTAACCGATTGCCAAAAATCAGTCAGCAAGTAAACCTGCACATTCAAAATATTCTTAACACCAGCCATTGCGCTCGCCTCTTTCACATATTCGTAAACAATCTTGCCCCTTAGTTTTTCCAACAGCTCAACTCTTGACATTCTCTTCACGTCGGTGTCGTCGATAATAACAAAAGTGTCGACGTCGCTCGTCTCGTCTGCAGTTCCCCTTACCAACGAACCGCCAATCGCATAAGTTGCAACATACCTTGTCCTTCCAACATTCAACCAGTTCAGAACTAAATTCTTATGAATCGAAGCAACTCTCAGCGCCCCCAAAAATCCTTTGTCGTGAAGCGGAAAGCTCACAGCAACTGCGTCAATAAACTCATATTTTGAATCAAGACCATAGTTCCACAAATCAACCTCTGAAGTTTTGATGTGCACCCACAAGTTTTCGCCAGATTCTTTCGCCAGCTTCACGACCTCTGGCTTTATCTTGCTCAAATTCTTGTATTGCTCTTCAGGCATAATCATCATAACGTGAACCGGCTTTTTCTCAACTTCTTCCTTCGGCATGCCTTCGTCTTCTTCAAACATCGGAAACGAGTTCGGCGGCAAAATGCTCAGACAAATCGTGAAAGGAAATTTCTTAACAATTTTTTTCTTAAAGTCCTCTAACTTTTTCTTCAACTTATTAAAATCAAAACTCTCTTGAGAACCTTGCTTCTGAATTCCATTGGTATCTAACGGATTTGCAGTGTATTTCCTCGCTGTTCCAAGGCTGTCTGCCAAACTTTCTGGTTTCTTTTCCATAGCAAAAACAAAATTCAACCGTATTTAAAAGTATGGTTTGGAAAATTTAAGAGCAGACTATGAAATTATTTTTTTAAATAGAACTTTTTGTGATAAGTTTTGTTATGTAAATTTTAGTATTTAATCTTTGAAAAAAATAGATTTAATTGCACCCACCAATTAATAATAAAATCAATCTGGATATATTGATTGGATTTGTGGATAATTATAGATAACTATCGTGGGTTGGGATGGGTAACTTGTAACGCCCAGTAGCAGAATCGCCACAAACTAATTCACCAAATATTTTCAAAACTATCTACTCTCCTTCATAAATTTAAATAAAAATAAATAAATCGCTATAACCAATCACTATCTTGGATTTCTTCTAGCGAAACATTCTCTACAATACACTTTCTTGCCTTCAGTTGGTTTGAACGGAACTTCGCATTCTTTCTTACATTCGTCACAAACTGCTTTATGCATTTCTCTTGGTTGAGAATCAGATCTAGGCCCGCGATTAAATCCGCCGCTCCTTGATCTGTCGTTTCTGCTGTCAAATCTTCCCATTGTTTTCCTCCACTATTAAAATCTATTCTGGCTTTATAAAACTATTTGCTGTGAACATCTCAAGTTTTCAATTGGTAAAAATGAAATAATCGAACCGGCGGCTAATTAAGATAGTAATTTAGAACGAGCCAGTTGAAAGAGACCCTAAGCGGTTCCAATCCTATTAGTTCACTTTATCATATTCCCTCTAATAACAGGATAGAACTTTTTGTGATAAAGAATAAGATAGGTTAAGCTTTTATATCCTTTCTGGCTTATTTTTAACAAAAAGAGCAATATGGGATTTATAATAAAAAAACCAAAGGGGCTGGTATTCCCAAAAATATTTAGGTTAGCCGTAATCCTGCTTATCGCTTCTGTAGGATTTTCACTTGTAGACACTTTTTGGGCAGTTTACATCGAAGGTTTCGTCCATAACTCTTCTTTAGTTGGATTTATCTCTTCTTTTTTAGCTCTTGTTTCATTCTTCTCGTTTTTTTTCATCGTTCCTTTAATAGAGAAATATGACAAGGCAAGAATATTTTCAATTTCATTATTGTTAATTGCAATAAGCTATTTTGTGTTTGCTGTTACTACAAACTTTTATTTATTTTTGTTCATTGCTGTTTTAGCAACAATTTTTCATAATCTCAGAATAACAAGTTTTGGAATAATAGTGCGGGGCAAGTCCAGTAATAAAAAATTATCCAGGAATGAAGGAGTTATGTACAGTTTTTTAAATCTTGCATGGTTTATAGGCCCATTAATCGCAGGGTTGTTGTCCGAATACTTCAAGATTAGTGTTATATTCGGATTATCAGGAATTTTCGTATTAATCTCTTTGGTATATTTTTCATTTTTAAGAATACACGAGAGAAAAATAAGAAAAAGGATAGACAAAAACATAGTCAAGATTTTTTTTGATTTTTTTAAGAATAAAGAGAGAGTGATAGCTTACTGTTTGGGCGGAGGAGTTAATTATTGGTGGTCTTTAATTTATATTTTTATCCCGCTCTATATAATCAAAAATGGTTTAGGACTTGACTATATCGGATATTTCTTATTTTCCGTAAGTATCCCTCTGATTTCATTTTCCTACTTTTTTTCAAATCTTGCAGGCAAAATTGGTTTTAAAAGAATTTTTAAGATTGGATTTTTAATACCCTGCTTAGCATCATTAGTCTGTTTTTTTGTTTCAAATGTTTATGCCACTTTGTTGATTTTGGTGCTGGCTAGTGTCGGCTTGTCGATGTTAGAGGCCACTACTGAAGCTTATTTTTTTGACACCTTAAAAGGAAAAGAGGATTTAAGATTTTACGGGCCTTACAACACAACAATAGACGTTAATCATTTTATTTCTAGAGTTATAGGCGGGGTTATTCTTTTATTCTTCCCATTTAATTATCTCTTTCTTTTCTTTAGCATCTCGATGTTAGGATTTTTTATTTTGTCTTTTAAGACTAAAAACATTAATGAAAGCAGAAGGAAAAATTGAAGGTTATGGGTATAAGCAAAATCGAACCTCCGCCATCTCGGTGTAAACTAATTTATCAAATTACTTCCAAAACAAGGCAGCCATTTTCTGAGATAAGTGTCCTTACGCGATTTTCATCTTATTTGTTCCCATGCCCCCGCAATCAAAAAACGCACAAACTAACTTGGTAATTAATTCCTTCAAGTTTAATTTAAAATTTCAGAAGACTTAGGGGTTTGATTAAGATTTATCTGAGGATACCTGAATTCCTTGCCTTCATAATTTTTTAAAATTATTTCTTTATCATTTAATTCGAGAACATATTCAGGAAGAAGGGGAATTTTCCCACCGCCGCCAGGAGAATCAATAACAAACGTCGGAACACAAAGCCCAGAAGTATGTCCCCTTAACGCTTTATAGATTTCTAATCCTTTTCTAACATCAGTTCTAAAATGATTAGCTCCCTTCACAGGGTCACATTGATAAAGGTAGTAGGGGCGCACCCGCATGCTCACAAGTCCTTGCATAAGTTCTTTCATTACTTCTATATCGTCATTAACACCTCTTAACAAAACTGTCTGATTTCCTACAGGTATGCCAGAATCAACAAGCATACCGCAGGCCTTTCTGCTCTCTTCAGTAATTTCTAATGGATGATTAAAATGAGTGTTCAAATAAATGGGATGATATTTTTTTAATATATTACAAAGATTTGGAGTTATTCTTTGGGGCAGAACGCAGGGGATGCGGGTTCCGATGCGGATTATTCCGTTTTTTCTATAATGAATAATTTCATAAACTCTTTTTAGAAGTTTATCTAAATATGAATCACCAAGCATAAAAGGGTCTCCCCCAGAGATTAAAACATCTCTAATTTCTTCATGGTTCTTAATATATCCTATTGCTTTTTGAATCTCTTCCCACTTTGGGTTTTTCCTATCGTCTCCAACCTTTCTCTTTCTTGTACAGAATCGGCAGTACATCGCACATTTATTCGAGACTAAAAACAAAACCCTGTCAGGATATCTGTGGGTTATAAGCGACGGAACATTTTCTCTGATTTGGTTTTCAGATTCTTCATTAAGAGGATCTTCTTCTCCAAAATTGTCTTCGATTTCTTTTATCGAAGGAATACATTGTTTCCAGATTGGTCCGTCAATCTTTTTAATTAAGGAAAAATAATAAGGGTTTATATTCATGGGATAAACCTTAGACACTTTTTTTATTTCTTCAGCAAATCTCTCAAAGTTATAATCTTTGGGCAGATTAATCATAGTCCTTGACTTAACAAGCTCTTTCCAATCTTTGTCCTTGTTAAAATCAAAATAAAAATCCCTCTGCTTCTGATCAGGCGGCTCTTCTTCTGAAGAATCTTTACTGGTTGATAAGGATTTAACTATACTCATTTTAAAAACTATTCTAATTAATGATCAAGAGTGTATTTAAATTTTTTGAGTGGTCCTAAACAAAACCAGTAGTGCGCAAGCGTGAGGGCTCAGCGGACTTCTTGTCTCCGTGCGTCTCGATTCTGCGAGACAATGGACCGTCGCAGAACCAGAAGTACGACTTTTCTAGAAGAAAAGTTGTACGCATCAAAAGACTACAATAGAATCCTTCGGATTTAATTTGCTCTCGCACAATAGCGAGGCGTTTATCCCAGCTCACTTTATTCGGTGGGATGAATGGCCCGTAGCAGAATCGAACTGCGAACTACTCGGCGTAAACAAATGTATCCTAAAAGTAACCTTTTGTAACGAGCTACTTATTTTGCATAACAAACTATTTAATATTAAAGTGAGTAATATTCCTTAATTTTCTTGGCACATTTTTTAGGTGAAAGATTAGTATTGTTGATGACCAGAGTTTTTTTGAAAGGAAGAGTCCCGTATTTATTCTCTTTTTCTAGAATATTTTTTAAATCTTTTGTTGACCTAACCTTATCAAATGCTTTTCTTGATTTATTGATTACTCTTTCATACAATTTTTCAGTATCGCAATATAATTTTACAAATAATATCTCTCCACCCATTTTTTTAAGTATGCTAATTATCTTTTTTATAAAACTTTTATCATCACTATCATAAACTTTAGTGAAGATTACCCCCTTGGCTTTGTGTTTTGCCGCCAATTCTATCATTTTAATAGCAAATTTCCACTTTATTTCATTGCTTTTTTTATCTTTTAATGAAAAAATAGAAGAAACGTAATCTGCAGTTAAATGATTATGAAACAATCTAAAGTCAGTTATTTTAGCAAGTTGTTTTGCAACTTGACCTCGCCACATAGATCCGACTAATTCTGTCACTCAAACAGTTTTGACAGTTGGCTCCTTTATTAAGAATTTGGAGGTTTATCCTCCAAAATTGTTCTGACTTCCTGAGAAAAATT
>Ga0180007_10005213_pt1 | contig 13309 bp, 4 predicted proteins | sample MM_PC_MetaG_FD_121122 | JGI IMG/M metagenome (GOLD analysis project Ga0180007, IMG submission 121122) | Groundwater microbial communities from the Aspo Hard Rock Laboratory (HRL) deep subsurface site, Sweden - MM_PC_MetaG | ecosystem: Environmental > Aquatic > Deep subsurface > Groundwater... | reverse complement strand
TCAAATAGAGATAGAAAAAGATATTATGATTTAGGACATGGATATGTAAGAATGCTTGATGAGAAGCTTAAAGAAGTGATTGTCTTAAATAGAGGTGTGAGCGGTAATAGAACTTGTGACTTACTAGAAAGATGGGAAGAAGATACTATAAAGATAGAGCCTGATTTCTTATCTATCTTAATAGGAGTTAATGAAGTGTGGCATCGTTATAAACATGGTAAGGTGCTCACCCCTCAAGAATATAAGTTAAACTATATTAAATTATTAGAAGAAGCAAAGACAAAGCTTCCTAAAACAAAAATCTTATTAATAGAACCATTTGTATATCCTATAGGAGAATATGATCCTAAATGGCAAAAAGATCTTGATGAAGAAAGAATGATCGTTAGAGAACTTGCTAGTAAGTATGCTGATTATTTCATACCGATGCAAGATATCCTTAATGAATATCAGAAGACATATAAGATGGAAGAGATATTGGGGGATGGAGTCCATCCTACTGAGTTGGGGCATGAGCTGATAGCTAAAGAACTCATGAAAACAATTGATCTCTCATCCAAGATTTAATTCATATCACAAGAAAGGCACCAAATAGATGTTTGATTGTGTACGAAAAATGACGAAAAAGAGCTTATTTAAGCGATAAAACTAGGGTATTTAATAGTATTACAAGTGGCAGATTGATTACTCATACTGAATAATCATATAGCGTATTGGAATTAACACTTGGGGTGATGTGATTACGAACTAAACTTTAAGCTAAGCTATTTCAAATAGGGTAGGTTTGGGATATTGAACTTAACTTAGTTGTTTGTGATTAATAAGTAAATTTGAGACTTGGTGTAAAGGGAGAGTATATGAAAATAAAAGTTGACTATATTAATAATATTAAGACTTGTGAGTTAGAAATTGAAAAAAATGAATTAAACGTTCTCTATGGGCACAATGGTACAGGTAAATCAAGTATAGCAATGGCGATCAAATCTAAGCTGGATAAAAACGATCTTAGTCGATACCAATCTCTTAATTATCCTAGCAGTTTACCAAATGTATCCCTTAGTGATGATGTTCAATGTGAGATTTTTAATACAGATTTCATTGATACAGTTGTATTTAATAGGCTTGATAATTCTTTTGTTAAGAACTCATTTGAACTACTTGTCAAAGATGCCAATATTACAACTCTTGAAAAAGAAGTCTTAACTATAAAAAATGATATAGTTAATTTAACTAAAGAAGAGTCTTTTCTATCATTAAAGAAATCTCTGGAATATATAACGAATACCCTTCCTTTGAAGCAAAGGGGGAAAAGTGCAGCTGATAGAATAAGCAAGACAAAAGGGTTTAAAAATATAGCCCCTGGAAACCCTGTGTTGAGCATCAAAGTACCAATAAAAATTCGTAGAATTGCCAAAAGTCAAAAAAACACTGTTCAATGGGCAAAATGGTGGAAATCAGGAAAAGACTATATATTTGATGAACGATGCCCATTTTGTGGAGATACTCATAAAGTTGGATTCTCAAAAGATATTCAAAGTATTCTTGATGTTCTTTCAGATGCTAATTTCGATACACGTTTAAACCTAACAAATCACGTTGATGAACTTAATAAGATGATCAATAAGAATGGTGATGGATTTAGTGAAATCGTTAATTCAAACAAAGATATTTATAAAGAAACTAACGCTAAAAAGATTTTAAGCTATGTGATTAATATAAATGAACTAACAGAATTACTCAATGCCATTTATATTTTTGATATTGATAAAGGCGAATCAAAAGATTTAGTTAATCACCTTATACAGTTGTTAAAATATTTAACTGAACCTACAATGATGTCAAACTTAAGTGAACTTATAAAACTACTTAAAGCAAAAGATAAAGACTTGAAAATCTCGAAAAATAAAATAAATACTACTTTAAGAAGAAATATCACATCAAAAGAGACAACAATTAATCAGTATCTTGAATTGTGTAATATTGAATATGAAATGGCTTTTAGAGACCAAGCATTAGTGTTAATTCACAAACCTTCTAGGAACTTACTGGATGGTGTAAGACATCTACTTAGTTATGGAGAGAAAAACGCAATAGCCCTACTTATTTTCGCATTGCTAAATGTGAATAAGGATAAACTGCTAATCCTTGATGATCCTATTTCGTCTTATGATGAAGAGAAAAAATATGCAATTTATTCAATGCTATTCAAAAAATCTCAGCTAAAATTATCAAAAGGTAACTATCTAATCTATTTTACACATGACTTTGAAAATGTTATTGAGTTTATCAATAACGGTCTTTATCAAAGAGAAATCAAAGGGTACATGTTAACAAACAAGTTGGGAGAAATTGTGCCTCAATCAATTACAAAATCAAGTATTAATTTGATAAAAGATTACTATTTAGATATAATTAGCTATACTAATCTTCACTTTGTAAAATTAATTTATATTAGAAAACTGATTGAGTTGAAGTTTATTACAGAAAATACATTACATACCTATAACTACATTTCAAGCGTTGTGAAAGGGAATACTCCAAGTTATAAAACGTCTGGGAATAAATTAACAGAGGATGAAGTAAGTAATGCGATAAAAACAATTAATCAGTATGATAAAACATATGTAATTGATTTGCTTATAAAGGAACTAGAACTTGAGAAACTTTTAAATGCCTATAATCAAGATAATATTATGTGGTTTGAGAAAACAGTATTGTTCAGAGCAATTGCAGAAAAATCAGAAAGTTTAGGTTTAAAAACTGTTCTCTATGATTCGCTTGATAGATTAAGTAAAATGTCATATCATATCGAAAATGAAAGAGTTCTTAACCTAAACCCTATAAGTTTTAATATATTTCCTAGCAATATAGAAAAGGCAATGGATTTATTTGTGAATGGAATTGAAAGTCAATATAAGCAGGATTGATTGTACAGATTATTAAGATGTCTACTTATAAATACTAGAAATTCATTGTCTTTTTATAGATACGATAATTTGCAGTGATAGAAACTCATACTTGTTTAAAAGAAGTAGAATCAGTTAGGCTAGGAGGGTCAAAATTGAAGTTAATAGATTATAGAGATAGTCTTCTCAATCAAGAGGTTAATCATAAAGCATACGGTTTTGGTTTAATTAGTTCAGTAGAGGACAACTATATCTATATTTTGTTTGACAGTGGAGTTCAAAAGCAGTTTGTGTTCCCTAGTTGTTTTGAGATGCAACATCTCGTGTTAATTGATTCAGCTTTGAGTAAATTGATTAGTACTAATACCCCCGTTACTGATAAGTTTATTGAAATAGATAAGTATGAAAAATTCAGAACAGACCTAATACAGGCAATAACAAATAATCGCTTGGCATGGTCAGTCTATTATGAATATATTGAGGATGAAGATATATATGAAAAACTCAAGCAAGATGCAATTAGAGTAATTAAATCTTCAATGAAAATCCGATATGGATATTCAATTGAAGATAGAGCTATTGTTACATCATTCACTTCAATAGTTGCTTTTAAGTTTTATGATTCAGGAAGATTTTGGGAATATTTAAAGATTGAATTTAAAAATTTATATAGCACTACAAATAATCAGCAAAAGATGGAAGCAACTATTCGTGAGTTGATAAGCAATCAAGAAAAACTTAATGATAGCCGTCAAATAACAAACCCATTAGTACATGCCGCTGTGCCTTTGAACTATATGAAAAAGTTTATAGATTTTACTTATGACATTTTTGAAAGAAACTTTGATCATAGTTTGGATGGTGTTCCAACATCTGAGATACTCAGTATTACCTTAGATTGGCTATCAAAAAAATTCATTTCTGGTGATATGGAAAAGGACGAACTGAGTGTCAATGTTACTCAAAAAACATACACTTTGATTAAATCAACAAAATTGGCAATAATCCATTTCAAGAAAGACATGATTCAATTTTTAGAATTGATTCTGGGGTTGATTAATGAATGGTATTATAACGATAGTATAAGTGAAATATATCCAGCTCCATATAAAGATATTTTAAGTGAATGGATTAAAGATAACCAAATTATAGCCAATCAACGAAAACATGCATCACAACAAGAGTATATATCTAGACCTGTATTGCGAATGAATACTGATACTAAACGGGTGTTTTTGTCTATGCCTGTGATCCCACTCAATAATGTAACTGATGAAGATTTATATGATTTGAAAGTCATACTTAAAGATACTAGTGAAATTTTTTTAGTATTGAATCGAGACTATAGAATAATACAAAGAATTGGGTATTCAAGTATAGTATTTAATAAAATCCAAATAAATGCACCATTAGACTCAATCAATATTCGTGTGTTAGTTAATGATGCAGCTGTTTATGACAGCGAATTTTCGCTATATAGAGACATTATTGTGTTTGATTTGGAAGGCAAGGAAAGAATCAATAACCGGGATTATACCGGTCTTGTCCATGTGGTTTATGATAAAGAAATAGATTATCATGAGAAAACATATAAATTTGAGCATTATAAAGTTGCTGTTTTTATGACTGACAGTACGAAAGTTCATCAAGTTGGCAATAAGGTATTATATTTCTCTAAAGTAATGAAACCTGGTTTATATGGAATCATCAATAGTGATGTATTGGCAATAAAAGGAAATCAAGAACTCATTGTGTATAAGTCAATTTCTAATTTTGTATTTGAGTCCGAATATCCAAAATCTCAATTATATTTGAGTGTTAATGAACAGAAGTTCAAACTCTCAAATGACATTTGCAATGTGACTCGACAAGGTAATTATTATAACTACAATGTTGATCTTCAACAACTTATATTAAATGACGATATAAAAACAATTAGGATATACAATGAATCTTCTCAAGAAATAAAAACTGAATCTTTTATTTTAGATTCAGAAATAGATTTACAAATAGCAACTATTGATGATAGTTCAATGTTGAGAAAAATCAGCATTAATAGTAGTTTTAATTTAAGAAACAAATATATAGAATCTGCTGATTTCACTTCAGAAACATATTTTGCATTTGAATTTAAGCTAGGGTTTAATAATATAAGTTATTTAGTTAATCCCCATATTGCAAGATATAAATGGAATGATTCTAATGAATGGCGATATCTATCAGATATTGAACATGAGAGCAATGAATTGATAATTGCTTCAAGAGTTAGACGAGTGGAAGTATTATCATCAGAAAGCTTGACTATATATCCGGGATTACCATTAAGCATTGAGGGTGTAATTACCCTTGTAGACGTATCATATCTAACTCAGATTAAAAATATTCATAACTATGTAATTTTGAGAATATCTTATATTGATGAGCAGGTTTTTGAAGTGAGGGTGTTTCTCAATGCTTTTATTGTGAAGTATGACATCGAATATCTTCAGGAAAGAAACATAGTGATTAACTTTGATATTAAGTGTTTTAGAAATAAAACGCTCTTTTTTAGTTTGTCTCAAAATGGTATTGAATTGACAAATAGTTTACTAGAAAAAACTAGCGTTCATATTGGAAAGATTAGTGAATTTACTAAATATCAAATCAGTATATTTCAAAAACAAAATTTGTTTACTGGTGATATCGGTAAAATCGTATATAATGATACTTTTACCGTATATGATAACAGTCTACTTGCTGGCCACTATTTTAAGGTTAAAGAGGTTACATATTGGGATAAAGATATAGAAGCTAAAGCTAAAATCAGGTCTACCGCGATTCTATTCAAGCGCAAATTAGATGAGAATGATGTTTTGATTTTAGAGTCTAGTATGGATATGAAAAATGAATGTTATGAGTGTGCATTTCATAAGAATACTAAAGATTATGGTCTGCTTCCATTTAAGAGCAATCAAAAAATATATGCTGAAATTGTAACAAGGAAACGCAATCCACTTATTACAATTTACTTAGAGTATGAAGATGCAGAAGGTGTAGGCTTTTCAAGTTATAAAGGCTTTATTGAAGAAAATTATAATGAAAACAATACTTCAATAGAGTATATCATCATAGATTCAAGAGAGGACTTTATCAAATGAAAAGAAATCCATTAGAGCAGTCCGAATATATAAGAAAGATGTTTTCTAGTTACGTTAAGTCAACTTTTGTTCTAAAAAATGAAAAGTATAATAATGACTTCGATATTGAGTTGAATAACTCTGTATTAACTAAAGGTCCATTTCTAAAACTAGAACTTCCATTTGAAAAATCGCACACAATAAGACAATTAATTGATAAAAATGAAATTAATAAATCGTTTGATAGTGTTTCTGACATCAAGTTAGACCAAAGCTTATATTTACATCAATATGATGCATTAAAACTAATTAAGACTGGAGAAAGTATTGTAGTAACTACAGGAACTGGGAGCGGTAAAACTGAATCATTCTTGTATCCTATTCTAAATAAATTATTAGACAAGATTAGTAATAATGGATCATTAAACGGTATACAAGCAATATTGCTGTATCCAATGAATGCGCTGGTTAATGATCAACTCGAACGGTTAAGAAAAATGTTGAAAAGTGTACCAGGAATCACATTTGGTTACTTCACCGGTGATACACCTGAAAAATACACAAGAAAACTTGGAACTGGGGAATATCAGGATTGCACAAGGCAGCAGTATATTAATATGCATTTTGATGCTGATGATATTATTCCTCCGCAAAATGAGTTGCTAACAAGGGAAGAAATTAGATTAAGCCCACCAAACATTTTGATAACAAATTATTCTATGCTTGAATATCTTTTAGTTCGCCCGAAAGATAATGCAGTAATTAACCAAGACACGTTAATCGATTGGTCATTTATGGTTCTTGACGAAGCTCATAGTTATAGAGGAATATTAGCAACAGAAGTTTCTCATCTTTTAAAAAGACTACAAACATTTGCAAATAGAACACCACAATTTATTTTAACAAGTGCGACACTAGGTAATAAAGACGAGGATAAAAAAAATATTATATCTTTTGCCGAAAAACTGACGTCAGCTAAATTTACTGAAAAAGGTATAATTTACGCAACAAGAATAGTTCCGTCCATTTACCCTATAGAACATGAAATTAATTGTTCAGATTACCCTATTTTGTTAAATTTAATAGACAACAATTTGTCTTTAGATGACATGTTAACCGAATATAAGTCAACCAATTTATTTAATCTGCTGTCAAGAGATAAAAATGTTCACATTCTATACAATATGCTTAGTAAAACTGACACTTTCGAAAATATCTATAAAAAAGTAAGAGAATACAATGTAAATATGACTCGAGAGTATCTTATCGCTTTGATTGCTCTTGTGACATATGCTAAGAATGAAGTTGGACTTGGGATTTATGATGTTAAATATCATTTTTTAGTTAGAACATTAGAAGGGGCATTCATCTCACTTAAACCTGAACCAAAACTAAAAATAACTAATCGACAAAAAATTGATGATATGTGGGCGTTTGAAATAGGTGTATGCAAAAACTGCAGTGAATTATATATTGTTGGTAAGGAATATGAAAACAAACTATATAGAAGTGAACTAGATATAGATGAAAACTACCAGTATTTTGATGAACTAAAAACTGATTTTTATTTAATCAAGGAAGATGTATTTAATCAAATTTCTGACCACTTGGATGATTTTGATGAATGTGTAGTATGCTCAAAATGTGGATACATTTATCAGAAAGGTCAGTTTTCACATGGCATATGCGACTGTGGGAATGAGTATCAAGTAGCGTTACTGAAAGTTAAGCAAAGTGATTCAGATGTCAGAAACAACTTAACAGAGTGTTCAGTTTGTGAAAAAACTTCAAACAAGACCGGTATGATTAATTCTTTTAAATTAGGAAAAGATCAGTCTACCGCACTTCTTTCACAGATTATTTTGAAATCGATGGATCTAAATTTGAAAACAAGGAGTCAAATCAAAAAAGTATCTAGTGTCTTTGAAATTGCAAATAATGAAGAGGATATCACGGAAAATACAAAGCAATTTCTAGCTTTTTCTGATAGCAGACAGCAAGCAAGTTTTTACGCATTATTTTTCCAAGAAAATCAAAATAAGTTTTTAAGAAAAGCTTTGGTTTATAAAAACAGTATGAGTGGTCCAATCGATGTAATTATACCTAAAATTGAGAGACTTATATTTAACATGAATCTTTTCGATGACAACTCTATAAGAAAAACATCTCCTGCAAAAAACGCATATATATCGGTGTTACTAGAATTGTTTAAAGCTGATGGGATTAACAGTCTTGAAGGTTTAGGGCTACTTAGTTTCGAACCAAATTTGGCAGATTCATTAGATCAAATCGATGATAGTCAACTATCAGAATATCTCCCTAAAATTAAAAAAAATCAACTCAGGGATTTAATCTGTATATTTACAGACATTTTTAGAATAGCACCTGCAGTTGATTTTGACAGTTCAGGTTTAAACTTTGAAGAGAGAAAAGAATATCTTGAATATAGGAGATTCGACAAATTTATTGTTTTACGTGTACCACCTAAAAATGGTGATAGATCGATAAAAAGTTTATTGCCAGTCTATGATGGTTCGAGAAATAATTTAACTCTATATATGGCTAAAACATTTAAGTTAACAAAACAAGAAGTACATGAATACATAGAGAGAATTTGGAACCTATTAGTAAATCTAAAGGTAATTAAAGTTTCAGGAATTGATGGAAGAGGTAAGATAGACTTTTCCTCATATAAAATCATTTCAAAAGATGATACAAAATGGTATGTTTGTGATAAATGTAAAACAATTACATCTCATAATATAAATGATTGTTGTGTTAAAGGAGATTGTAGTGGAAAACTTGTTTTATGTAATCCAGATGATTTATTGAAAGATAATTACTATAGAAACGAATACATAACTAAAAGAATTGAAAGTATTGTTGTTCAAGAACATACAGGTCAATTGACACGCGAACAAGGTAGAAAATATCAAAAGGAATTTAAAACAAAAAAAATCAATGTTTTAAGTAGTTCAACTACTTTTGAAATGGGTGTAAATATTGGCTCATTAGATACTGTGTTTATGAGAAATATTCCTCCTACCAACGCAAATTATGCTCAAAGGGCTGGACGAGCTGGGCGAAGTAAAGAATCTGTAGCATTTGTACTAACATTTGCCAATCACAATTCACATGATCAAATCTATTTTAATGATCCCATTCCTATGATTGAGGGAAAAATCAACCCTCCATACTTTAAACTTGATAATAAAAAAATCACTTTGCGTCATATTATGGCCTACGTAATAAGCTTGTTTTATCGAAGTACAAATCTAGAAAGCAAATTAAGAACCTTTATTGATATCGGTTATTCAAATCTGATTCAATATATCAATTCAAACAAAGAGATACTAGAAAAAGAAATGAAGCATATTCTAAATACTGAATCCGTTGAACACTTCAGTAACTATCGTTGGTTCGATGAAATGTTAGAAGACAATTCGTTATTAAATCTCTTCATTAAAAGTGTAAGAATTGAAATAGATAATCTTAAAAAGGCAGAAGATAAAGCTAGGGATGAAAAGAGATATATAGATGCATCGAGTTATGCTAATCAAAGGAAAAATTTACTAAATATGGGGATTGTAGAAGCTTTAGCGAAATATAATGTAATTCCTGGATACGGATTTCCAATCGATGTTGTTCCACTAAAGGTATATGATAGAATCAAAAAGGATTTTAATAAGAGTCTGGATTTAGGTCGTGATTTGGCTGTTGCCTTGTCTGAATATGCTCCAGATTCAGAAATAATAGTAGATAAGAATAAATATACATCAAGGTATATCATTCTCCCTAAAGAGGGAATGCTCCCTATGTATTACTATTATAGATGTTTAGAAAAAAAATGCGGCAAAATACAAATAAGTAATATAAAAGAAGATTCAGTCAAATGTGATGTATGCGGGTCTGAAACTGAAGAATTATCGTTTATGGTACCCAATTTAGGATTCATTACTGATGAAAAAAATAAAGAAAGCACAATTTTGAAACCTCGTAAAACATATTCATCAGAAATTAGTTATTTAGGTTCAATGGAACCCTATCAAGCTGATTTGAATGTTAATGATTTTCTCTTGGTACAGCAAACTAGTGATGATAAATTATTAATTGTAAATGAGAATCCATTCTTTTATTGTTCTAAATGTGGGTACTCAGTTCTTGATAAAAAAAAGAAAGATCTAGATCATTTTAGTCAAACCCATAATACATTTAGAGGAAATGAATGTTCTAATAGCGAACTTGAGCAGATAAAACTTGGGCATATCGTTATAACAGATGTAATAAAAATGAGAATTGACATTCCAATGGATTTTGACATAGCTTTTTCTACAATTAACGCCATCAGAAACGGTATAATCTCATATCTTCAAATAGATACAAACGACATCAATGGAATACTTGTAAAAGATACAATAGATAGATACGCTTTTGTTTTTTATGATACAACCTATGGTGGGGCTGGGAATGTTAAACAGTTAACAGAGAAAAACGGATTAAAATCAGTATTAGAAAAAGCCCTTATATCGGTAGATAGTGACTGCTGCAATGAAGAGGTTTCGTGTACTAATTGTTTAAGAAACTATAAAAACAGCAAGTATCACAAAAATCTAAAAAGAAGATATGCAAGAGACACCATTAAAGCAATTTTGAGCAAGTTTAATTGATATCACATAACAAGAAGATTGAATTTAAGACTTTTATCTCTAAACAAGTGAATGATTGGTTTATTGAAAGTATAGAAATTGTTCGATTCATTTAATGTTAAAGTTACTTCATTTCCACCAAGTGATACAATCAAATGTACATCAAATCCTTTTATTACAAAAGACGAGAACAATTCTTTAGCCAAGTCAATATCAAACACTTTGGATAATTTTCTAGCGATGTTGATGTATCCATCAATCATCTCAGATAATTTCCCTAGTTTTTCTATCCTTAAGCTAATATCAGAGATGAGACCATACGTCTCAAGTCTTTCACTTAATGGTAATCCATCTAGACTCTTATAAAGCCTTTCTTTCTCCAATTCAAATTTGGATAAAGTGGGCTTTTTCATTTCCCTAAGCCTGGCTGTGATTGCTGCCTTGTTATCAACTAGATGTTTTGCCATTTGCATCATACCCTCTTTAATATATTCAAATCGAAATGATACTCGTTCTCCATTCTTATGGCCAAGTAACATTTCAACTTCATATTTGTTCTGATGCTTTTCAACTATCCTGGTTAAGTATTTTCCTAAATCCAGAGAATAGAAATAGTAAGCATATGGACTGATACGATGTGTTTCACCCTTATGCTTATTCTTGGTATTGTTATCTCTAATCTTTTGAACTAGATCATATTTATCTCTTGAGACAATCCCAGGATGGTTATTTCTAACAAGGTACTGACTTACTCTACCTAATGCGTAATCAACATTCTTAATAGATTTTCCATAAAGTGTCTTTTGAAGTAGATTATCTCCAGTATATTTTTCATTAGTGAGTATTGTTTCAATGGTTGACTGACACCAGACTTCATTTCCCTTCGGTGATGAAATCTTATTATCCTTAAGCATTTGAATAATCGGCTTGTATCTAAGTCCTTGAAGATAACTATCAAAGATGAAGGTAATCACTTTAGCTTCATCATCTTTGATTGTAAATGTTTCTTTCTCAATATGATAACCATATAGCCTAGTTGTAGTATTTCCTCCACGCTTCATCTTTTTCATAATCGACCATTTGGTATTAGTAGATATCTGACTAGATTCCTCTTCAGCATATGCAGCGAGTACCGTTAACATGAAATCAATCGTTGGATCTAATGTTGACATGTTTTCCTTTTCAAAATAGATTTCAATCCCAATCTTTCTTAATTCTTGAATTGCTCCAATGACATTAATCGTATTTCTACCAAACCTAGAGATGGATTTAGTCACGATTAAATCAATACCTCCAGCACGTGCTAAATCCATCATTTTTTGAAAACTAGAGCGTTTATTAGTCTTCCCCGACTCTTTATCCGCATAGATGCAGATAAGCTCGTAATCGGGGTTTTTAAGGATACTTTTAGAGAGTTCTCCAACCTGGAGTTGATAACTAGAATCCTGGTGTCCTTCAAGTGTAGATACTCTTGCATAGATAGCTACTCTCTTCGTTTTCTTAACACCTTGAACAACAGGTATGGTAATGACATTACTCATGAAGAATTACCTTGTAGTTTAATCCCTTTTTAAGTTCATAATCGATATGCAGGTTTTCTAGTAGTATTGGATTTTTTACAAGTTGATTCATGAGTGGAAGCAATTCATGTGTCTCATGTGATTTGGATAACATTAAAATGAGTTCACCAGATTGATGAATGATGATGCCAAAGAAGTGTTTATAGAATAGTGTAGGAATCTCTTCATTGGGACTTTCGTAGAGTTTTTCTAACGATTGCAAAGTCGCTACATTTCTTTGATGATGCATCATGTCTTTTCTTATCTTATGAATCTTACCGTTAACTATCTTTTCTTCCTTGGTGATACCCTCTAGTTCATTTATCTCTGCAGTAGCCTTAATGTTACCCACTTCTGTTAGTTCTTCACTTAAAGATTCAAAACGTTTATAAAGGCTATTTAACGTGTAATTAGGCGTAATGTAATCAACAATCCTTTGATAGATACCATCATTCGATAATATATCCTTTATCGCCTGGTTAATGGTATCATCCACTAAGGTTGAATCCACCCAATTGGCTTCACATGGTTTCATATCTGTTTTGGTGTGCCTACAATCGAGCATGATTTTTGGTTCATTTCTAACGAAACCTAGATGATGACGTCTTAAGGTTCTACCGCAGGTCTTGCAGTAAATAAGATTGGTTAGTGGATACTTAGTTACTAGATTCTTTGAGTAGTATTCCTTATCGTTATAAATCGTTTGAGCAATTTCATATAGAGCAGAAGGAATAATTGCTGGATGCGAGTTCTTTACATAATACTTATTCTCTATATTATCGTTTGGTACTTGTTTATGAGTTAGATAATCAAGCGTGACGGTTTTTTGTAAGATGGTATTTCCTGTATATTTCTCATTAGTTAAAATAGTTCTTACACTACTATAACTCCATAAAGGTTTTGATGATGCAGGTATCCCTTTTTCTTCAAGTATCTTTCTAATATCATTGATATTATAACCTTCGATGAATAAAGAGTAGATGAACCTAACCACTTTAGCTTGAGATTCATTAATCACAAGCAATCCATCTTCATCTTTGGTATAACCATAGATCTTTGGAATATGTGCTTTACCAGCTTTA
>Ga0180007_10005212_pt1 | contig 13309 bp, 10 predicted proteins | sample MM_PC_MetaG_FD_121122 | JGI IMG/M metagenome (GOLD analysis project Ga0180007, IMG submission 121122) | Groundwater microbial communities from the Aspo Hard Rock Laboratory (HRL) deep subsurface site, Sweden - MM_PC_MetaG | ecosystem: Environmental > Aquatic > Deep subsurface > Groundwater... | reverse complement strand
GCGTCGATGAAGCCTTGACGCTCGGTTTCATTTTTCCAGGCGGCCTCGGCAGCATAGCCGGGGCGCTGCGTGAGGACAATGTAGTCATCATCGACCACCTCTTCGACAAGGCGTTTGGGATCTGGAATGGTTTTCTGGTAGCCCGTTACGGAGGTGGGTGTTGGATAGCTTGTGATGATACAGGGATTGCCGCGTTCAAGATCCCAGAAGTAATGCAGGTTGCCGTTGAAAAGAATCACGAAACGGCAGTTCTGTGACCGTGCGTATTTGCGGGCCTGCTCTTTACCAACGAGCGGAGTTTTATCTTCAGCCTTTGCTTCTAGGACAATAAGGGGTAAGCCTTTTTCGTTGAGAAGAAGAAAATCAATAAACCCTTTTGATGATTTCTCAAAGTTTTCGCCAAGGGCGTCAAGGTCCTGAGTCTTAATCGTGACGCTCGGTTCAAGCCGGATATTTGCAGGAGTGCCGCCTTCTGCAAAGAAACGCCAACCAGCGGCTTCGAGCATCTTATTGATTTTGATACGGGCTGTGGCTTCTTTCATGGACCCTCAGCAGCCTTATTTAAGCGGAAAGATGTTATACATTTTCCTTATCTACACTGCCCTTAAAGAACAAACAACCGAGTTTATTAAATATCATTATTTCTAGCCGAGTATCATTCGATCATAAGCGATAAACAGAATAATCGATATCACCTACCCATATCCAGGCCTATAAAAGTGACATATTTCCAAATTAAGTTGACCCAGCCGAAGGTCCATATTCATTGCCATATCCTGATCCTTGCTTTACCTGTTCAAATCATCCATAAACGCAAATCCCCCTGGTTTTTTACAAACACAGGGGGGAGTAATATTCCGCACATGGCATCCTCGCCTGCAGGGGGGGTGCGGCTGGTTATGTAATTATAAATATGAACAATCCCGGTATATTGGAAATTTGACGTGAAGTCAATGGGAATAGGTGCCTATAGGCACGAATGCAGCAGAATGCAGGCTGGACATTCAAACGGCGAAGAACGCTGTGGGCGTTCTTCGCCGTGATGTTATTTTACGGGGAAACTTTTGAAACGGATTTTTCAGGTCATAGAGTGCGGGTATGGCGGTATATGTCTGTGACTTGGTAATGTAATAAGAGCGATGACGAGTACTATCAGCTGCTCTTCTGGCCGCCCTTCAGGACATTGGCGACATTGGTGGCGTCCTTGATCTTGTCGACCTCTTCCTTCAGGGCGGTGACTTCCTTGACGCCCGGGACGTTCTCTTCAACATCCTTCAGCCCTTTTTTGAAGGACCTGATGCCCTTGCCAAGGCCGGCTCCAAGTTCGGGCAGCTTCTTGCCTCCGAAAACCAGAAAGGCGATACCGAGTATAACGATTAATTCAGGGGTTCCCAGTCCAAACATACCATGCCTCCGTGTGCGACAGTAACGGCCTGCGCCGTCAGCTACGAGGAACTGTCATCCTTCTTGTCCTCAATTTTTTCCTTTTCCTCGTCCCTGGTTGCTTTCTTGAAATTCTTTATACCCTTGCCCAGCCCGGAACCGATCTCCGGCAGCTTGCCTGCTCCGAAAATAATAACAATGATGACCAGGATGATGATGAGTTCCGGCATTCCGAGTCCGAACATGTGGTTACCTCATTCGTCTTAAGAGTATTCCAAATTAACTACAGCCTCGCATTTTACCTCAAAAAAACATTCGTGCAAACAGTTTATATGGTTTCTTTTCCCGGCTGGTTTTCATCCGGAAAGTTTGATTTTTCGAATGAGGTGTCGGGTCTCGGGTATCAGGTTTCAGAAAAGAGTTCATAAAACAGCCTGTTATACTGGAAGCCGTGTCAATCGTCGTATCGCTGTGAAGATCGACAAACCCGAGACCAGAAACCTGAGACCTGAGACCTGAGACCCGTGTCCATCCGGACACCAGTTACAACCGGGACAGTATTTCTTCAACCAGGGCGAGGAGGCGGGGTTCGGCCTGCCGGGCGCGGCTGATCACATCCTCCAGGAGGATAGGGGCGAAATTGTCCGGGTCGTTGACATTGGCGATAACCGAGAGTCCGAGGACCCGCATGCCCGCGTGCCGGGCAACAATCACTTCCGGCACCGAAGACATGCCCACGGCGTCGGCGCCGCTGTGCCTGAGTAACCGCGTCTCCGCAGGTGTTTCCAGGCTGGGGCCGGGAATGGCGGCATAGACGCCGGTGACGGTCCCGGCCAGCTGCAGGTGGAGAGCGCTTTGCTGCGCAATCTCGATAAGATGCATGTCATAGGGCACCGACATGTCGGGAAATCGCGGGCCCCATTCGTCTATGTTCGGACCGCGCAGGGGATTTTCCGGGATGAGGTTGATGTGGTCGCGGATGATCATGATAGAGCCGGGCACGTGGGAAGGGTTGAGGCTGCCGGCCGCATTAGTCAGCAGGAGGGTTTCAGCCCCCAGCAGGGAAAGGACCCGCACCGGCATGGTCAGTTCCCGGGCGGAGTATCCCTCGTAATAATGAAACCGTCCCTGCAGCACGGCGATATCCCGGCCCCGCAGTCTGCCGAACAGCAGGTTGCCTGCGTGGCTGCTGACCGTTGCCCGGGGGAAATGCGGGATTTTTTCGTAGGGCAGGGCCAGTTCCACTTCCATGGCATCCGCCAGGCTGCCGAGCCCGGTACCGAGCACCAGCAGGATGGCCGGTCTGGCGGTTATCCGTTCGTCCAGGAAGGAAACGGTCTCGTTTACCTGCTGCCTGAACGAATCAATATCGGTCATCATGATTGTATGGCATGGGCGGCAATGAAATCCTTGACCCGTTTTGCATCTGCCTCGATAATCTCACAGCGGGATTTTTTTGTCGCAAGATCGCGGATCGAAGCAGGCAGTTCGGGCGGCTTGCCGATCGCCGCTTCCACCGCATCCCCGAACTTGGCGGGATGGGCGGTTGCCAGGCAGATGACCGGGACAGCGTCGTCCTGCAGGGCGAACGCCGCATTGACCCCTACCGCGGTATGGGGATCAAGGACATAGCCGGTCGCAGCGTGGAGGCTCTTGATGGTGTCGTTGGTTTGCCGTTGACTGACGCTTTTCGAGGCAAAGTCATCCCGGACTTCTTTCAGCAGCGTCTCTGTAAAGGCCAGCCTGCCGGTCTTGATGAAATCCTCGATCTGCCGCCTGGTCTTTTCCGGGTCCTCTCCGTTCAGGTAGTAGAGATACCGTTCAAAATTACTGGCCACCTGGATATCCATGGACGGGCTCGTTGTGGGGACAACGGTGGACATGGAATAATCACCGTGCAGTACGAACCTGGTCAGCAGATCGTTTTCATTGGTGGCCAGGATAAGCCTTCTGATCCGCTGCCCGGCCAGCAGGCGCTTGGCAATGTAACCGGCGAAAATATCGCCGAAATTGCCGGTAGGGACAGAGAAATCCACCTGCAGGCCGGGGCCCCTGTTCGTTACCTTCAGCCAGGCATACACGTAATAGACAACCTGGGCCAGGATGCGCGCCCAGTTGATGGAGTTGATCGCCCCCAGGTGGTGTTTTGTCTTGAACGGGATATCGTTGAATATCTTTTTGACAATGGCCTGACCATCGTCAAAGGTACCGCGCAGCGCCAGGTTGAAGACATTGGCATCCAGCACCGTGGTCATCTGCAGCTCCTGCACCGGGCTGACCCGCTTGTGCGGATGGAGGATGAAGATGTTGATCCGCTCCTTGCCCCTGACCCCGTAGATCGCCGCGCTGCCGGTATCACCCGAAGTGGCGCCCAGGATATTCATACAGCCGCCGCTTTTTCCCAGGATGTATGCAAAGACATTGCCCAGAAACTGGAGCGCCACATCCTTGAAGGCCAGGGTCGGGCCGTGGAAAAGCTCGAGGATATAAACGCCGTCCTTATGAATAACCGGGGTGATTTCGCTGTGGGCAAAGGTGCTGTAGGACCTGTCAATCAGGGATTTGAGGTCTTGGGCCGGGATGTCGCTGATGAACAGCGAAAGGATATCAAAGGCAAGCTCCTGGTACGACAGCCTGTTTGCCGCCACCCTGTCCCGCCAGTCCGCCACCATGCCGTTGTCCGCCCTTGGCATGGATTCGGGCAGCAGCAGGCCGCCGTCGGTGGACAAGCCCATGAGGACCGCTTCCATGAATGCAACGGGCGCAATGCCGCCCCTGGTGCTGATGTATCTCATCCCCTACATCCTCCGATCAGCAGGCATTCTCCCTCCATCTCCGTTGGTACCGGCAGGCCCATCAGGGTCAGGACGGAGGGCGCGATATCCTTCAGGGCGCCGTCTGTCCGCAGTTTGCGGCCCAGGTAACGGTCGCTGATCATGATGAGCGGCACCGGGTTGGAGGTGTGGGCGGTAAAGGGCTCGCCGGCCTGCTGGTCATACATCTTGTCCGCATTGCCGTGATCCGCGGTAATGATAACCATGCCGCCCATCCCCGTAAACTTTTGAACCAGCCGGCCGAGGCATTGGTCAACCGCCTCGCAGGCCCGGATCGCTGCCGCCATGACCCCGGTATGACCGACCATGTCGCCGTTGGCAAAGTTCAGCACCACCAGGCTGTACTTGTTTTCATCAAGCCGGCGCAGGAGTTCATCGGTTACTTCAAAGGCGCTCATCTCCGGCTTCTGGTCGTAGGTGGCAACCTCTTTCGGAGACTGGATAAGTGCCCGGTCTTCGCCGGGAAACGGTTCCTCGATGCCGCCGTTGAAGAAATAGGTGACATGGGCATATTTTTCCGTCTCGGCGATCCGCAGCTGGCGCAGACCGTGGCGGCTGATCTCTTCGCCGAGGATGTGCTTGAGGGTAACGGGCGGGAAGACAACCGGCAGGGTAAAATGTTTGTCGTACTGGGTAAAGGTGACATAGTCCCTGAGGGACGGGCGCCTGGCCGGGGAAAAGTCCTGGAAGTCAGGATCCGTAAAGGCATGGGTCAGCTCCCGGACCCGGTCTGCCCTGAAGTTGAAACACAGGACCGAATCACCGTCGGCTATGGTGCCCAGCGGCCGGCCGTTGTCGTCCGTGATGATTATGGGCTTGATGAACTCGTCAGTCTCCCCTCTGGCATAGGCGTTTTGCATCGCCTGCACCGGGTCTTTCTCTGCAATGCCGCGGCCGTCGACCAGGGCCTGCCAGGCCTCCTGCACCCGTTTCCAGCGCCGATCCCTGTCCATGACATAGAAGCGGCCGGTGATGCTGGCAATCCGGCCGCAGCCGGTTTTGGCCAGCGCTTCCTGCAGGTTCTCAATATAACCGGCGCCGCTGTGGGGCGGGGTGTCACGGCCGTCCATAAAGGCATGGACAAAGACCCGGTCGAGCCCTTTTTGAGCCGCCATGGCAATGAGTGCCTTCAGATGGTTAATATGGCTGTGCACACCGCCGTCCGAGACCAGACCCAGGAAATGGAGGGCGCCGCCGTTATCCCGCGCCGTCTCCAGGGTGCGGGCCAGGACCTCGTTTTTCAGAAAATCACCATTATCTATTGCCAGGTTGATGCGGGTAAAATCCTGGAAAACGATCCGGCCGGCGCCGATATTGAGATGGCCGACCTCGGAGTTGCCCATCTGGCCGGCGGGCAGCCCGACCGCCCCGTTGTGGGCCAGCAGCGTGGTAAAGGGATACTTCTGCTGCCAGTGTTTCATGTTGGGGGTCGATGCCACGTAGATGGCGTTGGTGTCGGACGGGGGACCGTACCCCCAGCCGTCCAGGATGGCCAGAAGAACAGGTGTGGGTTGGTTCATTTGCAATCCTCAGGCGGTGCGGTCCGGAGATGGATCGACTCGCACCGCGTCGTGCCAGAGGCCGTCCAGATCGTAAAATGCCCTTGTTTCTTTATAGAAGATGTGGATTATCACATCTCCGTAATCAAGCAGTACCCAGAGTCCTTCGTTGAGGCCTTCGGACATTGAGGAGCTTATCCGCCTGGTTTGCAGTTCGGCTGCGACTGCATCTGCCAGGCCCTGCACATGACGGGTGGAACGGCCGCTCATGATGACGAAATAGTCGGCAAAGGATGACACGCCCTGAACATCGAGGAGAACCAGATTTTCTGCTTTTTTTTCAAGGGCGGCCGCGGCGATCAGGCGGGCGATTTTCAGGCTGTCTTTTTGCCGGTGTTTTTTTCTTACCTTCAGCATCGCCGTCTTTTTACTCTTTCTCTTCCATTGGCTTGGAATAGCCGCATTCCTTGTTATTGCACTGCAGCCGGTTGCCGGACTTTGTCAGTTTCTCCAGGAGAAAGGGGGCCTTGCACTGTGGACAGGGGGTGCTGACCGGTTTATCCCAGAGGGCGAACTTGCATTTCGGAAACCGGTTGCAGCCATAGAACACCCTGCCTCTTTTGGAGACCTTGCGGGTGATCTCTCCGTCGCAGCCTTGTTCCGGGCATGCGACCCCGGTTGTCTCGGCACGGATGTTCTTGCATTGCGGGTAGCCGGAACAGGCGAGAAATTTGCCGAAACGGCCGTTCTTGTATACCATCGGTTTGCCGCACTTTTCACAGGATTCCGTTGATTCTTCCGGTGTCTCCCGCTCAACCGGCTGCACATCCCCGTCTTCGCCGCGGGTGAAGTTCTGGGTGTTTTTGCAGGTGGGAAAATTGTTGCAGGCAAGGAATTCACCCTTGCGCCCCCACTTGATCACCATGAGATCCCCGCAGGACGAACATTTGATATCAGTCTTGACCGCCAGCCTTTTGAGGGATTTCATCCCCTCTTCCGCCTTGATCAGCGTCTCGGCAAACGGATTGTAAAATTTTCGCAAGAGGTCCAGCCAGTTGACAGTCCCCTCCTCGACCTTGTCGAGATCCGCCTCCATGGAAGCGGTGAAATCGATATCAAAGATGTTTGGAAAATGTTCCACCAGAAGCTCGTTGACAATCTTGCCGAGATCAGTGGGATAGAATCGCCGCTGCCGCAGCTCGACATATTCTCTTTCCATGATGGTGGAAAGGGTTGCGGCATAGGTGCTGGGGCGGCCGACGCCGTTTTCTTCCAGCGCCTTGATGAGAGTTGCCTCCGAGTACCGGTGCGGCGGCTGGGTAAAGTGTTGTTTCGGCTCTATGTTCTTCATTTGCAGGATTTCATCCCGTTGAAGATCGGGAAGGCTTGTATCTGTTTCCTGGATGGCCTCCTTTCCCTTGTCTTCAACCGAAACCGCTTCCTGGTACAACTTCATGAAACCGGGAAAGCGGATGATGGAGCCGGTGGCCTTGAGTCCGTATTTGCCGGCCTCGATCTCGATTATTGTCTGGTCGTAAACAGCGGATTTCATCTGGGAGGCTATAAACCGTTTCCAGATCAGGGTGTAGAGGGCAAGCAGGTCCGCGTCCAGGTGGGGGGCCAGCATTTCCGGGCTCAGGCTCACATCGGTCGGGCGGATGGCTTCGTGCGCGTCCTGGGCCGATTTGGCCGTCTTGTACAGAATGGGCTTGGCGGGCAGATATTCCTTGCCGATAGTCTGCGCTATATGATCACGGACCCCGGCCAGGGCTTCGTCGTTTATCCTGGTGGAGTCGGTTCGCATATAAGTGATCAGGCCGGAAGGTCCCTTGTCGCCAAGTTCAATGCCCTCGTAAAGCATCTGCGCAAGGCTCATTGTCCTTTTTGCCGTGAACCGCAGCTTTCTGTTGGCGTCCTGCTGGAGGGTGCTGGTAATAAAAGGCGGGCTGGGGTGGCGCTGCTGTTGTTTTTTCTTGATATCGATGACGCGAAAATCAGCCTTTTTGAGGGCCTCGACAATCTCCCCGGCCTGCATTTCGTTGCTTATTTCGGCCTTTTTGCCGGAGACCTTGTCCACCTGGGCGATAAAAGGCGGCGGCGAACTCCCTTCGAGTCCGATATTAATGGACCAGTATTCTTCCGGAACAAAGGATTCCACCGCCTGTTCCCGCTCGCAGATCATGCGCACCGCCACTGACTGGACGCGGCCGGCGGAAAGCCCCCTTTTTACTTTTTTCCACAGCAGGGGGGATATCTTGTAACCCACCAGCCGGTCAAGGATGCGGCGGGCCTGCTGCGCCTCGAAACGGTTCTGGTTCAGCTCGGTGGAGTTGGCAATCGCCGCCAGGATTGCCTTCTTGGTAAGTTCGTGGAACAGGGCTCGGTGAATTGGTTTTTTGGCGGCCTTCAGGCAGTGGGCAATATGCCAGGCAATCGCCTCACCCTCGCGATCGGGGTCCGGGGCCAGATAGATCTCATCAACAGTGTTTGCCGCGTTCTTCAGTTCGGTGATTATCTTCCCCTTGCCCTTGATCGTCGTGTACTGAGGGGAAAAATCGTTCTCAATATCCACTCCGAGCTTGGCAACCGGCAGGTCACGGACGTGGCCGACCGAGGCTTTTACCTCAAAATCTTTGCCCAGGTATCGTTTGAGAGTCCTCGCCTTGGCCGGCGATTCCACAATTATCAGTGCTTTTGACATGTTTCCCTTTTATTGCGTGCCTGTCATGTCCCCGTCTCCTTGTCCCCTCAACATGGTTCGGGTCCCGCAGCATCATCTGTTTATAATTTGTCTTGAATGCAGAAATTGCAAGAAACTATCATAGAAGGTGAAAGGAATTCAAGGTTATCTTTTTTGCGGGCCGTCCCAACGCCCGGGGAAACAGGTGTCTTTGCCTCCGGGGATGGGGTGCTGCGGCGACCGGTGGGCTTGCAAGAAAGATATTTGCTGTCTATGATAAATTTATGAGGCTTGCAGTCATTTCCGATATCCACGCCAACATGGAGGCCCTGCAGGAGGTAATGGCCGACATTGCCCTGGCCGGTGCCGACAGGATTATCGCCCTCGGCGATATTGTCGGTTACGGCCCGGACCCGGATGCAGTGGTTGATTTAATCCGTTGCCGGCAGATTCCGACCATCATGGGAAACCATGAATATGCCCTCCATAATGAGTCCTATTTCCTGCGCCTCAACGAGCCGACCCGCAAGACCACCACCATCACCAGGAGCCTGCTCTCCGCAGACAACCTGGCTTTTCTCGCCACCCTGAAGCGGGTCATCGGGGGACAGCATGTCCGCTTTGTCCATGGCTGCCCGCCGGCCTCCTTTTCAGTATATCTCTTTTCCCCTGCCCCGAGCAGGCTGCAGAAGCTCTTTGCTGCCTTTGAGGAGCGGCGTTGCTTCATAGGCCATACCCACGACCTGGTATTGCACAGCACGGATGGCGAAGAAAGCAGGACGGAGAAACTGCAGGAAGGCATGGTTCTGCTTGAGGCAGGCAGGCGCTATATAATCAATGTCGGCAGCGTCGGCCAGCCGCGTGACGCCCTGGGTAACAAAGCCAAGTACGTTATCTGGGACAGTGGGGCAGACACCCTGGAGGTGCGTTTCGTTTCCTATGATATCGGAACAACCGTTGAGAAGATCCTCGCCCGGGGATTTCCCGAATACAACGCCTACCGGCTCTGGTGACGGAATCTTCAGGGCACGGGAAAAAAGGAAAGGGGCATATCAGCACAGATCCATGATATGCCCCTTTTTCAATATCTGTTTACACTTCGGTAACGGTTATCGCACCCTCGGGGCAAGTCTCGATGCAGGTTTCACAACCAAGACATTCGTCCATGTTTACCGGTTCGGATTTGCCGTCAACCATCTCAAAAACCTGAGACGGACATGCATCCACACACTCTCCGTCGCCATTGCACTTATCCTTGTCAACAACTACTTCCCACATAAGAACACCTCCACTCAATAGATTAATAAAGCCGGGTTGAAAAATTTCATGCCGTCAAAAAAAACTGTTTAATCAGGCTGGTAAAATTTTCATGCCACAATTATTCATTTCTTGCCATAAATAAAATTCTTTTTCCTGCTTCCGGATGCTTTTTATCAATTTATTTTCAGGTATGGGCACGATTCCCGGGGCGTGATAAAGGCAGAGGCTGGAAAACTACATGTTGTATTTCAGCTTCTTGTACTCGAGGCAGGCCTCGTGCTTGCCCAGGTCACAGGCTTTTTTAAAATCATCAAGGGCCTTTGTATCATCATTGAGGTATTTCCACTCTAATGCCCTGAGATAATAAGCATCGGCTGTTTTCGGGCTGAATTCTATGGTCTTGTTGTAATCGGCGAGCGCATCCAGGTGCTGTCCCCGCTGGGCGTATGCACGCCCCCTGCTCAGGTGCGCCTCGGCATGTTTGGGGTCAATCTCCAGAGCCTTTGTGAAATCTCCAATGGCTTCGTTGAACAGGTTTTTCCGGATAAAGGCCTTGCCGCGGAATGCGTAGGGGTCGGGGAGTTCCGGATGGAGATTGATGGCCGTTTCATAATCAGCAATCGCCCGGTCGATTTCTTTTTTATCAAGGAAAATGTGGCCGCGGTGGCAGAGTGCCCTGGTATGATCGGGGGTTAATTCCAGGGTCTTGTTGAAATCGGCGAGGGCTGCATCCGGTTTTTTTTGTTCAAGGTATGTAAGGCCCCGGTAAAAGTAGGACGCCCCGTGGTTGGGGTTGATGGCGAGCGCCTTTTCAAAACAGCTTACCGCTTCATCGTGCAGGCCCCTGCCGCTGTAGTTGACGCCCTGGTTGTAGAATGCTTCGGCATGGATCGGATGCCTGCCAAGTGCCGGGGCAAGCCTGGCGGCTTTGGTGAAATCCTGCAGGGCCAGGTCATGCTGGCCTCTCTGCATGTAGGCCCGGCCCCTGTTGTGATAGGCCTCTGCAAAGGAAGGGTTCAGCTTGAGCGCCTGTGCATAGTCGTCAATGGCGGAGCTGAACATGTTCTGCTGGATATTGGCCTTGCCGCGTCCGTTGTAGGACTCGGCATAATGCTGGTTTAACTCGATCGCCTTGTTGTAATCAGCCATGGCCCGGTCGATTTCCTTCTTGTGCAGATGGATATTGCCCCGTTCGCAGTAGGCCTTGTAGTAATCCGGACTGATTTCAATTGTCTTGTTGAAATCAGCAAGGGCCTCATTAAACTTATTCTGCTTTGCCAGGGTGGTTCCCCGGTAATTGTAAGCAACCGCCAGCATCGAAGATTTTTTGCCGGCCTTCCTGCTCAGCTGGATTACCCTGTCAAAATCGGCAAAGGCCTCCTGCTGTTTGCCCTGGAGGGCATAGGCCAGCCCCCGGTTGTTGTAGGCATAGATATTGGCCGGATTGATCTCAAGGGCCCGGGAGAAGTCGGAAATGGCCTCGTCGTATTGATTTTGCTGGATATAGGCCTTGGCCCTGTTGTTGTATGCCGATCCGTGGTCGGGGTCGATTGCCAGGGCATTGCTGAAATGGGAAATCGCCGCCCCGATTTCTTTATTTAAGAGTGCTATGTTGCCGACATGGCTGTGCGCCTTTGCGGAATGCGGATTAATTTCCAGGGATTTTTTAAAATCCGCCAGTGCCTTGCCGTATTCCTTTTTATGTTCCCATGCCAGGCCCCGGTTCATATAAGCATCGAAAAATTCCGGGTCGGCCTGGATGGCTTTACTGAAATTTTCCAGCGCCCTGTCAATTTCTTTTTTCTGAAAGAAGGCGTTTCCTTTCTGGAAGTACGACTCGGCATTTTCATGGTCAGGAGGGGTCTCCGCGCTTTCGAGCCTGAGCCCGGTTTCTGCTGTCTCTCTTGCCGCCGGTGTGGTCGCAGCGTCGGGAGCGTCCGCCGTGCCGATCCTGTCGCCGCTTTCCTCGGGCGTTTCCTCTCCAAAGGCAATCTCCACCTCTTCTTCACCCGTTGTGATTACTTCCACGGTGTAGCTGGCATCGATTGGTTCCAGGTCTGATTCTTCCAGCAATTCAGCAACATATGCCGACCAAGCATCGTTATCGCCATCTGCGGATACGGCTTCAACCGGATCAGGATGTGCAGGCGCAACCAGTTCGGTCTTTACTGTGTCAGCACTTTCCGGAGACGCAACCTGTTCGGTCTTTTTTTGCTGAGGGAGTCGGTGAGAAACCTGTTCAGCCGTTTCGGTTTCCAAGTGGACCAGCCGGCGGAAATGGAGTGCCTTATTGTGGGCCGGGCTGATCCGGAGGGCCTTGTCTAGATTGTCGAGCGCCTCCCGGGGCCAGCCGGTCTCATAGTACAGTATGCCTCTCCTGAAATAGGCGTCGGTATAAAGCTCGTCATCCTTTACAGAGCGGCGGGTTCCGCTGCCGGGATATTCCCGCCAGCGAAAACGGACATTGTTCATTGCCGCAAGGAAACCATAGAGGATAGTCAGGCTTCCCAGGGTTAATGAGATTATCGATAAAAGAACCGTGCCCATTTTTACAGACACACCCTCATTACCTGGTCCAGGTCGGTAATGCCCTGGAAGACTTTGTCAAGGGCATCCATCTTCAGGGTTCTCATCCCTTCCTCGATTGCGAGATCCGCAAGTACTTCAGCGGTCAGTTTTTGCTTGATACCCTTTTTTATCTCCCGGGTGCCGATGAGCAGTTCATGGATGCCGAGGCGGCCCTTGTAACCGATATTGCCGCATTCGTCACAGCCGGCAGCGCGCATCAGGGTAAGGTCATCGGTATAGGACGGCATGCTGTTTTTCTCGTACAGGGCCTTACCATAGTGATCGACAAGATCCTCGAATTCCGTCTGGTCCGGATGGTAGGACTGCTTGCATTTGCACAGCCTTCTGGCAAGCCGCTGGGCAAGGACGCCCAGCAGGGCATCGGCAAAACTGACCGGGTCCATGCCCATTTCTATGAGGCGGACAACGGTTTCCGGGGCGCTGTTGGTATGCAGGGTGCTCAAAACGAGATGACCGGTCAGGGAGGCCTCAATGGCGATCTTGGCGGTTTCCGCGTCACGCATCTCGCCGATCATGATGACATCGGGGTCGGCGCGCAGAAAGGAGCGCAAAGCCTCCGGGAACGAGAAGCCGATCTTGGGCAGCACCTGGACCTGCCTCAGGCCCGGCTGGGTGATCTCCACCGGGTCTTCGGCGGTCCATATTTTTCGTTCAGGCGTGTTGATGTACCCCAGTGCCGAGTGCAGGGTGGTTGTTTTACCGGAACCCGTGGGGCCGACACAGAGAATAATACCATAGGGTTTTGACAGGATTTCCCTGAAATTCTCAACGTTTGAAGCTGAAAATCCCATCTTGTCTATGGGAAGCGGTTTTGAAGAGGCAAGAATCCTCAGCACCGCGTCCTCGTTACCGCCGACCGTGGGAGTGGTTTCCACCCGGTACTCAATTTTCTGCTTGTGATACTTGATGAGGATCTTGCCGCTTTGCGGCTTCCGTCGTTCGGAGATGTCAAGCTGGGCCATGATCTTTATGCGGGCGATAACCGCACGCTTGAAGGTGCGGGGCACCTTGTGGGCAACCTTGCAGATGCCGTCAATCCGGTAACGCACCAGAAACGGGCTCTT
>Ga0180007_10005211_pt1 | contig 13311 bp, 10 predicted proteins | sample MM_PC_MetaG_FD_121122 | JGI IMG/M metagenome (GOLD analysis project Ga0180007, IMG submission 121122) | Groundwater microbial communities from the Aspo Hard Rock Laboratory (HRL) deep subsurface site, Sweden - MM_PC_MetaG | ecosystem: Environmental > Aquatic > Deep subsurface > Groundwater... | reverse complement strand
GTGATGCGTGGGAGGCAGGTAGTACCACCTTCCTGCCCCCCAGATTACAATTATCAATTATTAATGTTCAATTATTAATTGATAATTGTTAAAAAGATAATTATATTTACGGTCTCATTCTCATCATTTCAGTGATCAGTCTGTCGCCGGTAGTGATCAGTCTCACGCCTGCGGTAAATGCTTGCTGGGCAAGGATCATATCAGAAAGCTCTTGTGTCAGGTTGACATTAGAGGCCTCTAACTTGTTTGAGGCGATCTTGCCGCTCCTGATCGAGCCTGCGGCTTCGGTTCTTGCCCTTCCGGAATTCTCGGTGGCGGCAAACATAGTTGTTCCTGCCTTCTCGAGTCCTGTATCATTATTGAATGTGGCCACTACCACCTGGCCCAATGTCTTTGTGAGACCATTATCATAAGTGCCGGTGATCGTTCCATCCGAGCCGATACTAATACTAGCCTTTTGTAAATGGCCTTTAGCGTTTCCGTCCTGAGAAAGGACAACCTCATTTATGCCTGTTACCTGGATAATGTCACCAAGATCAAGCTCATATTGGCTATTGTAGTCAACATTGTCTATCCGGCCGGTTTTAGAATCAAAGGTGAGTTTGCCCTGGCCGCCATCCGAGGTGGTGATGTTCCACTCGTTATCGCCAATATGTTCTAAGGTTACCACCAATTTGGTCATTTGGCCTAATTGATCATAGACAGTAATGGGCTTATTGATCTTGTAGTTCTCATTGGCCGTAACTCGCTCTCCGGCCACGGTCGCGCTCTGGCCGTCAGAGAGCATGGTCCGGCCGCCGGTGGCCTCATAAAGACCGGTAAGAACATTGGCTCCTGTAAATAGACCAGGGATGTCCTTTTTTTCAGCATCTATCTGGCCCTTGTAGGTGCCGTCCATCTTGCCATCTAAGTTGCCAAAAATGGTCTCGGTGGCAAGCATTTCTACTTTACCTTTGAATGTCCCGTTAAAGACAACATTGTCAAGATCGATCATGCCGGATACCGGACCTGCATTTTCAACAAAGCCTTCGGCCCAGCCGACCATGTGGCCCCTGGAGATAATGCCTGTTACCTCTCCCTCAAAGGATCCCGGGCCGCTCATTGTTCCTTCAAAGTGGCCTTCTACCTCGCCTCTGCCCTCAAAGTAGCCGTCGTAATCTCCTTCAAGGCTGGCCTTTCTTGAGGAGACCTCACCCTTGATTTCACCTTCAATGGAGGCCTGGTCTATGCTGCGGGTAATGGTTGTCGTCCCTGAAGCAAACCCGAGGAAGTTCTGGTTAATATTATCACCTATATTTAAGACACCCTGGACTGTCCCATTAATATAAGCTCCGCTTCCACCGGTTAAGCCTTCGATGACATCACTTATGGTGCTGTCAATATTAACCTGCGCGTCTCCAACTCCACCGGTCTGGGAAATAGCCGTGCCGATATGGCCAATGGCCTGGCCGTCAAACTTGATATTTAAGTGGGAAAGGTTAGGGGTTGTTCCAGGAGCGCTCATGGTTGCTCCTTTGCCAATAAAATGCTGGGCATCTACGGCGGCATGCTTGATGAGTCCATTGATCTCGCCGTGGGCCTCACCGTTAACCGTGCCTTCCAAGTCTCCATACAAGGCTCCGTTAAGCCAGCCGCGGCCATCAAAATCCGCCCTGACCCAGTCCGGATTACCGGCAGGAGCAGCTGTCAGGGCCGTCATCTCATCAGCAAATATCTTACCGTAAATATCAACCTGACCTTCGAAGTCGCCCTTTAATTTGCCCTGCTTATCAATATTGATATAGGCATCAGCCACACCATTGGCGTCATGGTCTATCCCGGCTCCGGCAATACCGGCCACCACACCGGCAACAGTGCTGGTATCATCCATAAAAATATCACCCTGGGCAATACCGGTAATGTCTCCTGTAAATTCACCAATAACCGCGCCGGTCACACCGTCAACATTCATCTCATAAACCTGTCCTTTATAGCCCCAGCTTGATGTGGCCGGCTCCCATTGGTAAAATTCACCGGTTACTTTTCCGCTTAAGGTGCCAAAGACAGCTCCTTTGACGGTGACATTGCCTAAGGTGGCTAAGTTCTCGATGGCCGCCGTGCCAACATTGCCGCTTATTAAGTCCGTAATGTTTCGAGCCCCGACCATAGTCGTGGTGGCGCTATACACTCCGCCAACCGAACCCTGGATCTTGCCCGGGCCATTTATGGTCACCGGAGCCGAGGTAAGGGTTCCATTGGCAACATCGGCTGCGGTGATACCGGCATCGCCAATAACTTCACCATAGATCCCATCCGCTGAATCTGCCTGGGCAAAACCAACGGTGTGGCCATCGATCTTGAAATCACCATAAAAGGTGGATGTGGCGGCTGAAGGCGCTTTAGTAGAATCAATATAACCGGTCATTGCGCCGGCCAACGAACCAATAGAGCTTCCTGAAACCGTTCCGTCTATCCAGGCATTAGCGGCCGGGGTCCGGCCAATATTAGTGTCGCCGCCTACGGCGCCCACATCTCCTTTAAGATAACCGTTAAATAGCTTGATCTCGCCATTGGCCATACCTTCACCATTAAAGAGGCCCTGGAGATTTCCAATAATTTCACCATTAGCCGTGGCTGTTGGGCCGCTCTGGATACCGGCAATGCCGCGGATAAGCCCTTTGGAGAATCCATTGATCTCGCCGCCTTTAACCCGGCCATCAACAGTGCCAATGGTGTTGCCCTGGTTGATCTCGCCAAAGCCATCAAAATAATCCTGGATTAGACCGGCCCGGGTGGAACTAATATCGGTGTCAATCTTTACTCCCATCAGGCTGTCGCCGGTGTTTGCGATCTTTAAATCATCTAAGCCGGAAGTAGCCGCAACCGAGAGAATGCCCTTTTCGTAATTCATATCTACATTGGCCAGGGTCTCGACATCAGCCATTAAGTCATTTAAGGTCATATAGTTGTTTAAGTAGAAGAGTTGGCCGTTAACTGTAATTGTACCGGCGACATTGTCTAAAGTCAGATCTTTGGCTGCAGTGGAAGAAGCCTTAGCGGTCACTATATCCCCATCTTGATCAACGGGATAATAATTATAAGTTTCATCTGTGCCTAAGACCTTCTTGAACTTTAAGGTGTTGCCGTTATCTAAGGCGACATCTTCTATGCCCTGGGCCTGGTTTTTGTTGATCTCGCCCTCAAAGTTGATCTGGCTCGTGGCCACAGGCATCATAATATCATTGGGGTCAACCTTAATATCGCCCATAATTCCATCTTCATCCAGGCCCTGGATTTTAAAACCATTAGGTTTATAAACCATGTTTCCCTCGGCATCAAAACCAAAGTTACCGTTGCGGGTGTAGAGATCTACTCCGCCGCCATTAACCACAAAGAAGCCGTCACCCTGAAGGGCTAAATCCGTTGAGCTATCTGTTGACTTTAATGCTCCTTGAGTATGAATAGTTTCCATAGTAGCAGTGGCTACTCCTGTGCCAATCTGTTTTGGATTTATCCCTCCGATATTACCTGATGGACCACTTGCTTTTCCCGCACTATTACTCATTAAATCGGAAAAGGTTGTTCGACTTTTCTTATATCCATCGGTATTAACATTACTGACATTATTAGCTATATTATCTAACCATTTTTGGTGTTCAAGAACACCGGTTAGGCCTGTCGTAAGCACGCCAATCATAATAAAAACCCCCTTTAAAGAAATAGTTTCGGACACACCTATTCCTTAGAGGAGGTTTATATCTGTCGCCAGGCCCACCAGGACACAAAGAGATTGTGCCATACTTACCAGACTTGCACCTACGGGGTGGAAGCGAGGTTATGCAGTGAGAGTAAGCTTTCACCAACTTACACCTACGAGGTGGAAGTGGGCGGCAACTAAAAAACCTCCATAAAGAAATAGGTCTTTGCTTACTTAGACACACCTATTCCTTCTGGAGGTTTATATAACTTTACTAAATGAGAAGAAAAATAATCCGCAGATTACACAGATTTCGCAGATTATCATTAAAGGAGTTTAGGCTTTAGGATTTTATTATGAAATCCTTTCATGATTAATTCCTGATCTGTGTAATCTGTGTAATCTGCGGATGCAATTTCCTAATATTAAGAACACAAAAAGGGAACGGATATATTATTAAAAATATAATAATATACTTCCCTCCCCATTTTTTATATTCTTTTTAGTTTTAGTAAATGTTTTTACCTTGCCAAAAAATTCTCTTCTATTCTTAAAGATTAAATTAAAAAGATAATGCTTTAATGCTTTTTTAAGTTTTTTACACTATAAGTAAATATAATTGTTAATTATTAATTGGTAATTGGTAATTATACTTTTATACTTTTTAATCTTTAATTTTAAAGAGTCTTTTTTTAAGGAACACTGTGTTTAAGTCTGCTTTAAATTTCTAAGCATCACCTCCTGATAAACAAGAATTTCATTAAACTTTAATCGGATATTTTTCCCCTCTTTTGCTATCTTAATCGGCTCTTTTGTCTTAAAACTTTAGCCTTAAAATAGCCTTTTCTTAATCTTTTTATAAGAGTTTCGGAATCAATGGGAGAAAGATACATTATCTTTTTATTAGTTAAGATAAATGATTTAGGCACAATAGATCCAACTTTTACTACTAAATGCTTACTCTTATAATTATCTAAAAATTCTTTGTTGGTCTTTGAAGGGTCATCTTCTACTAAATTGCCGATAAATTCTATCTCTTTAGTTAAGATAATCTTATTAAATCCAAGGTGAAGAAACATGGTATCTCCAGTTTAAGAAGACCGAAGACTGAAGGCTGAAGGTTTAAGAGTTTAAGATTCTTTAGCCTTCAGTCTTCGGTCTTCAGCCTATCCACCTACTTTAAAATGAATATCCCTTATTGTCTTAGTTCCTATCTCTTTATTGATCTTTCCCATGATCTCTTTCTTTAGATACAGAAGCTCGTTACTAAGGATCGGGTTTGCGGTCTTAATGAATAAGATGCCGTCTCTAACCTCAAGGGGCTGGGTATTAGAGGCAATATCATCTCCAACAACTTTCAGCCAGAGGTCTTTACTTTTAAACTCATTTATCTTTTTAAGAAATCCTTTTCTTTTTAAAAATCTCTCTAATATTTTATCTATCTTTTCTTCCCCTTTTTTATCTCTCATTTATCCTTCCTTATTACTACTTAGCCACGAATAAACACGAATCTACACGAATAATAAAATCTTCTAATTTTGTAAGGCAACTACGAAAGGCGCGAAATACACGAAAATTTCTAATTCATAAAATGCTTAGGATTGTTCATTTTCGCGCTTTTCGCGTGTTTCGTAGTTTCTTTTCACGGCTAATGTGGTTTCGGTAGTTACTCTTCTTTTGTAAGATAATCCCTTATATATAATTCTCTTCTTATTCGTGTCCATTAGTGTCAATTCGTGGCTGAATATTTATCCTTCCTTTTTCTATCTTGAAGGTCCTGGCTTTATCTATAGTCTCGGCAATGTCGCTTTCGTGTGTAGTGGTGATAAAAATCTGGGGATCTTTCTCCTCTAAGATCTTAAATATCCTGCTCTTCTTGGAGGCATCCAATTCAGAGAAGATGTCATCCAAGAGAAGGATTGGCCTTTGGCCTCTTTCCTTAAAAATGTAGGTTAATTGGGCTAACTTTAAAGAGATGGCCGCTATTCGCTTCTCTCCCTGAGAGCCAAAGAATCTTAAGGCCATATCATCGCTTGTAATCTCAATCTCGTCTAAATGCGGCCCGGTAAGGGTTTGGCCTCTTTTTACCTGAATATCCAATGAATTCAAAAGACAGCCTTTAAACCTCTCTCTTGAAGGCTCACCACTTATTCCTTTCTTGTAATTTAAGCTTAATTCCTGCCCAATTAGATCAAGAAATATCTCATTTACTAAAATGTTGATTTCTTTAATGGCCTTTTCCCTCTCAATAAATAGATAAAGACCATGATTGGCTAATTCCTCATCCCAGATAAATAAGTCGCCAATCTTGCCTTTTCCTTTAATAATGCTTCGCAGGTGAGAATTTCTCTGTCGAAGAACCCGGTAATACTCTTTTAAATGGTAGAGATATGTAAGATTGACCTGGGAAAGGACAGTATTGATAAATTTTCTTCTCTTTGAAGGTTCTCCAGTAATAAGGCTAATATCTTCCGGAGAGAATACAACTAAGTTTAGGATGCTGATTAATTCATTTGTATTTTTGATGGCTTGAGAGTTTAACCTTACTCTCTTCTCGGCCGGTCTGTAAGTTATCTCTATCTCTTCCTTTAGTCCATCCTTCTCAACTTCTCCTGAACAAAGGAGAAAGTCAGTCTTAAAATTAATTAAGCAGCTTTCCTTGCTTAGCCTGAAAGATTTTAAAGTGCCTAAGAAATAGATGGCTTCTAAGATCGATGTCTTCCCCGCTCCGTTATCTCCTAAGAAGATGTTAATTTTTGAAAATCTCAATTCTATGGGAGAAAGGTTGCGGAAATTTTTTAGCCTTAGTTTATTTAAATACATCTCAGCTATCAGCTAATTTTGTCGGACCTAAGAGGAAAAAATAATCCGGATTTTCTTCGGTTGGTTTAAATAAGGCTGGAATATTAGGACTGGTCAAAAAAATCAAGGTCTCTTCAGTCTTAATCCTCCTTAAGACTTCAAGCAGGTATTTATAATTAAAGCCCATCTCCATCTCTTCATCCTGGTAGGAAACATTTATCTCTTCTTCTGCTTCACCTACAGTTGGAGTTGCCACCTCTATCTTTAGTTTGTCCGGTTTAACTGTAAATTTAAGGGTATTAGACTTCTCTAAGGTCATAGTGGCCACCCTTCGGACGCTATTTATAAATTCTATAGTCTCTACTTTTATATCTTTGGTCTCTCCCTTAGGAATAACCTTAGTGAAATCCGGAAAATCTCCTTCAAGCAACCTGGAAGATAAAATAGAAGAAGTTGTAGAGAAGCTTACCCTATTCTTGCCTATCTTAAGGTCTATTTTATCCTCATTTATTATCTTTACTAACTCATTTAATGTCTTGGTAGGAATTACCACCTCTTTCTCCACTCCTGTTCCTTCTATCTCTTTCTCAATAAAAGCCAGACGATTACCATCAGTAGCCACCATTATTATCTTATTATTTAAGATTTTAAGATCCGCCCCATTTAAGATAGTTCTCATTTCATCAGTAGCCGCGCAAAAAATAGTCTTTTTGATCATATCTTTAAGGATTAAGGTAGGTAAGGTAATACTTACTTCCTCTTCAAGAGAAGGAAAGACAGGAAAATCATCCTTAGATAATCCGGTTAAATGGAAGATTGCTTTTTGACAGGTAATCTCTACTTTATCCCCTTCTTTTACTTCTAAGTTAATCTTATCCTCAGGCAGCTCACGAATGATTTCTTGTATCATCTTTACTGGAAGAACAATCTCCCCGCAAATAATAACCTCTGCGGGCATCCGGATTGAAAGGCTCATATTTAAGTCAGTAGCCTCTAAGACTAATTCATCTTCTAAAGCCTTTAATAGGAAGTTGGAAAGAATAGGCATAGTTGGATTCTGCGAGACAACTCCACTTAAAGCATGTAAAATGTTGAAAAAATCCTCTCTTTGAAATACAATCTTCATTATTACCACCTCTTAAATAGTTGTTGGAAAGTAATGCGACTTTTGACGGAAATTAACCTCATTCTCTTCATTCCATTCACAGATGTAGGGAGCATTTAAAACTACGGTTAGCAGCTCTGTCTTGAATTTCAACCTCTCTTTCTTACTATAGAGAATGATGATAAAATCATAACTATCTTCCTTTAATCTCTTGATTAAGGGAGACTCTTCATTAAAGACATTCAGGATATCCTTCTCCTTGTATTGAACAACCTGGCTAACTCCTTCTATCTGACCGCTAAAAATCTTAGACTTAGTCAAAAGGGTAATCTTTGGAGAAAAGAGCTTCCTCTTTAATCCTTCTATTATCCTTGAAAAATTATCTACTCTTACCGACTCTATTATTAGGATACTCCTAACAATTCCTACCCCTCTAAAATTATCGACAACTTCTTCTTCTGTTATCATTGTAAAATTAAGAAATATAATAATAGTAATAATAAGGCTGTGAATAAGTGCTCACTACTCACTACTCACTACTCACTACTCACTTTATAGATATAATAACCTGTTAGTAACTATTCAAGCCTACCTTGAGATATCAACAGGTAAAAAGATATCCACAATCTATCAACAACCTTTCCACAACTTTTAAACATAACTACTCAGATATTAAAATATAACTACGAAAGGCGCTAAAAAACGCTAAAAATTATTTTTTAATTTCCTTCATTTTCGTGTCTTTCGCGTGTTTCGTAGTTTTCTTTTTAAGACTAATATGACCTTTAGTAGTTTTAAGGTATCTTTTAGAGTTATACGGCTGAGCAGTTACTTTTAAACAAGTACTTCTCTTATCCTCTCTACATTATTCTTTAAAAATTGATCATTTTCCATCTCGCGAGCTATCTTTTTATAAGCATGTAAAACGGTTGTGTGATTTCTCCCTCCAAACTCCTTGGCAATTTCAGGTAAGGAATAATGGGTTAACTCCCTTGATAAAAACATAGCCACCTGACGGGGAAAGGCAATATTGGCCGATCTGATCTTAGCTTTTAAATCAGAAGGTTTAAGATTAAAATAAGAGGCCACTCTTTCCTGAATAGATGAAATTGAGATAGTCTTTGTTATATTCTCAGTTGAGATATCGGCAATCATTTTTTTAACTAAATTGATATCTATTTTTGTATTTTCTAAAGAAGAATAAGCTATTACCCGGGTTAAAGCCCCTTCCAACTTTCTTATATTTGTTTTAATCTGAGTGGCTATAAAATGAAGAATTTCATCATCGATCTTTATTTTATAACCTTCTATTTTTTTCTTTAAGATAGCTACCCTTGTCTCAAAATCCGGCGGCTGAATATCAACGATCAAGCCTGATTCAAATCTTGAGCTTAAACGGTCTTCTAAGGTAGAAATCTCCTTTGGCGGTCTATCTGAAGAGATGACTATTTGCCGGCCGGAATCATAAAGGGTATTAAAAGTGTGAAAGAATTCATCCTGAGTCCCTTCTTTACCACTAATAAATTGAATATCATCTACCAATAAACAGTCGGCATTTCGATATTTATTTTTAAAATTAATAGCCTTACCGCTACGAATAGAATTAATAAATTCATTCATAAATTGCTCTAATGGAATATACTTAACCGTTAATTGCAGATTCTTCTTTATATTATGGCCAATAGCGTGCATTAAGTGAGTCTTTCCAAGTCCCGCTCCGCCATAAATAAAGAGCGGATTATATATGGAAGCCGGATTTTCAGCCACAGCGTGAGAAGCAGCATGAGCAAAACGGTTATTTTCTCCAACTACAAAGTTAGAAAAACTATAATTGGACTTAAAGAAGGATTTAGAAGAGTCTTTCTTTTCATCCTCCTTCCTTACTTCTTGAGGAGAGATAATAAAATTAATAGATACCTTATTATTCTTTAATCTTCTTATGGTATCTTCTAATACAATTTTATAATGCTTTTCCAAATAATTTTTAGAAAATTCGGTGGGTACACCAACTTTTAGCTCTTCTTCACTTAAAGAGAGAAATATAGTTGGCTTAAACCACATCTGAAAACTTTCCTTATTAATACTCTTATTAATGACAGATAAAGTTTCTTCCCAAAGATTTTGCTGCATCTGACCTCCTTTATTAGCTGATAGCTCATAGCTCATAGCTGATGGCTAATAACTATGAACTATGAACTATCAGCTATCAGCTATCTAACTGTTTATAAAGTTATACACAGGTTATTCACAATTAGTCAAGAGAAATTTGTTATTCGCTTAAAGATTAGCGATGTAAATCCTGATTTTAGAGGGAAAAAGCAAGAAGTCTAAGTTAAGCGAAAGTTATACACAAGGGTCATTATATAAACATTAAGATAAAAAGACAAGAGAAAAATTAGCAGGTTTGAAAAAAGGATGCAAGGTTCTATAAGACAAGCAGGATATCCCCCCTTTTATAAAGTAGTGGTCTAATTAAGAGGGGATAAGTTGGCTTAAACAATCAACATCGCATCTCCGAAGCTGTAAAAGCGATATTCTCTAATTATGGCCTCCCTGTAAGCAGAGAGGATATTGTCTAAGCCGGCAAAGGCAGAAACTAACATTAAGAGGGTTGACTTTGGAAGATGAAAATTGGTGATAAGAGCATCTACTGTCTTAAACTTATAAGGTGGGTAGATGAATAGGTTGGTTAGGCCAGAGCCTGGATGTCCGGTGGGGTGAGCCGCTGCTTCTAAGGTTCTCACCACAGAAGTGCCGCAGGCAATAACTCTTCCTTTAGCCTCTCTGATTATCTTAGCCTGGTCTTCTTTGATTTGGTAATATTCCGGGATTAGCTTATGCTTTTCTATATCTTCAGATAGCACCGGTTGAAAACTTCCCGGGCCAAGATGGAGAGTAACCATAGCTATCTTAACCCCCTTTTTAGCGATTAAAGAGAGGAGAGGTTTGGTAAAATGTAGGCCGGCCGTAGGAGCGGCAGAGGAGCCGGGAGTCCTGGCGTAAATGGTCTGGTAAGAGAGGCTGTCTTCTATTAATTCTTCCTGCCGCTTAATATAAGGAGGTAGGGGAGTGTGGCCCACCTCATCTAATATCTTGAGGAAATCTCCCTCATATTCAAACCTGATTAGCCGATGGCCCCCTTCTTTTGCCTCGACTACCTCACCCTTTAATTTATCTAAGAACCTGAGCCTTGTCCCCTTCTTTAGCCTTCTGGCCGGTCTGGCCAGGGCCAACCAGGTCTTGTCATCCCTTCGAGAATGGATTAGAACCTCTACTTCCTTCTCCTCACCGATGATCCTTCCCCTGAGGCGAGCGGGAATAACCTTAGTCTCATTTAGGACCAGGACATCGCCCGGGGACAAAAAACCAAGAATGTCCTTAAAGTGGCTGTGAATAATCTGACCTGTCCCTCGATCAAGAACCAATAGCCTGGCCTCATCCCTTTGTGCAGGAGGGTGCTGGGCAATTAAGTGGGATGGAAGGTGGTAGTCGAAATCAGAGAGGGAGTAGGTATTGGCACTCATCAAGGATTACAGACTAAGAAACTCTTTAGGATCGCAAGCATTCTCAATAGCTACCGATTTGGTAATTATTCCTTCTCTAAAAAGTCTCTTTAGATCTCTATCTAAACTTTGCATCTTGTATTCTCCTCCAGCCTGAATGGTGCTGGGCAGCATCTGGAGCTTATCGTCCCGAATAATATTTCGCACCCCTTCAGTGGCAATTAAGACCTCGCAAGCCGGAACAAGCCCTTTTATGTCTGTTCTTGGAAGTAAAATTTGGGAGAGAGTCCCCTGGAGGCAGTTAGAAAGCTGGGTTCTCACCTGGGCGTGGCGCTCCCCGGGAAAGACATCCAAGATCCGATCTATTGTCTGGGCTGCAGCTGAGGTATGAAGGGTGGCAATAACCAGGTGGCCTGTTTCCGCGGCATTTAAGGCGGCCTGAATGGTCTCTTTGTCTCGCATCTCCCCCACTCCAATTACATCCGGATCCTGACGAAGAATGTGATGTAAGGCGGCATTAAAAGAAGTAGCGTCTTTATAAATTTCCTGTTGAACAAAGATGCTCTTCTTATGAGTGTGAACATATTCGATAGGATCTTCAACGGTGATGATCTTGGCTTTACGAGTGTTGTTTATTAAATCAAGCACAGAGTAAAAAGTAGTTGTCTTTCCACTGCCGGTCGGGCCGCTAATGACAATTAGTCCGTGGGGCTTATTGGCTAAGTCTTTAAGAACCGGAGGTAGAGACAAGGCTTCTATAGATTTTAATTCAAGCTTTCTCACTCTTATGGCGGCTTCAACCATACCTCGATGAAAATAGACGGCAATCCTGAAGTGCCCCAAATCATCCCGAAGAAGAGAGAAACAGAGCTGTCTCTCCTCCTCTAAGATCTTTTCTTGCCCTTCCCTTAAGAGGCTGTAGATCAGCTCCTTAATTTCTTCAGGTTTTAAAGGAGGGGCATCGATAAAGAAGATATCCTTTCGAATCCTTAAGGCTGGAGACATATTACTTACTAAGTGAATATCCGAAGCCCCTTTTTCTACAGCAATTTTAAATAATTCTTCAATGGTCATTTTAATCCTCCTTAAAATAGTAGACTGAAGGCTGAAGACTGAAGGCTATTAGAAAAGTATCGGCGACAGGTTTAGGCTTTAACCTTCAGCCTTCAGTCTATCTACCTGACTTGAAAAAAATCAAGAAGCTGCGATATTCTTGACTTCATTTCTTTTCGTAAGACAATCATATCAATTAAGCCATGCGAAATCAAGAACTCAGACCGCTGAAATTGCGGCGGTAATTTCTTGCCAATGGTCTGCTCGATTACCCTTGGGCCGGCAAAACCAATCAAGGCCTTTGGTTCAGCGATAATAATGTCCCCCAAGAAAGCAAAGCTGGCTGTTACCCCGCCTGTCGTAGGGTTGGTCAAGAGGGAGATGAAGAACCCTCCCTCTTTTGCAAATCCGGCCACAGCCGATGAGGTTTTGGCCATCTGCATGAGAGAGGCTATCCCTTCTTGCATTCTTGCCCCACCAGAGGCAGAGACAATAATTAGCGGAAGGCTCTTCTTCGTGGCATACTCAACAAGACGGGTGATCCTTTCTCCAACCACTGAGCCCATACTTCCGCCCATGAAGGAGAAATCAAGGACACCGACAGCCACCTGGTGTTGGCCGATCCTTCCTTCTCCGGTAATACAAGCGTCTAAGAGACCGGTCTTTTGCTGGCTCTCTGAGATTCGGTCCCCGTATCTTTTGGTGTCCTCAAAGGAGAGGAAGTCAACTGGAGAAAGATTGGCCTCCCTTTCTTTGAAACTGTCTTTTTCTAAGAGCAGATTAAGCCTTTCCTCTGCTCTAAGCCGAAAATGCCAGTTACACTTAGGACAGACCTTAAGCGCGTCTTCCCACTCTTTTTTATAGATTAAGTTGCCACAGTCCTCACACTTTACCCACAACCCTTCAGGGATGCCTTTTTTTCGATCTTGAGGAGTTAAAGTCGTAAACTTGGGTTTAGAAAATAGTGACATTTTAAGATCGTCCTCCGTGTTCGTTGTCCGTGACTGTTATTGATCTTTTTACGGACACGTTAAACGGACACGAGCCACGGTTCATCATTTCTCCTCATCCAGAGTAAAGTTAACAAAACTTGATCTTTTCCCCAAGGCTGTTATCTCCTTTGAAGTCTTGACAAAGCCTTCTTTTTCTGCCTCGACTAAATGTTCTCCAGG
>Ga0180007_10005210_pt1 | contig 13312 bp, 14 predicted proteins | sample MM_PC_MetaG_FD_121122 | JGI IMG/M metagenome (GOLD analysis project Ga0180007, IMG submission 121122) | Groundwater microbial communities from the Aspo Hard Rock Laboratory (HRL) deep subsurface site, Sweden - MM_PC_MetaG | ecosystem: Environmental > Aquatic > Deep subsurface > Groundwater... | reverse complement strand
CCTTGTGGGGGGTTGGTTAAGTAATAAGCCTTTCCAGAACCAATTTCCCTTAATGTTTGTATAGGTTGACCATAGTTTAATGTTATATTTTGAACCAAGTATTCTTCGCCTATGGGTGCATTAATAGTAAGCAACATCTCAGATGCTTTAAGCAATGGGGCGCTTTTGTATTCAGCATTTACGCCATAGATATCATTACCCATTTATTATCCCCTTATATATTATAGGTGGCCTGGGAAGACCACCTATATAACTTTCTTTAAACAGTAATGGTAATATCGATATAATTTAAAGGATAAGAAAAATATAATCTTATCTCAATAAGTAAACCATCTTCCCTATCTGGGTCAATCTCAAGCTTGGTAATATCATAAGCAACTACTTGTGGGCCACATTGTTGGTCCACGGATTCGGTTTTACTGAAAAGGTAGCCTTCTATGTTGGTCCTTATTTGTGAGATTACTCCAGTATGAAGATTATATTTACCTATAAATGGTTCCACTATATCCAAAATACCATAGCATAACGCATCGAAGTTTTCCGTTACAGAATCTTCCCGATATTTTAAATCTGTAACATTAGTGGTTAGTTGATGTCTTATGTAAGGGGCTTGCCCAACACTGTCTTGGGTAATAATAAAGTTACCACCACTGGCCATAACATCTAATTGGTCATCTGTGAAGACAGACAAACATTTATTAACATTGTCAACATTTAGCAAAGTATAATTAGTCATCGGTTGATGGGGGGGTATACTGGCTTTAAACCCTGCAACAACAGCAGGTAAATAATAACCAGGATGTGTTTCGTTATACCCTTCAAACTCATCAGGGGCTATTATGTCCACTCGGCTATTGCTATAAGATTGACCATAGTAGGCGGCCATCTCAGCCAATTCTTGGTTTGTTGGTGTATGATAAACATAAATGGAAGACGGGACATCCTGTGTAGATCCGAAATCTTCCACTAATTCCAACTCTGTTGGGGTTGGAATAGAGCTAATTGTGTAAGTTGTACCCAGGTAAACCAGCTTATCACCAGCTTTAACCACATCGAAGTTAGCATTCGTGGTAGTGAGAATATTATAAGTACCAGCTTCATCGGGATTTTCTATAATGGTTCCTGTGTAATCGCTACCCGCAGAGGTACCAATAACATCAAAAACAGAAGGTAGTGTACGGGAAATTATACACTTACGCCATTTATTTTTATTACTCATTTTATTTATATGAGCAATAACGGCATTGATGACAATGGTGCTATCGCTAATAACAGCTATTCTATAGACCTCTGTTTTGTTTCTAACTTCAAGCTTTTCCATCAAGGAAGACCAGCCAGCAGCATCATTGGTTTTAGGGTAGGCAAACCTGATAGGGATACCTGCGCTGGCATCCAAGGCGAACCTGGCAGCTCGCGCAGCAGGATTGTCTATATCATCTTTACCTAATTGTGCCTCAATAACTGGAATCGAGGAACTTGACAGAGTGATAACGCTTTCCGCATTCAGTGTATGTAAGCCTCTGTAGTCTAAATACATGGTGGCTTGATCTACAGCCAACTCCTCTGTTTCGCTCCAAGTATCCTCCAATACTTTAATATAAGAGTTTACTGTTACGGAAGTTGCCTCAGAAAGCCAAGCTGTTTGCGATTCATTTTCAACCCTCTGGTGCCCAATTTCCAAAGAATCTTTATTGATGCTTATTTTGACATCCAAATTTTGTTTCGTAACAACCACTGTCCATCTATCAGTTGTCTCAAATGGATCTGTACCAGTAAAGGTGATATATAGCTGGTTGGCAAACAAGATTGGGGTGGCGGCAGCGCTAATGACTGTTGCGCTTGTACTGTCATCTAATCCGGAAGAAGAGGTGACAGAGAACTCTGCCGTGGCGTATGCCCCGGGAGTTGTAACAATAATTGTGTAAGTTTCAGTGGTATATAGTTCCAGAGCTTTGTTGGTTGGGATATATGATCCAGTTACAACAGCGGTATTATGGGTGGGGGAAGGGTTAGATCCACCATATACCATCGCGCTTGGTGTACAAGTATTGGCCTCAGCAGGAATACTATCTTTTACTTTGATAATTTTATAAGAGGTATTTTTGGAAGCATTGGCTTTAACCGAAAATTTATCCCCTTTGACAAGACCGCCTTGGGTATTAGAGTTAAAATAAACTTGTACCCCATAATCCCCAATCGTTACAGGGTATCCCGCTCCGGCACCCAGGACACTGATAAGCTTGTTACCATCTGTATATGTAGAGGTGATACGAATAATGGCAACTCCCCAAATACCACCTTGTACAACTTCCATGAAATAGTTTGTATCAACTGGACCTGAAAAAGTACCAATTTCATTACCAACCACAGCATCAATTGTCTTTTTCACCGTAACGGTCCAATAATCACCGACCACCAGATTGGAAGAAATCGCCGGGGAAAAGGTAAGAGTTACGCCACCTACGCCTAAAGGTATGGCATAAGCAAATCCTGGGAACAACCTATTAAGTACTTGATCCTTCCCTGATGCGGTGGTAATTTGAAGTCTTGCTAAAGATGGGGCGCAAGAAATTACAAAAGTGTCCCCAGAAACCAATGTTCCAGCAATTGTAAACTTAAATTGGCAACCTCTGGTTGGGCTTAAATCCACATAAGTATCCACAGCCGGGGTTGTTTGCTCGGTTGTGTTATCTGTACCGGAAGAAGATGTAATTGTGTAGGTGGCTGTCTCTAAAGCTCCGCCTGTTATAATAGTGACAGTATAGGTTTCTGATGCGGAATAATCATAAATGGAGTTTGGAGCAACCTCGGCCCCAGATGATGTATTATTAGCCACAGTTTGGTTATTTGGAACTGTGCCAGCTTGGGTTACACGAACTGTAATAACATCCTCAATTACATCATCATATAAACTTCCTGCATATGTACCCCCTGTATTGGAAGCAGCAGTAACGGCCCCAGAGTTGGGACCAGCGGCGGCAGCCCCGATAGACCCCACTTGAAGGGCTTGATTCCCACTATTTGTTACAATACCTTCTATACTAGAGGTCGAAGTATCAGTTTCCATTCCAGATACAGTTGTATTAAAGGATTGGCTACCAGTATAAATTGTTACTGTATCCCCTACAACAACCCCTCTATCATTGAAAATAGTGCTATGGGGGTATAGTCCATCACTGTCTGTGGCGAAGATTAAACTATCTGACAACAATGTCCTAATTTTGTTAGTGGAGTTATAAAGCTTACGCCAAGTAGACCCTTCAGTGGCAGAGTTGTAATATAGCAATCGTGCCTGTTTAAAAAGAAGCTTGGTATACTCTGTATCAATAATACTAAGAGCTTCTTTGTTAGGGTACGCATATTCATGGTTTTCCGGATCTTCACCAGAATAAGTGCCTAATTGCTCCTCTTTTACATTATATCTTGGAGCTAAAACTATAGTAGGAAGATATTTTTCTTCGCTAACCGCACCCGTTACGAATTGTTGGTTAATTTTAACTCGTGGTTTTTCAATAGTCATAATTTTAAACTCTCTCATTAATTGTTATTCTATTAAGTTTAGGCTTTTCTAACGTTAGCCTCCAGGTAAAATCGAATGATAGAACTAAAGAAATTTCTCCACTATAAAAATCCTTATCTATTTTTAGTATATCTGTTTCTGACACACCCACTATATCGAACTTTCCGAACCCTAAATGTGTTTTAATAGGCTCTGAAAAGATAGTAAGATAGAGGAATATTTCATTAAGTAAAACCTCTACCTCCCCAGAAACTTTACCTGTAACTATTATACTATAATTTGCGGTAATAGGCACCCAAAAATCATAGCTATATGGGTCTTCTGTTAAAAGACTCCTATAATCACCAGAAACACGCCCTTCCATTCTGGGCACCCAGGATTTTCTTTTTATGAAAATACCTGGGTAATTTTCACAATTAGTAGGGTTCCATTCCTTTTGTATCTCTATTAGTACCTTAGATTCAATCGGATTTTGATCATATTTAAACAATGTGGAATTATGGGAAAAATAATCCTTTAACAAAATTATTAATAGCCCAGATATACCAAGCATAGACCTATCCACAGTGTTAAACTCTGGTATATTTTCCCATCTTTTATATGTTTTAGTAAAAACAGACATTAGTTTACTCTTTTAATTGTTAAGGCTTTTGTGGAATTAGTGTCCCTTTCGTCAGGATAAAAGGCTTTTATCCTAATAGCTTGTTTTATTTTGGCCACCCCATTAGCCCCATACTTGTTTATAAACTCTACAAAGGAAGCGACCTTCATATTTTTAGATGTTATTGACCCAGATAATTGCCTATTCATATTTAAATTCAATGGTTTGGCCGGAAAGCCTGGGTTTCTTAGCCCCACATTTTTTATATCTGGAACTATATTTGCCTGCTCATCTAGCTTCATCTTCATATCTTCTGCTTTTTCTACATTGTGTTCAAACATAACAATCCTTCTATAAAAAAAGGCTCTATTTCTAGAGCCTTAAGGAGAAAAAGTATGGAAAATATATCGGGCCTATAATAAGTAATCACTGACATCCACCTTGTTGATTATAGACTTAGGGGATACCAATGATGCATTAAATTGCTGGTCTATGGGAAAACTCCTATACCTTGTTATACTAGGCTCATTTTGTACTTCCCACCTATTATTGTTTATTATATCTATAATAACATCTCTTGTCGATACTAATACTTTGTTAGTCAATCTTATTTGGGACATTTTTTGTTCAATAGTGCCTACTTCAATTGTCTGCTTATTAACTGGGGCCTCCACTATTTCTGCCCAAGTCTCTTCTGGGGTATGGTATCCATCCTTTATTTTTGTCCCGTAACAAGCTGTACAGTTACTATTGAATATGGTATTGGTATTGGGATCTACACAGTAAGTACATACTGGTCCGAATTTCTTAGCCTTTAATACAAGGACTCTTAGCCCTATTTTCTTTTCGAAATATAAGGTTTGTTTCCTTACTAACTCTCTTGCGTTATAAAACTCTTGTTTATCAAGCTTGTGATACAAGTTAATGGTTTCAGAAAAGGGAACTACATCATTGTTTATACTTATATAAGGGGGGGTACAGGTAACTTTTACTTGTAAATCCTGCCTAATTTCTTTATATAGCAAGGGAGTATATTTAATAATAAAAGAATACTTGTTATAAAGGGTTCCAGAGTTATATAATATGGAATTTGTACTATCCAACAATTGTACCATAAATAGATAATCCCCTGTTAATTGGGGATTATCTATCTCCCATAATACCTTGATAGATTCAGGCCATATTGGATAGGCAAATAATTTAGTAAATTTCATATAATTGTATAACTTTAATACCCATGTTGTTTAGAGAACATATCTTCGTATTGTGAAGTTGTTAGATTTTGTATAAATTTAGGATCTACATTGGACATCTGCGGTGGCGGCATCGTTTTTTTACCAGAAAAGGCATACGGGTTATATGTATCAGCTAAGGATCTGCCTGTTTTTTTGTCTGTTGCTCTTGTCATCATATAATAACGAAGTAACTTCTCATCCGGAGTACCTGCGAGTCTTTCTTCCATCCCCTCCCCTATTTTGTCATAGCCAAGACCTATCCATTTAAAGGGTTTCATCGCGAAGTGACCTAAACCATAGCCCACATCTTTTAGCATTCTCCAACCAGAAGCACCTAAATCTTTAAGCTCTTCAGTAACTTTATCTGTTGATTGATTTGGTTTTATAGCCGGTTTTATAGCTGGTTTTACAGTCGGTTCTCCATATCTATATCCTGTGTATCCACCAAGCAATCCTCCACCAAGCCCTCCTAATAATGTATTTTGTAAAGTACCCCCACCCAAAGTATATCCTAATGCTCCACCTCCCAAGGTACCTAATCCGCTTCCTATAATAGCACTTCGTTGCTCTGGTTGTAAACTCTTATTCCAAAAATTACTAATTGAATCAGTAATGCCCGCTCTTTTTTGTAATTTTTGTACATACACTTGATCTGTAACACCAGACAAGTTAGCTTCTTTTATAAATTCGGATAAAGACATATATATATATCCTCTCAATATTCTGAGTATAGAATATTTTATACTAGTTTATAAGATTTTGGTAGTTAGGTTAGTAAAATTTACATATATAATTTAACCTAACTACCCAATTATAAAAATAGATTTAGTAAATATAATAAAGTATCATTTACATTTTTTTATACCATTAAACTAAAGCCCACCCTTGGTTTTTGCTTCATATATTTTTCTATTAATATAATCTTCTCTATTATTAGCATTTTGATGCTGCTGACTTCTAGGATTATCTGGAAGTTGTTTAACCAAATCGCTTAAAGAAACAGGCGGGGCAGGTGCGGGATATTGTTTAGCATACTCACCATTAAACAATCCAGGGTACTGTGCATTGTAAGGTGAATATTGAAGTTCTTCTGGTGTCATATAGTAACCCGCTCCACCACCAACACCAGCGCCTATTCCACCTCCTAGAAGAGCGGATTGCCAATCTTTACCAGCCATATAACCAGCACCTGCACCAACTCCTCCCCCAATCAGGGCACTAATTAATGCGTTTCTTTGCTTGTCACTCATTGCTTGCTTTTGAAATTGTTGTTCCACAGCCAGCATTTCATTGGCAACCTTCATCAATTCATGGATGTGTTCGGGGTTATTAATACCTCTAGCTACACATTGATCAATAAAACCTTTGTCTAAAGCTTGTTTAAGCATTGTATTTTATCCTTTAATAAATAGGAATACTCATGTATTCACTTTCAATTGTTTCCCATCCAGCATTTATATTTTCTGCCGTTTTTTTCATTATAAGTTCATTCTTATATAGATTACCGAAATAGTCAGCCATTTTTATATAAAAGCCACCTTGGGAGTCATCATCTATAACAAGACCACCACTTTGTGCAACCAGGTGATTTCGCTCTTTAAAAATTCCTTGCCCAAGAAGGAGGAAATAGGTGGTACCATAAAGAAGCAAAGCTTTATATGGAAAGGTGGCCTCATTATAGATATTTGTCTCAGGTGGCGTTGTATTCCACTCATCAATAGTGAATATTATGGCTTTTCTAATACGTTCAGGGGTAAACTCTGATTCCCCCAGAAGTTTGTTAGTCTCTGGAAAATCATTAAGGAAAAGTTTAATGTCTTCTACTCTTAATGCGTTATTCATGAGTCTCCCCCCTCTATTTTCTTATGGGTTAAAAATATTTTTGGTAAAGCATCTAGTTTCTATGATGCTGATCCCGACTATCTCATAAGTGCTGAAAGATAGCCAATCTTTACGCTGTTCAATAAAGGTTGTCGGTTCGTCCAAGGTGTAAAACTTACCAATAAACTCTTCAGGTGCCCAAAAATATACAACCCCATCAGTTACCAAATCAGTTTTTATGGTTTGTATAATTTGGATACCATTAACCTGCGGGAGAATCCCTTTACTGAAAGCATCGGCTCCGTAGGTACCAAACCCCATATCCGAGGTGTAATCCCACTTGAAAAACTCTCTAAATGTACGCACGTTCATCAAGGCGAATTTTATACTCTTATTGGGGAAAAATCTTTGTTGCGCAGATGCCCAATTAGTTTTGGTTAATCCACCATAAAAATTATGAATTTGCTCTGCGGGGTTAGCAGCAGCAATAGTCTCTGCGGTATTAATAAGACTTGTGTCCTCTACCGTCTGTAAATTTTTTATGTCTTGGTCTTGAAGAATTTTTCTAAGGTCACAAGAATACGTGGTAAGTTCTCTAATATTTACAACGTGTTCTTTACTTTCTATCTTACCAAAACGAACTTCCCCTAATGCCCCTTTAATAAATTCAGCATCAGGCATACCCCGAAGCGGAACATACGTAGCAGTTGAGTTTGGCTCTTTTTCCACAAACTTACGAAGAACTGTGGGATCTTCATGCCTATCAAGTTGGTTATTTTCAATCTTTAATGCAGGGAGTATTTGGGAACGAGCAATACCATGTTCTTTAACTCCATCGCGAACATAAGAATCCACAGTATACTGTGCTTGCTTTTTCATTTCGGGATCTTTAGAGGTCCATTTAGATACAAAAGATCTAGTTAGGTCCGCGCCATTGTTTATGTCCATTACATATCCTTTCGGTTTATTTATTAGCTTCTGGTTAAATCAAACCCTAACATGCTAACGCCATTAATAGTTTCTACTTTAATATATCGACCAATTACAGGGGCACCAGCACCAGCGTGGATGGTCAGAATACCCTCTTCCCCACCAGCAACAGAAACTTGAAGTCTACATCCGGGGGTGTAAGAAGGCCCCACTTTAAAGTAGCTAGTAAAAAAAGACCCATTTTCTTTAATAACCGCTAATAAATTACCCTGTTCTTTATCCTGCGTAGACATACTTAACATGGCATATTCATTAGCAGCACCAATAGCCTTAACTAGAAGATTATTGGAATCTAAATAAACAAACATCCCTTCCACAATACCCTCAGCAGTTTTAGGGGTATAATTTCCTTGAAGACATTGATGTGGATAATTCCTAATGATATCAACAGCCATTACATGACTCCTATATTATTGTTATTTTAAGATAGCATAAGACGTTGGAAAGCGTCTAATTTTTTATTACTTACATTTGGTCCAGGGGTAGAACTACCAAGCTTATAACTATAAGAAGGTACTTCTAAATGATCTAGTACACTAATTGGGTTATCTAAAGCATCATCATAAATTCTATCTGCTTCAGAGTGGGTAAGGGAGCCTTTCTTAACTAGATCATCGAGCTTGTTACGTAGTTTAGTAACGAAATTTGTCTTTTGCTCGGCTAGTTTTTCTAACTCTGGTTGTGCTACCGAAATATAATCTATAATGGTAGTATCCAGTTTAGATTTACCCATCTATTTTTTCCTTTTCCGACTAATTGCTCTTAAAGCTGCTTCGATTAAAAGCTCATCTTCTAGCTCTTTTTTGTCACCACCTATGCCACCATCAACACCGGCTACTTCAGGAGCTTGGGTTGGTTCATAAACAGCCTGAGCTGCTTCTGGTACAACATTTATCCCTTGAGTGCCTTCCATTGATTCAATAATGGCCTTGGCTACTTGATCGGCATTTGACAAACCTTTTGTGGCTTCACGAACCACATCCGGGGTTAATCTTTCATTAGATGCCAAAGTATTAATGAGGGAATCTTTTTCCTCTTGAGTCAAAATATCCTCAGCCAAGAGCTTTTGTACAACAGGTCTAACCGCAACAAGATCAGCCGCTAGTTTCTGAATGGCAACTTCCGCCATATAAGCACCTGTATCATATGCTTGTTTAACTTCAACCATGGCCGATTGCTTCATCATAGCGTGTTCGGCAATCTCCCTCCCAGTATTATAAATTAGTTGCTCTTGATTTCCACCAGCCATAGCCGATTGCTTCATCATAGCATGTTCAGCAAGCTCCCTCCCAGTATTATACGTCAATTGTGCTTTATATCTGGGATCGATCATACTGGCAATCTTATGTAAAAAAGGAGCCCCTTCAGAGTCTAAAAGTTTAAAGAAGGTTCTAATTCCAGCCTCTTTGCTAACTTTATCTTCTTCCGAAGATGCTTCTTCTTCCTTGTCAGCTTCCATAAGAGCTTTGATAATTTCTTCTCTTGTGGCTTCAGCTTTTTCCTCTTCGGTTTCCTCTTCTTCTTCTTCTTTTTCCTCCTCTTGAGCGGCTTTTTGATACCCAAGAAGAATTTCCTCAGCTAGTTTAGCTGCTTTTTCACTTACCTGCTTTTCACGCTCTTTAGTGAGATCATACGAAGCGGAAGCATTAGGGTTATATCCCTCTTTTACCGGGTTACTTTTTTTCATATCCTCCGGGGTGAGTTCTTTATCCAGTGGCCCACTTAAAGACTCAGCAGGGACACCAGCAGGACTTGTATCAGCCCTGTCACCCTGAAGAACATCCTTTTCGGTAATATTTGCCCGTTTAGATAGGCCGCTTTCCCGTCTGATAATATTATCGATGTCACTCAACAGTCTGTCTATAGACATATTAAACTCCTATAAGTTACATTACAATACTAATCATATTATAAATCAATTAAAAATACCTTGCAAGATTATTAATTTAGAAAATGAGTTATCCTCTAATAATTCTTTGTTATTAGCGATAATAGCTAAATTTAAGGCTGCTACTTTGAGCAAATTCAAATCCACTTCCCCCTTATTCAAAGAGGCTTTACACCTAACTTGCTTATCCGAATTGTCTATTCCCCTAAGACACGCATGTTTGGATAACAATGATCTCCCATTAATTATATCATTTGACAATGGAAAATCTATTAAAGAATTATTTTCAGGCACAAAGTTAAGTAAATTATCCCTGTTATCATTTTCCAACAAAGCTCTATACATCATGTTTTTTCCAGCAGATTTTTCCAACCCAAGGTCTTTAGGGGTTATTGCTACACCAGCTTTTGAAAAGCTGCCTATTTTCTCCTGGACATTATCTATTTTTTTAACAGTGGGAAGCTCCCTTAAAAGGTATTTTAATGAGGGATGCCCTTCCGTGATCCATCCATCTATTTGCTTTTCAATAGAAGCCAAACGTTGCAAAATAGACAGCTTGGATATATTAGAGCTTTTATTTATATGGGCATTACTCTTTGTTAAAAGGTGATCATTAGAACTGTTGGTTAAGGAAGCCACTTTCTTTAAAGTAAAAGCAGTTTTATCCGCCCCTTTAACAACTTCGCTTATGTCAAAAAACCTTGGCTTTGGATTGATGGCAAACACTTGTCGCCCATCTTCTAATATCTTACACATATTATTTTTAAGGTCATCACAATATAACTCAACAGTTTTTGCCTTGTTACCACAGATAGAACAAATATCAAATTTAACCTTACAAGCCATTGAAAGAGGGACAGGAATGCCTTTATTTATTTTATAAACCATCTCGGGGGACTTGGAATTCTCTATCCTTATAATGCCTTCCACCCTCCGCATAACTGGATTATAAAAACTTTTAGCTATGTCACCATAACACTTTGTTGGGTCATCATTTTCATGATGCTTAAAATGCTTTCCGTCCGTTTCAAATGTTTGATGGGTTTCTATTAAGTCACCCTCTTTAAAGTAATCCCCATTTCTGTTACAGCCATAAGCATCCCCCGCTCCTAAAAATAAGGCTAAAGCATAGGTATAAAGAGGGTCTGGTTCATACTTATCATACCAACTTGCCTGCTTTTTAAGCCAGTTATTCTTTTTACTAAATACCTGGATTGGGGCCTCGTTAAAGTCCCATGTATTGGAAACTATTTTTATCATTGTTCATAACCCTAAACAGTAAATACCTCTTCATTTTGAAAGGAATCTGGGATAGCTTTAAAATCAGTCCACACATTTGTTATCCTTATTTTCATATCAGCAGAGTATTTTATAGCCCGTGCGGTAGACAGGGTATGGCCTAGCTCTACCCCATCAAACCTCTGCACAATAGGAAACTCTGAGAATTTTTTTATAGATGTTTCCAATACAAAATCAGTAAAATCCCCGCCTATATCCACAGAGGGGTATCCGAACTTGGCAAGCTTATCCTTCTCTGTAAGATTAAAAACCAATGATATAGTCACCATGTAAACAGAATTTAATACTGTATTTTTTATCCTAACTTCCATGTTATACCCTTACCCCTTCCATATTCTTTTGTGCTTTAACAAGGGCCATCATAGTGTTTAAATCCAACCCACCCATCCCATGTGAGCTAGACAACCGTAGTAAATTTCTTGTAACCTCTTTATTATTGGTAACATCTGGGGCTATATCTCGTATGGAACCATATACATCCAACAATGTATCTGGATCACTGCCTTTTAGATAGGGATCATTGTTGATAAGATCAGTAAACATTGCCCTTGATCGCAATGTGTTAATAACATTTTCTGTTTTTTCCTCAACAGTAGGTTGGATAAGCTTTCTTTTATTCATAAAGTTTTCAGCATAAACATGTGGTGAAAACATTGATCCAATAAGTGGTACCTGCTTTGTTTTTTCATATAAAGTATCTAGTGCAGCTGGTATTTTACCGAAAGGGTTTAATATTTTTTTTGCATAGTCAACAGTTTTATCTATACGTCTCTTACGCTTTTCTTTTTTGATATCCTTTTCTAAAAATTTTCTTTTTTCATCATCTGTAAATTTTGCCCCAGGCGCAGAACCACCAAGTGTTTCTAGCATTTCTAATATTTTTAAGTTTTTAAGAGCAGCACCAGCATCATCAGGGTTTACTTTTAGTACTTTTGGAAGTGCTGCTATTTTATTTAACAGCTTTTCTACCCCAATAAAATCACTATGATAGGTGGTAATACATTGAGGTATTTTTCTTTTGCCTTTATCTAATGACGCTTCCTTTAAAATAATACTATCTGGGCAAAGATACCTTAATTCTGATACAAATTGGTCATTTAATTTATAGCAATCATCAAATGTACGGATATAAGCCGCGCACTTTCTTAATGCATATGCCTTATAATCTGAGCGTCCTTTCTCTGTATCGAAAATATGCTTAGGTGTCCTATCAGTGTAGTCTATATTTAAACCAGCCTCTTTTGTATACTCGCCTTGAAAGGCTTCCTTTTCAATTGATGACCTCTTTTCCATTATACATTCATTATAATAATCAGTAGTTGGAAAGGGGTTTTCTATAAAAGAAGCTTGCTTTTCACAGACATCTTTTGCATCCTCTTTAAATAGTTTTAATATAATGAGCTTGGAATCAGCAATAGGAAAGCTTTCTTCCATATCTTCCCCATCTAGTTGACGTTTAAGGAAGCTTCTCGTGTTAAAGCTTTCCACAATACGCTTAATTAACTCGGGGGTCATATCTTTAGATTTATCACTTAAAACCTCTATGATGGCATCATTTGGGGATGCCTTTTTTTGTATTGCTGAATCAACGATTGACTCAATTAAATATTTCATAGGTCTTCTTCCTTCATTATTTCGGCTAACTGTTCCATTACAGAAAATTTAGGAGGAGGAGTTATTTGTTTATTAAAAACCCTTAGACCCTTAAGCCTAATAGTAACATCTTTTTCGTCCATGCAGTCAAGTAAAGTTGAGTTTATTAACTGGTTAAAAAGGATCGAACTCTCTTCCGAGTTCAATTCTTTAGCCAATCCGAGTCTAGCTTTTGTGTAAGCCTCACCCTTTACAAAGTAGCGCAGTATGTCCGACTGCCTTGTTTGCTCTAAATAGTCTAATATATAAGGTCGCCCCAATTCGATTAAAAAATCAACATCAAACATGTTATATTTATACTCTTG
>Ga0180007_10005209_pt1 | contig 13313 bp, 12 predicted proteins | sample MM_PC_MetaG_FD_121122 | JGI IMG/M metagenome (GOLD analysis project Ga0180007, IMG submission 121122) | Groundwater microbial communities from the Aspo Hard Rock Laboratory (HRL) deep subsurface site, Sweden - MM_PC_MetaG | ecosystem: Environmental > Aquatic > Deep subsurface > Groundwater... | reverse complement strand
ATTTTATTTATGGACCAAAAAACCAGAAAATATTTAGAAATTATAAAGATTATTTTTATTTTATTGCTAGTTTTAGCAATTTTTAAATATTTTTTTCCAGTCTTAAGCACAGAAGAATTTAAACAGTTGATTAATAATTTAGGATGGCGAGGTCCTTTGATTGTTGTTGCTTATACTGTGATGTCGCATGTTATAGCTCCGGTTGTGGGTTCGCCTTCTTTTTTTGCGAGTTTGGCTATTTATGGAACAGGAAAAGCCATACTTTTTCATTACATAGCTAGCTTAATAAGCGCAGTAATTAATTTTTACATCAGTCGCTTGTTGGGCAAAAAATGGATAATACGATTAGCAGGAAAAAAGGTTATCAATTCAATAGATAAAATAATTGATAAACTAGGTGTAAAAATGTTAATTATTAGCCGTTTATTTGGTTTTTCTATTTTTGATGTAATCTCTTATGCCGCAGGTTTAACTCGCATTTCTTTTAAAAAATATTTTGTTATTACAAGTATTTTTAGCCTAATTCCATTGTTGTTTTTTACTACGATTTTTGGCAGTTTTGAAATGACGGCTAAAAATATATTCTTTTTTATAATATTTTTGACAATCACTGGTGGAATTTTTGTAGGAATAATGAATAAAATATTGAAAAAAGCGCTGTAACTTTTTATTAAAAACTTTTATTAAAATTATGAAAATCATTATTGATGCTAGAGAAGCAGGCAATTTTTCTTCAGGCAAGGGGCAGTATATTGGTTGGCTTTTAAAAGAATTTAAGAGAAGAAAAGATCTAGAAATTTTTTGTTTAACAAGAGGCAATTTGCCTGGTCTAATTTGGTATTTTAAAGTTTGGTTTTGGTTGAAATTTATTAAAAAGTACGATCTTTTTTTTTCTCCTACTAGTTTTATTCTGCCTGCTTTAGGTATAAAAAATACAGTAATGACTGTGCATGATTTAGCCTGCTTAAAAAATGCAAAAACTTTGCATTTTAAAACTTGGCTTTTAGAGAGGCTGTTTTTGAAAAGAGCAATTAAAAAAACAAAAGCTGTGATTGCTCCGAGCTGTTCAGTCAAACAAGATCTATTGGGCAATAATTTTTTCTAAATCCAGTTCAAGAATAATGAGTTTTAAATTTTTCCGTAAAAATAAAAAATTCCAGTGAGAATGTTTTTCACTGGAATTTGGAAAGGATTCAGAATCCTTAATTTACCAACCAAATGGAGGATTGTAATATTTGGCTATTAAGTAGCCCCATAGTACAATTCCTCCTATGCCGAGGAAAAATAGGATTAAAATTGCGATTCCCTCGGCTGAATTTATGGCTGGCATTGTTATTTCTGGCGGCACTTTATTCACCTCCTTCTAAAATTTCTCTTATCCTTTTCACCATCTTGCGTACACTGGCAAGACGATAAAAAGGCGAAATTTCTAGGACAATATGTCCTGGAAATTTTATATATTTGACATATTCTAGGAGCTCTATAATTTCCTGCTCCAAAACTCCTTTGCCAAGAATTAAATTTTTGTCAAACATTCCCAGTAGCCCACCTTTAAATTTTATGTCATAAAGGTGGATTATTTTTACCCTGGGAGCAAGAGTCATAAAAGACTCTTTTAATGTTAGATTAGGCCAGCTTTCAGCGGCATAGCCTACATCAAAGCAACAAAGTAAGTTATTTTCATCCAGAAATTTTCTGAAATCTTCTGGATGTTTAAAATTGAATTCTCCAGTAGATCCGCTAAATTTTTCGCGGTATTCAAAAATAATTTTCTGTTGATTTTGATATTGATCCAAATTTTTTAACACTGGAGAACTTGGATCATTCAAATGAGTAACTAAATGGGACCACCAACTCTTTTGAAAGAAAGTTTTTGGCTCCCAATTTTCAGGATAGGCTTGCGTTGATAGAGTAAATAATCTATCTAACAAGCTCCCCTTGCCTTGCGCAAATGGAGTGTGCATACTTTTTATGTGTGCAGGCACACAATTTAAATAGATATCATCAGCGATGATATCTATTTTTTCGTATGATTTTTTGGTTAAAAGCAATTCCACACCACCTGCTCCAGTTTTTTCCTGCAGATGCGCAATTTGCCTGGCTGTTGAAAGCCATGGTCTGAATCCTGTTGAAATACAAATTGGTATCAATTTTTGCCTCCTATAAGCAAAAAAAGACCTTAAAGTCTTTTATGTATTTTTTAAAAGAACTGCTGTAATATTAGCATATTTTTTAAAAGATGTCAACAATTTCTAACATACTTGTCATTTAAATTTTAAAAGCGAGCCTTTTTTTAATTACGGATACTAAAGCGTCCTAATCAACTAAACAGTAATGTTCAGTGATCAAGTATTTTCTAACATAATAATAATGTGTGGATTATACAAAAGAGACTTTACTGATAAACACTATGAGTTCCTATTGAATGAAAGTAAACCGTGTTTTTATCAGCAAATTCAAAAATTAGACGATGTTTATAACCAACAGAAAAAGAATAAAATTTTTTCAATTTTCCATAAAGGCGATGAGTTTTTAAACGACTGTCAAAGGGATTTTGGCGAAAGATTTTTTCTTGCTTTTCAGCTTTATCTTTTATCTGGTTAGGCAGTTTTTTATATTCACGCGCAAATTTAGCTGAATAGATAATTTTCATAAATTATCTTAAATCTTTTAAAGAGTGTAATGTTTTACCTTGTCCAGCCTCAATTTCTTTTTTACTTTTTTCTATTTCTAACAAAAGATTGCCTGCCTGCCAAGAGCGGATCAAAGAGCGAAAAAATTCGCTGACACTAGCGAATCCTTGTTTTTTTACGGTTGTTTTAATTTCTTTAACCATTATTTGAGGTAAAGAAATATTAATGATATTACGCATAGTTTTTAATGAAATTTTTTGTAATAAATTGTATTACAATTATATGATAAGACTGATTTGATGTCAAATGTTTTAAATTTATTTGTCATTTAAATTTATTTTACAGAGCGATACTTTTATATCAACATCTTAATCCCCCTTTCCAGCTCATCCTGCCAATTCTTGCCAAGTTTATCAAAATCAATTCTTAAGCCATTCTCTTTAATTATCCAATACGGATTGTAATCCAATAATTTCCGCACTTTTTTATATGGAATTTCTTCGGCAAAAAGCAAGGATACTGTTTTTTTTGCAGAAGTTACTCCTGTCTGATCTGTGCAAAGTAGAGATTTTATTCTAGCTTTTCTAGCTAAATTTCTTAATTTAATAATCCAAAATAAATTTGAAAGCTTTTGAGGCAGTTTGCCAAATTGTTTCCTGAAAATTGTTTTAATCTCTTTGCTGTTTTGCTGATTTTCAATGCGCGCAATTTTTTGATACCATTTTAAACGCGCGCTTTGTTTTTTAATATAATTTTTAGGAACACTAGCCGTGATTGGCAAATCAATTTTAACTTCCAGAATAGGTTTTTCAATTTTTCCTGTTTTTAATCTTTGAATGGTTTGATTTAAAATTTCCGTATAAAGATGCAAGCCAATTGAGGAAATATTGCCAGATTGTTCTTTGCCTAAAATATTGCCGCTACCGCGCATTTCTAGATCGCGCAGAGCAATTTCAAAACCAGAGCCAAGCTCCTGCATATCTCTTAAAATCTGCAAACGGATCCGGGCTTTTTCTTTTAAAGTATTTTCTTGATATAAAAAATAAGCAAAAGCCTGGCGTTTGCCGCGGCCAATCCTACCGCGCAGTTGATGCAGACTGCCTAAGCCAAACATGGGCGCATTATTCACAATCAAAGTATTAACATTAGGTAAATCAATTCCATTCTCAATAATAGTTGAGCAAACTAAAATATCAATTTTTTTTTGATTAAATTCCTGCATTACATTAAATAAATCAATTTCCCGCATTTGCGCATGCGCTGTGTCAATGCGCGCATTCGGCGCAATTGCTTGTAAAATTTTTGCCATATTTTGGATTGTTTCTACGCGATTGTGCAAAAAATAAATCTGTCCATTGCGCTTTAATTCTTTTGCAATTGATTGACGTATAGTTTTTCTTTTATAAGGCAAGACATAGGTTTTTACTGATTTTCTGCCTAATGGCGCGGTTGTAATAGTTGAAATATCGCGAATACCTGACAAGGAAAAGTTTAAAGTGCGTGGAATAGGCGTTGCGCTTAAAGTCAAAACATCAAGGTTGGCGCGAATTTTTTTGATTTTTTCCTTATGCCGCACACCAAATTTTTGTTCTTCATCAATAATTAGAAGACCTAAATCAAAAAAGTTTACATCCTGCGATAAGAGACGATGAGCGCCAATAATAATATCAATTTCTCCATTTTGAAATTTTTGCAAAATTTTTTTTTGTTCTGCTTTTGGTCTGAACCGATTCACCACTCCAATATTTAAAGGCAAATCTTTTAAACGTTGGCTAAAGGTTTGATAATGCTGTTCAGTTAAAATAGTGGTGGGCGCTAAAATTATAACTTGTTTTTTATCCTCGCAAGCTTTTACTGCCGCGCGCAGAGCTACTTCAGTTTTGCCAAAACCAACATCACCAACAAGCAGGCGATCCATAGGTTTGGCTCTTTCCATATCTTGAAAAATTTCTTGTAAAACTTTTATCTGGTCGTTAGTTTCTGAATAAGCAAAAGTTGTTTCTACTTTTTTTACCATTGAATAGCTGGCAGAAAAAGCATAGCCTGGCTGTATTTTTCTTTGAGCGTAAGTTTCCAAAAGTTCATGTGCAATTTTTTCTGTGTCTTTTTGGGTTTTACGTTTTAGATTTTGCCAAAGCGCGCCATTCAATCGATGGATTTGCGGATGCGGACTGCCAACATAGCGAGTAATTTTATCTGCCTGATCAATGGGTAAAAATAATTTGTCGCTGTCTTTGTAATTTATTGTAAAATATTCTTTTTCTATTTCCTGTAAAATATTTTTTTGCATTTTAGAAAAAATGCCAATGCCATGGTCAATGTGCACAACATAATCATTTGGTTTTAACTCGCTGATAAATAAAGGGTCAAATTTAAATCTTTTTTGTTTAATCTTTTTTTTTAAAGAGCCAAAAATTTCTTGATGAGTAAACAGAGCGATTTTTTGTTTTGGATCTAAAAAGCCGGTAGAAAATTTTTCTTGAATTAAAGTAATATCCTGATAAATTTTTTGAAAATACAGTTTTGCAATTTCTTTTTCATGTTTTGCAGAAACAAATATTTTCCAGCCATGTTTTTTATAATTCTTTACATCCCTTACAAAATTTTCTAAATTAGCATAATAATTATTTTGAGCAGAGATATTTAATGATTGAGCTGTATTTTTTTTATCTGGAAAAGATTGAAAAATTATTTTTGAAAATTTAGGAAATTCTTTAATTATTTTTAATCTTGGTTCATCTAAAATTACGCAAACATTCTTAGGTTTTAAATAATGGAAAATATTTACTTGATCACCTTGAATTTTCATAGGCAGGATTTTTATTTTATTGCATAAACTTTTTGTTTGATTAAAAATTATTTTTTCTATTGTTTCTCCAAAAAGTTCTATTCTAATTGGTTTTTTGAGGTTTAATGGAAAAATATCTATTATATCTCCGCGCATAGCAAAATCGCCTTTTTGCATAGCCTTTTTTTGTTTCACATAGCCTGCTTTTAAGAGAAGGCCTAAAAGAAAAGGCAGAATAATTTTTACGCCCATTTTCAGATGAATAGTTTGCTTGGCAATTTCTACTGAAGATGGCAATTGAATTTTTAAAGATTTTAAATCAGCAAAAAGAATAAATTTTTTATTTGATAAAAAATTGCGTATTATTAAAGTAAGGTTTTCATGGCTTAATAAAATTGGCTTTTTATTATTTTTGACTGGCAATTTTTTAGTCCAAAAACAATATTCTTTTTTCCATTTTTTAGGGTTTTCTGTCAAACATAAAATCACCCTTTTTTTGATCATAGCAGGGGTGTAAGCCAGCCAATAGGGCTTGGCAGAATCTGTTATATTAGTCAGAATTTGTTTGCCAATACTCTGTTTCGCCATATCTTAAGTTTGATGCGCAAGCAATGCAAAACAAATTAGAAGGTGAAAATATATATTTTCACCTTCTAATCTTCTTGACCTTAATCTTAGTATTCCTCCTCCCAATGATTAATTGTAATTGTTGGAGAGAAAGAGGCAGTGCCTAAAACATCATTGATATAAGCGCTATTATAAGTAATGTTCAAAGTTTGTTCAGAGCCTGAAATATCCAATTTTCTAGTCAAAATTCCGCCAGTTAAATTAAAATTTAAAACATGGTTGAAATTGGAAATATTTACACTGTCTAAGGCATAAATTAAACCTTCTCCATTAATATCACCTGACCACAAACCTATAGATATTTTACTTTTGCTTAAGATGCCAGAAGGATCATTTTCATTTTTTGTAAAAGTTAAAAGCGCTTTTCCTCCTGGTGGAAAGCCTCCTGTGCCAATTGTTATATTGCCATCCGCTACTAATAATCCATTGACAGTTAATGATTGACCTCTTTTCACTTGTACCGCGCCTGTCACATAACTGATGCCATCTAAAGTTAAGTTTGGATTATCATTTAACATATTTCTAAATTCATTAGAAGCGTATAAATGTCCTTGTTCTGTCGCGCGATTTTTGTAAGAATTAGCATCATCAGAATCAAAATCTATCATGGGCATTTCTAAAGGATCAGGCGCTGTTTGACATGGTAAGGGTGAAACATTGCCTATGCATTGATTGGCTTCTACACTTAATCCTGCTGTTAAAGAAGACCAAAAAAGAGCGCTTACTATATTTACAGCCTGCGCTTTTAATGTTGGCACAACATTTGCGTTCAATCTTAAATTAAGACTATTATTTGTAAAAATACTGCCATTGTCAACATTAATCGTAGCAGAATTTATAGTTATGTCTTCATCTGAAAAAATAGCAATATTTTCCAGAGGATTAGTGTTTATTGCTTTAAAAACATTAGTTTGAATAATTCTTTGGGCAAATTTTCCGTTGCCTATATCAGCTTTACTGGAAGCTGATATTTCTCCTTTGGCTAAATCCGTGTTTTGTATTTTAATTGTATATGATCCAATAATGCCAAGCGGATTTTCTCGCGTGAATTCAGCAGACCATGCAGGATTGCTTTCAAAATTAGTACGCCAGTTCTCATCATTCTTCAGCTTCCAAATGCATTCAGCAATTCCAGCTTCCGCTAAATAATAAGCTTTTTGACCATAAATTCCGCTTTGTGAAATTCTGCGCTCAAAACCGGACAAACTTAAAAAACCTAAAATAACGATGGTCAAAATACCTAAAATTAAAATTGTAGAAATTAAAGCAAAAGCATTATACGATTTAGTTTGCATTATTTATATTTTATAACTTTTATCTTACTTTAACAAGGTGTTGTTTTTTGATATATTAAGACAAGGGTCTTGTATAGAGAAACTTAAATATTATTCGTCAATTTCAGAAAGGAAGCCAGCTAACTTTTTTCTACACAAGACTCTAAAAAAATGGAAATTAAATCAAAAATAAAAATTATTTTACTTTCTTTTCTTTTGTTTTCCACAAGTCTGATTTTTTATTCTGTTTCTTTTTATGGAAAAGCAAAAATTTATTTTTTTGATGTTGGTCAAGGCGACAGCATTTTAATTCAAAATGAGAAAAATACGCAAATTTTGATTGATGGCGGCCCTTCTAAAAAAGTTTTAGAAAAATTAGGCGATGTTATGCCTTTTTATGATCGTACTTTAGAACTAGTTATTCTTACTCATCCAGATAAGGATCACTTGTTTGGCATTGTTGAAGTTTTAAAGCGATATAATGTAGAAAAAATTATTTTTCCTGATATTCAAGATAATTCAGCTGGTTACCAAGAATTTCTTAAATTAGTCCAAGCAAAGAATATTCCCATTATTTTTCCGAATGGACAAGAAAGAATTATCTTTTCCGGTGGCTATTTGGACATTTTATATCCTTTGAAAAATTTTCAAAACCAGAAGCTAAAAAATACTAATGATGCTTCAATTATTACTCGTCTTGTTTTTAAAAATCAATCTTTTCTTTTAACCGGAGACGCAGACCAAAAGATTGAGAAAAATTTGATTAAAAATAATCTTTATTTATCTTCAAATATTTTAAAAGTTGGGCACCATGGATCAAAAAATTCAACTTCAGATATATTTTTGCAGGCAGTGAGTCCGCAAGAGGCAGTGATTTCCGTTGGCAAGAATTCTTATGGCCATCCGCATCAGGAGATTCTAAATAAATTAGAAAATATTATCATTAAAAGAACGGATCAAGATGGGGATGTTTTATACTAATGCATCTTTTATAAAATTTAGATGTTCAATTTCTATTTTCATGGTAGTTATTTCTTGGATTTTTTTAAGATTGTTTTTTTACTCTTTAAAATTTAAAACTATAAAAATAGGCGGCATATCCTCTGGATACGCCACCTTAAAATTATTTAGACTTAAGGCGTTGTCTTATGACAACACCTAACAATCCAACTAACCCAAAACCCATCAAAATGATAGTTGTAGGTTCGGGAATGGGTTCGGGAGGAATGGGTTCGTATCCCGAGAATGTAAGGGTGTGTAGGTTGTCTACAGTTGGTAGCGTAGACACGACCGATCCTGTTGCAAGATCTACTACAACAAGCGATTTCGGATTTGTCTGTGCAGTAGTAATGCCATAGTACAGGCCAGACGAAAAATCAAAATCGCCGTGATGGGCAGTAGCGCCGATATTATTTATATAGGTCGCTACTCCTGTGCCAGTATCAACAGTATAAACTTTGCCATTATTGTTGACAAGGTACAGGACATCACATTCATCAAAGGCCATTCCTTCTTCTGCAGTATTAATGCTGGCTTCTCCAACTAGAGTAGCTATACCAGTATTTTTATTAATACTGACCAAATCATCCTGGGCAGGCTCCCACCATCCATACATTTGTCCAGTAGAGTTGATGGTTATATTGTTCACTGCTGTGTACATACTGACCAGACCCCATTGATGCACGCCAATGGGCGTGCCAGCGCCGGTTATGGCGTCAATTTCAATGAGCCCATTGTACAAAGGATCATTAATTGATGTCGAACCGTAAAGTTTGCCATTTGTGGCGTCGTATTTTAAGCCATTGACTGCATAACCTATTGAGCCAATGGTATGTATAAGAACGCCGGTGGTTGGATCAATTTCCACGAGCGTGCTAATGTCTCCTCCAGTGCCAGTGGTACCGAGGAGTATTGTCGCCCCTGTTTTTTGCGTAAATGCAATTGCCGTAATTACAACAACTAGAAACATAAGCATCTTCTTTTCTGCTACTCTTCTTTTCATTTTTTGTCTCCGTTTTTTGTTTTTAAAATATTGAAAGCCGTCGCATAAAAAACAAAAAGGTTTTCAGTATTTTATAATGTTAAGCATTGCATATTGTTTTAAACTTGTCAAATTGTATAAACTAACTGTAAATTAAAAGTTAGAATTTCGCTTTATAACCCTTACTATGTTTATAGTTTGGTGAATAACAAAAAATTTCAGATTCAGTTATCCACAGCAAAGCCTTGACAAGTTTTCAGATATGTTTATACTATATGATATAGTATGACTAAGTAAGAAAACAAAATAAAAATAAAAAGGGAGAAAAAAATGTCAGAAGTAATGGAATTTAATATGAGCTTAAAAAAACCAGCAGGCTTGGATCTAGGCGAAAAGATAGCAGTGTTGTGCATATATTGCGATAAACCATCCGAAGAAATTTCCGATAAAAATGATTTCTTGGTAGTCAACACTGTTATGAGCTTGCCCTCTGGTTCCGTTTTAGGAGTTTGCTCAAGATGTTACACTGAATATTTTTCAGTGTAAATAAATTATTATATACTTACTCACTGAATCTAATCTTTATACATTTATAATTAGAACAATTTCACGATTGAGGGGGCTTTAGTCCCCTTAATTACGGACACTAAAGTGTCCTAATCAACTAAACAGTAATGTTCAGTGAGTAAGTATATTATTATATGAATTTTAGCGGGTTTATTAGATAATTTTATTTAAACCCGCTAATTTTTTACAAATATGCAAAATTTTAATATTTATAATTTAAATAAAAAAATTTCATCCAAGTTTCCAGAGTTTATTAAGTCAATTAAATTACCAAAAAATAAAACTATTCTTTTAATTTCACCGCATTCGGATGATATTGCTGTGGCTTGCGGAGGCACGGTTCATCTTTTATCTAAAACTAATAAAATTATCCCTCTTTTATTTTTTACTGGTTATAGGGGCGTGGAAAAGGCAGATAAAAAAACAGGAACTAAAATTCGCGAGAAAGAAATGCAAAAAGAAGCGCGGGTTTTAGGTATTCAAAAACCGTTTTTTTTACGATTGTCTTCTTATGAAAGAAATGATAAGATGACTCTTAAATCTGATATTTTAAAGATTAAAAATTATTTGCAAAAATACCAGCCTGATATTATTTTTTTGCCGGATGAAAATGATTTACAGCCCAGACATTCTTTAGCTTCTCAAATGACAGTAAAGGCGATTTGTAAGTTATCTGAAAAAACAAGAAAAAAGATTTTTCTATTTTTTTATGAAACTCCTTGGAGTATTTTTAAAAATTTAGATTTTAATACTGCTTTTTTATTATCAAAAAATAATTTTCAATTTAAAATAAAAGCTATTCGCGAGCATAAATCGCAAATCAAGCGCACGGCTTTTGATAAAATCGCGCAAAGTTTAAATACTTTGCGCGCTAGCATTATTCCAGAACAAAGAATTGGATATTATGGCAGTAAAACTAAAAGTTTGGGTGAATATTTGGAAGTATTCATGGCAAAGAGTTGGCTTTAAGGTAATTTATTAAAATACGATTAATATATATTTGTGGTATTTGAATTCTGTTTCGTATTTCATTGTGCGTCTTTTGGAAGCCCGATTTACAGAAAAAATTTTTCAAAATTATTATAGAGCTTTCTGGCTTCGAATAATAACAAAAGAATAACCATTTCTTAATTTATATTTTTTGAAGAATTATAAGTTCTCAAAAAAACTTAGGTTAAATTATCAATATGCAAATTATCATTACTAAAAATTATGACGAAATGAGTCAAAAAGTAGCGGAAATTATTAAGCAAAGCCTTCTTAAAAAGCCAAATTTAGTTTTAGGTTTAGCTACTGGTTCTACTCCCTTGGGAACATATCAAGAAATTATTAAGAAGCACAAAAAAGAAAAGTTAGATTTTTCACAAGTTACTACTTTTAATTTGGACGAATATGTAAATTTATCATCAGATCATCCGCAGTCTTATAATTATTATATGCAAAAAAATCTTTTTCAGCAGATTAATTTGCAAGAAAAAAATATTTTTATTCCAGATGGCAAAGCGCAAGATTTGGATAAATATTGCGCCTGGTATGAAGAAAAAATTCAAGAGAAAGGAGGGATTGATTTGCAAATTGTAGGCATTGGCAGAAACGGGCATATTGGTTTTAATGAGCCGGGGTCAAAATTCAGTTCTCAAACACGGGTTATTTCTTTGGATAGAAAGACAATTGAAGATAATGCGCGTTTCTTTGCAGATATTAGCCAAGTGCCGCGCAAAGCTATTACTATGGGCATTGCTGGCATTCTGCAGGCAAAAAAAATTCTGCTTTTAGCCAATGGAGAGCATAAAGCAGAAATTGTTTTTCAAGCTTTAAAGGGACGAATTAGTGAAGACTTACCTGCTTCTGTTTTGCAAAAACATCCGGACTTAGTGGTTATCTTGGATCAAGAAGCAGGAAAATTGATACAAAACTAGAGCTTAAAAACTATAAAAATTTTTTACAATCTTTTATCTTCCAAGCTGATTGTTTTTTGTATTTAGTATGCGGTTTAAATTTTTTTTGCAAATTTTGCCAATTTGTTTGTCCAACAATTTTGATTTTATTTATGACTAATTTGGGGTTCCATGCTTTTTTCAAGTAATATAAATAACCAATTTTTTGAGGATCAAAACCCATTAAATAAGCTGTAAAATAATCTACTTCTAAACAATCCAAACCAGCTAAAGTGATTTTCCAATCCACTGGATCGCCATGGGTTGGTCCATTGCCTTGCATACCATAAAAGCCATCAATAATATTTAAATGAGGATGAATAGTTTTAGCTAAGCGCGCTAGACTTAAATTAATGGCTTGATAGCCTTGATGCAGAGAAAAACGGTAAAATTTGCCTCCAAAGATTCTTTTAATTTTATCGGTTAAAACTTTATGCGAGGGTTTTAAAGCTCCAACAGCAATATTTTTTATGCCCAAAGTGACTGTCACAGCATCATGCGTTTTTGGCGGAGTTATGGAAATTAAGAAATCCGCGTCTTTGATTGTTTTATAAATTTTTTCTTTTTTTAATTTTAAATTGCGCTTATAAATTTTTACTGGCACAGTTTGGTCTTGATGCAAGTCAAAGAGTTCTATATTTTCATATTTTTTAAAAATTGTTGTATAGCCATAATTGCTCCATCCCCTGTCAGTTCCGCCTACTGCCGCTCCTTCGGCAATGATAATTTTTTGTTTTTTTAAAGCAGGAAAGTTAGCCAATAAAAAATCTACGCAAGCCTTCACTGCTTGCGGATGGGTAGCAGAAAGTTGATTGATTGTTGAAACAAAATTAACTTTAATAATAATGCTTTTTTTGCCTTGAATTTGTTTTTGAAGTTGATCTTTAATCAAGACAAGGGCTCGGTAAATATTTTGATAGCGGTTTGAAGAGTGGGTTAAGGCAATCATTTTGTAAAATATTAAAAGTATTTTTTTGAGCCGCCCGTCGGATTTGAACCGACAACCTACTGTTTACCGCGCCCGACGCGCTTGAGCCACCTGCAGGAATCGAACCCGCGTCTATGGTTTACAAAACCACTGCTCTACCACTGAGCTAAGGTGGCGCGGTCAAGGCGGGCGGGCAAAACAGTTGCTCTGCCGTTGAGCTAGGGCGGCGCAAAATCAATATAGCATAGTAATTTATTTTTTTCAAAATTTTATTGCATTTTTTACTGAAAACTATATAATAAATAAAAAATCGGAGTGTGGCCTAGTGGCTTAGGGCGCTCGCTTTGGGAGCGAGAGATCCTGGGTTCAAATCCCAGCACTCCGACCAAATTAACTTTTTTCAAAATTAGAGGCGATTGGTTGCCCCGCCCGCCTCGCTACGCGAAGCGTTGCGGGCAGGTCGCTCGCCCCGCCGGAGTTTATCCCGCACGGCGATGCGGGAGCGGGTCTCGCTTCGCAAAAAGCCCTGCCCTCCTGCGCTTTTTCAGCTACGGCGGGTAAATATTTCGGAATTAAAT
>Ga0180007_10005208_pt1 | contig 13313 bp, 11 predicted proteins | sample MM_PC_MetaG_FD_121122 | JGI IMG/M metagenome (GOLD analysis project Ga0180007, IMG submission 121122) | Groundwater microbial communities from the Aspo Hard Rock Laboratory (HRL) deep subsurface site, Sweden - MM_PC_MetaG | ecosystem: Environmental > Aquatic > Deep subsurface > Groundwater... | reverse complement strand
TCTCCCAACATCCCTCTTGACAAACCCAAAAAGAGTGATATAATTTAGCACTCAGGTTTTTCGAGTGCTAAATTGTGGGGTATTTTCTATGGTGATAAGCAAGAGAAAAGAGGAACGTAACCACAAGGTTCTGGCGCATATTGTCAGGATATATGTGTCCACCGGCATACCGGTTAGCTCAAAGTCCGTTGCCGCGGATATGGGCGGCAGTATTTCCAGTGCCACCATACGGAACATCATGGCAGAGCTGGAAGAGACAGGAGATATCGTACAGCCGCATACTTCTGCCGGCAGGGTGCCTACGGATCGTGGATACAGGCATTATGTGAACCTTTTGAATAAAGAGCTCCATATGAGAAAAAGGGAGGCCAGGCGCTTATCCGGAGAGTATTCCGAAAGGATAAGGAGCATAAAGGATGTGATCGAGAGGACATCGGCTCTTATTAGCCGGGAACTGCACCACGCGAGTGTGGTTATGTGGCCGGATGCAGGGAATTTTTACCTGAAACACCTTGAGTTGATCAAAGTCAAATCCGAGACGGTGCTGGCTGTCCTTGTAACAATGACAAATGCCGTTAGAAATTACATGATACAATTGGATCAGGATCTGGAGAAGACAGACTTGCAAAGGATCGCCAACTACATCAACCTGAACTATGAAGATGAAAAAGTCTCGGATATTGCCGATTATCTTAAGAACAGCATAGAAGACAGTGAAAACATGGAGTCCATGAATATCACTGACCACGCGGCGAGGATCATCGATCATTTTATTAACAAAGGTATCGAGAGCGAGATCTCCTGGGAGGGAGTGAGCGATCTCTCAGGCGAAAGCGGATACCGTGACACGGATACCATCGGCCGGATACTTCAGATACTTTCCAACCGAAAAGCAATAGCTCATCTCATGAGGGAAGAATTGCCTTATCGTGGGATAAGGACATACATAGGAGAGGAAAACAAATTCACGGTGCTAAAAAGATGCAGCATCGTAACATCCGGTTATATGCTGCATGGTAAGGCCATCGGACGTATCGGTGTTGTCGGGCCCACCCGAATGAATTACGATAGTGTTCTCAGGACGGTAAGTTATCTTTCCAATGTAGTAGGAATGCAACTGGAGGCGCTTGGCCAATGAAGGAACAAAAAAAGCATGCCGGCGATAGACACGGTGTTAAAGCGGAAGACATAGCGTTGTCCGTGGCGGAATTCGAGGAACTCAAAAAGAAATCCGATGAGCGGGACGAGTATTACAATCGATGGATGAAAGTGCACGCGGATTACGAGAATACCCGGAAGCGTATGGAAAAAGAAAAACTTGACTATGTGAGGTTCGCGAATGAAATGCTGATCGCCAGGTTTTTTCCGATAGTTGATAATTTTGACATGGCTCTTTTGGCGATGGATAAGGCCGAGGACAAAGAGGCCGTGATGGACGGGATCAAACTTGTACAGAACGAGTTTCACAAAGTTCTTGAAGATAACGGGGTAGAAAAGATAAAAACAGACGGAGAAGAGTTCGATCCGCACGTACACGAAGCGGTTCTTGCCGTCGAAACCGATGAACATCCTGACGGGATGATAGTCGAAGAAGTGAGGACGGGATATAAGTTAAATGACAGGCTGCTAAGACCGGCGCAGGTAAAAGTCGCAAAAAATAAAGGAGAGGATAATGGGTAAGGTAATAGGAATTGATCTGGGGACGACAAATTCTTGTGTTGCTGTTATGGAAGGCAAAGATCCGAAAGTGATCCCGAACGCTGAAGGGGACAGGACTACGCCGAGTGTTGTGGCCTTTACCAAGACAGGGGAAAGGCTCGTCGGACAGCCGGCGAAACGTCAGGCGGTCACAAATTCTGACAATACCATTTCCAGCATAAAACGTTTTATGGGCAGAAAACACTCTGAAGTAGCGGAAGAGGAAAAGCTGGTTCCGTACAAGATGGGAGAGGATAAAAACGGCAATGTTACCGTTATTTCCCATGACAAACAGTATACCCCGCCCGAGGTTTCGGCAATAATATTGCAGAAGATGAAGCAGACGGCCGAGGATTATCTAGGACACGAAGTGAAAGACGCGGTTGTGACGGTGCCGGCGTATTTCAACGATTCGCAGAGGCAGGCGACCAAAGACGCCGGGCAGATAGCCGGGCTTAACGTCCTGAGGATAATAAACGAGCCTACCGCGGCGAGCCTGGCATACGGCCTTGAACGGCAGAACAACGAGAAGATAGCCGTATTTGACCTGGGCGGCGGGACATTTGACATATCCATACTTGACGTCGGTGAAGGTGTGTTCGAAGTGAAGGCGACTAACGGTGATACGCATCTCGGGGGGGACAATTTCGATCGAAAGATCATCGACTGGATCGCCGAGGAGTTTAAAAAAGAGAACGGTATCGATCTGCGCAATGACAAGATGGCTCTTCAGAGATTGAAGGAGGCGGCGGAGAAGGCGAAATGCGAGTTGTCATCCAACCAGCAGACGGGGATCAATTTACCGTTTGTTACAGCGGACGCGACCGGGCCGAAACATCTTACCATGACGTTGACACGGTCTAAGTTGGAACAGCTTGTGGACGACCTCGTTGAGAGAACGAAAGCACCCTGTTTCCGAGCGCTTAAGGATTCCGGGTATTCCGCGAGTGATATAGACGAGATAATACTTGTTGGCGGGCAGACCCGTATGCCGAAAGTCCAGGAAGTCGTAAAAGAGATATTCGGCAAGGAACCTCACAAGGGTGTTAACCCGGATGAAGTTGTGGCCATAGGAGCCGCCATTCAGGGTGGGGTGCTTTCCGGTGAGGAAGGGCTGGGGGACGTGGTATTGCTTGATGTTACGCCGCTGTCGCTTGGTATTGAGACGCTGGGCGGTGTTATGACGAAGCTTATCGAACGTAATACCACTATTCCCGCTAAAAAGAGCCAGATATTTTCAACGGCAGCAGATAGCCAGACCGCTGTTTCTATTCATGTCCTGCAGGGTGAGCGTGAGATAGCCACAGGTAACAGGACGCTCGGTCGGTTCGATCTCATCGGCATCCCGCCGGCGCCGCGAGGAATACCACAAATCGAGGTCGCGTTCGATATAGACGCGAATGGCATAGTTCATGTATCGGCTAAAGATAAAGCCACCGGCAAAGAACAGTCCATACGGATAGAATCTTCCAGCGGCCTTTCAAAAGAAGAGATCGAGAAGATGAAGAAGGACGCTTGCCAGCATGAAGAAGAAGACAAAAAACGAAAAGAGCTTGTCGAGGCCATGAATCAACTGGATTCTTTCATATACGCGACTGAAAAAGCCGTAAAAGAATACGGCGACAAGATCACGGAAGACGACAAGAAAAAGATCGAGGAGGCCGTAAAAAAAGCGAAGAAGACCCTTGATTCAGAAAACACCGACGAAATAAAGAAGGCCCAGGAAGAACTCCAGCAGGCCAGCCATAAGCTTTCGGAAGAGGTTTACAAGCAGGCTCAGGCACAAGCCCAGCAGGGAGGCGCCCAACCCGGTGGAAATCAGGGAGGAAGCGCTGATCCCGGGGAAGGTCAAAAGTCGGAAGAAGATGTTGTCGATGCGGATTTCAAGGTCGATGGTGACAAAGAAAAGAATTAGTTGATAGTGAACGATGGATGCCAGGGGCGGGGTTTCCCCGCCCTTTATATTTGAAAACAGGAAAACATGTCAGATTATTACGAAATACTCGGTGTTGAGAGGGACGCGTCGTCGGAAGAAATAAAGAAGGCCTATAGAAAACTGGCGGTCAAATACCATCCGGATAAGAACCAGGGAGATAAGGGCTCGGAAGAGAAGTTTAAAGAGCTTTCGCATGCTTATGAGATCCTCAGCCGTCCGGAGAAAAGGGCGCAGTATGACCAGTTCGGGGATGCCGCGTTCCAATATGGTTCCGGAGGCGCCGGAGGATTCCACGATCCGTTTGATATATTTCGAGAAGTTTTTTCATCATCCGGCGGATTCGGCGATATCTTTGGCGATATATTTGGGTTTAATTCAGGCGGAAGGCGCAGAGAGCAGCGGGGACGAGATCTGGAATATTCCATCAAGTTAGATTTTCTTGATGCCGCGAGAGGCCTGGAGAAAGAAGTTAAGGTGCGCCGGTATGAGAAATGTTCCGATTGTGACGGGCGAGGGGCGAAACCCGGAACGGTGCCTTCCACTTGCGTTCAGTGCGGCGGCACCGGGCAAATACGGCAGGCAAGCGGATTTTTCAGTATCGCGCGCGCGTGTAACCAGTGCGGCGGTACGGGCAGTATCATCAAAGATCCATGTGTCGGATGCGGTGGTACCGGGAGGAAGGAGATTACGCGGAAGTTGAAGATAAAGATTCCTGCCGGAGTTGATAACAGGATCCGTATTCGACTTACGGGGGAAGGCGAAGCGGGCTCGCAGGGCGGCGCGGCCGGCGATCTGTACGTCGCGATCACCATAAAAGAACATGAGAAGTTCGAAAGGCGCGGATATGATGTGTACAGCCTTGAGATGGTATCCTATGCCCAGCTTGTTTTTGGCAATGAGATGGAAGCCCCTTCCGTGTACGGTGAGGCAAAACTGGTTATTCCGGCGGGTACTTCAAGCGGACATGTTTTTCGAATGAAAGGAAACGGTATAAAAAGGTTGGACGGCCACGGTAATGGCGATCATTTTGTAAAGGTTGAAACCGCGATACCCAAAAACCTTAGCGCAAAACAGAAAAAACTGTTAAAAGAATTCGAAAGTACGTTTGAAGAAACAGGAAAACCCGGGGTGAAGAAAAACAAAACGGGGATTGCGGACAAACTAAAACAAGCTCTCAAGGGATAGCCATGAGCGGTTTTACGCAATCAGGCTGTGTCATAATTCGAAGACGCTAAGGACACAGCCTGGATACGCAATATCATAACACAAGGAGACAGCTAATGCCAACATATGAGTATATATGTGATACCTGCTCACATCTGTTTGAACATTTTCAGCGCATGACAGACGCTTCTTTGAAAAAATGTCCCAAATGCGGGGCTGACATCAGGCGCGTTATATCGACCGGTGCCGGGGTGATCTTTAAGGGCAACGGGTTTTACCAGACGGATTATAAGAAAAGTTCTCATCAGGCGGCAGACGGAAAGGGGGATACGAAGAAGGGAGCCTCTCCATGCGGTAAAACCGATGTTTGTCCATCCTGTGAGGTAAATGCTTAAGAAAAGCGAGAAGAAACACAAAATCCTAATATGGGCTTCTACTTTCATGTGGGCCATGGTGGTTCTATTTCTTTCTGTTATACCTGGTTCTGACCTTCCTGAGTCGGCCATTAACCACCTTGACAAGGGTGTCCATTTTTTTGAATACGTTATTTTCGCGATATTGATCATTAAGGGATTGCACGCGCACCGCGAGGGTATTTTCGATGGACAAACGCTCTTATTTACGTTGATAATTGCCGGTCTGTATGGTATCTTAATGGAATTGTGCCAGTTCTTCGTTCCCGGCAGGGATCCGAGCTTGGGCGATGTGGCGGCGAATATTGGCGGGGTAGTCTTTGGAATGATGATCGGAAAGGTAATGATATGTCGGAAGTGAAGCCATTTAAAGGTCTTTCATATGATCCAGATAAGATCGGAGGATGTTATTCTCTTGTATGCGCCCCCCCGTACGATGTAATATCACCGGCGGAACAAGATGCCCTGTACGCGAGGAGCGAATACAACATTATCAGGCTTATTCTTGGTAAATCGTTCCCGAAAGATGATGAAAGGGATAACAAATATACCAGAGCTATGCGGTTATTGAAGGAATGGACGGATAAAGGCATCATGCGGAGGGATACGGTTGAGAGTTTTTACGTATATTTACAGGAGTATGAAGCAGGCGGCGCAAAGCACCGACGGTTAGGTTTTATGGGTCTGATGAAAATAGAGGAATCCGGCGAAAAAATGGTTCTTCCGCATGAACACACGCTTGCCAAACCAAAAGAAGACAGAATGGATCTGATAAGACAGATCAGGGGAAACCTTAGCCCGATATTCAGTTTGTTTCTGGATGAAACGGGGGAAGTGGAAGAAATACTAGAGGAATCTGTCTCCGGCGGTGATCCATCGGTTGACATTGAAATAGATGGAGTAAGGCATATGCTGTGGCGCCTTTCGGATAAGGACGGACAGATTCGAATATCAAAAAAACTCAGAGATAAAAAAATGTTTATAGCCGATGGCCATCACCGGTACGCAGTCGCGAAAAGTTATCGGGATATGATGAGGAATGAGGCCGGGTATGATGGAAATGCCGATCATATTTTGATGTATTTCGCGGATATGCGGTCGGATGACAACTTAACAGTTATGGCTACTCACAGAGTCTTGAAGAAGATGCCTGTTTTTGATGATGCAGGGATGGTTGCCAGACTTGACGGGTATTTTAACATTAAAAGGTGTGATAGTCTGAAATCTCTCATGAAAAGTCTCGACTCCGCTTCCGAAAATCATGTTTTCGGGTTTTTTGGAGGAAACGAATATCTGTTATTAGAGTTAAAGGATGATATTATCGCGGAAGAACTTGTGCGATCCGAAAAATCCCCGGGATGGAAAAGACTCGATGTAAGCATCCTGCATTCGTCTATTTTCGAAGACCTTCTTGAAATAGACGAAGAGGAAGGGAACATTATCTATACAAGAGACGCGGAAGAGGCGGAAGAGGCGGTCTCAGGCGGCAAAGCCGAAGGGGCTTTTTTTCTTAATCCGACCAGAGTGGCCCAGCTCAAAGCCGTGGCCGAGAGCGGCGATATGATGCCTCAAAAATCCACGTATTTTTATCCCAAACTCTTAACGGGTTTGGTAATAAACAAATTTGAGTGACAAGGAAAAAATGTCATTTTTTTCAAAAAAATCCAAGAAATTCAGCAGTTCCCGGAAAAAGGATATTCCCGGAGGGTTGTGGACAAAATGTACCGGCTGCGGAGAACTCCTTTATACTAAAAAACTTCGCGAAAATCTTGATGTATGCATGAGGTGCGATTACCATTTCAGGATAGGCGTTTATGAAAGAGTTGATATGGTCATTGATGATGGGTCTTTCAGAGAATTTTACAAGGAGATGCAAAGCAAAGACCCTTTGGATTTCAAGGGGCCGAGTGATTACCCGTCCAAAATAAAGAAGGATCAAAAAACAACAGGTCTGAAAGAGGCCGCTATTGTCGGTGATGGCGCGATAAAAGGTAAACGTGTGGCGCTTGGAGTTACTGATTCACGGTTCATTATGGGATCTATGGGGTCTGTCGTGGGTGAAAAGATCACGCGTCTTATTGAATACGCCGACAAGGAACACCTACCACTGATCATTATTTCCGGTTCCGGAGGCGGAGCCAGGATGTATGAGGGGATGTTGTCCCTTATGCAGATGGCCAAGACTAGTGCCGCGTTGGGCAGGCTCAATCGCAACGGCGGGCTTTTTTTATCGGTACTTACTAACCCGACGATGGCCGGAATAATGGCCAGTTTCGCTTCACTCGGGGATGTTATTATGGCGGAACCCAAAGCCCTGATAGGATTCACCGGCCCCAGGGTCATACAACAGACAATTAAACAGGAGTTGCCTCCCGGGTTTCAAAGTTCGGAGTTCTTATTGGAACATGGCCTCATTGATATGATAGTTTCACGGCACAAAATGAAGGAAACCATTTTGGGGCTTATAAACTACCTTGAAGTTAGGAAGGATAAGAGGATAGAAAGTCAAGGGTCAAGGGTCGATAGTCCATAGAATGAGAGGCAACTATAAACTAAAAAGCTGATATCTGACAAAGGTGTTTCTCAGGTTGACTTTCATTACCGTATGTTATATAAAAGACCAGAGTTTTCATGATTTTGCATATTTAGTTTCTTACAAAGGCGCATATGGCACAAGTAAGCTTAAAAAATGTTAGCAAGGTTTTCCCGGGCGGAGTCACCGCTGTCGATGATGTAAGTTTTGATGTTGAAAACAAGGAATTTGTCGTTTTGGTAGGACCTTCAGGTTGTGGAAAGTCCACAACTTTGCGGCTGGTGGCCGGTCTTGAGACCACAACAGCCGGTGAGATCGTGATAGGCAATAGAAAAGTTAACAGCATCCCCCCAAAAGATCGCGATATCGCCATGGTATTCCAGAACTACGCGCTTTATCCACACATGACCGTATACGAAAATATGGCTTTCGGCCTTCAATTGAAGAAATATCCCAAAGAAGAGATAGATTCGAGGGTAAAGGAAGCTGCCGCCATTCTGGGGGTAGAACAGCTGTTAAAACGCCGCCCAAGCGAGCTTTCAGGTGGTCAACGGCAGAGAGTGGCGGTCGGACGCGTTATTGTTCGGAAACCGATGGTATTTCTTTTTGATGAACCGTTGAGTAATCTTGATGCCAAATTAAGGGTGATGATGCGTACGGAGATCCATCGTCTACATATCAAGCTGCAAGCCACCATGATCTATGTTACGCACGACCAGACCGAGGCTATGACGCTTGGAGACAGGATAGTCGTCATGAAAGACGGCATTATCCATCAGATCGATACCCCGACGAATGTCTATAATAGGCCGGTAAATAAGTTCGTAGCCAGTTTCATAGGCGCTCCGCCGATGAATTTCATGGAAGGAAGGATCATAAAGAAAGAAGATAAGCTTTACTTCGATGAAGGTCATTTTCGCGTGCGCATAGTAGAGGATATGTATGATGCCCTTCTTGATCGCGTCGATACGCGGGTTACAATGGGTGTCAGGAGTGAAGACATCCACGACAAGTTATTTGTTTCCGAAGCCCCTCCTGAAAACATTGTCACCATGGTATGTGAAGTGGTGGAATATCTTGGCTCGGAAGTGTATTTACATCTGAATACCGGTAAACATATTCTTATTGCCCGCGTTTCAGGAGACGCCGATTCGCAGATAAATCAGGATATAGACGTCGTTTTTGATATGAGCAAAATTCACTTTTTTGATAAAGCAACCGAAAAAACCATCATATAGTTTGGATTACCATGAGTCCCTTTGTCAGAAGGAATCTCCTTATACCTTTTTCCACCATTCTTTTTGCTGGATTGCTTTACTGTCTCATGTATTGGGTACCCGCGCTGAAGAGTCAGATGCAGCACCTGGAGATCCTGGTTATCAGTTTGCTGATAGTGATGACCCTTGTCGTAATGCTTTTCTGGGTATCCTTGGGGGTATTTGGCGGTCTTACCTGCCTGTTGTTGTCCATGATATTCATCTACCGGCCGCTGACGGATCTCGACCCTTACTATTACAGTGTCCTGATATTGGCATTTTTCCTCAATTGTTTTTTGGGGTATTATATACACCGGAACATCAATAAATCGGATCGTGAATACACGGTTACCATGGAAAAGATTCACGAAGATACAAATCTTATTCATGAACATTTTAAAAACAGAATGGCGGAGATCTCGGCCATGGAAGAGAAGGTGAACAGTCTGCTTAAGCTTAAAGAAATATCAGATGAATTGAGTTTGTCGCTTTCTTCCGATGAGATCATACAGATAGCGACTCAAAGAACTTTTGATAAGTTTAGGCCTGACGTAAGGGTCCTGTTCTATCTCAAAGACGAAAAAGGTGATGGGATATCACTGGTGGATGCGGTCTCAGCCGATAGCAGGAAGCAAAAGGGCATGAAGAAAGGCGGCATATTTGAAAGATGGGTCCTGAAGAATATGCAGAGTCTGCTTGTACGGGATGTGCGAAAAGATTACAGATTTTCCCTTAACGAGGACGAAAAAAATGAAGATTTTATTTCATTGATGAGCGAACCGCTTATTTGTGAGGGGAACATTATAGGTGTTTTGAGGGTGGATTCGAGGCGAGAAGAGGCTTTTGGGCAGCATGATCTTCGCATTCTGGATATTATCGGAGAGTTGACTGCTGTAGCATTGGGGAACTCGAGGCTTTACCGCAGGACCGAGGAGCTTGCCTTGAAAGACAGCCTTACCGGACTTTATGTTTATCGGTATTTCATGGAACGCCTGGAGGAAGAAGTCCAAAGGGGTCTTCGAAGTGGAAATCCTTTCGCTATGATCATGTTTGACATCGATGATTTTAAAAAATTTAATGACAAATACGGGCACATTGCGGGGGATATTGTCTTGAGGAATGTGGGCCATGTGCTGAAAAGCAAAATATCGGCCGGCGATATTGTATGCCGTTACGGCGGTGAAGAATTCGCTTTTGTAGCTCTTGGTTACGATATAAAAAAAGCGGCAAAGCTTGCGGAAGAGATCAGGGAGGATATCGAGAACTCACCGGTTACCATGCGCCGCGAAGAAAAAAATATTACAGTTTCGGCGGGTGTATCGGTATTCCCTGATGACGCGAAGCTCAGGGAAGATCTTATTTGGGAAGCGGATAGACGCCTGTATCAGGCGAAAGCGGAAGGAAAAAATAAAATATGCGCAAAGTAAGATCGACAGGCATATTCGCGGTGAACGCGATCCTATTTCTGGCGAGCTGGGCGTGTTATGTAAGCCCGAGAGGTGATGAATATCTGGTGCTTTTTGTTATACCGCTACTATTCATTATCGCGCCTTATATTCTGACGGTGCGGTTGATGATGGTAATGTTGTTGGGGAATGTCCTGTTCTTCGCTTTTTACGCGATGATGGGTATCCTGGATGCTGTGGATGTGTATATCCTCTTTGTGCTTCTTGTGATATCGAGCGGCATTAGCTACCTGGTGATGGTATTGCGGGAGGAGGCCGAATTTCGCAACAGGAAGGATATATCCAGGGAAGAAGGGAAATATAACGAGATAGTTAAGGAATTGGAAAGTGCCGAGCGAAAAGGAAGAATCGTTGAAAGAGAAATGGCGCGTATTTCACGTCTGTACGAAATAACCAAACAACTTGGTTCCGTGCTTAAATTTAATGACCTGCTGGACGCGATATTCGACTTTCTTGAGAATAACTTCAAGTTCGAAACGGCACATTTGCTCATATTCAAGAACGGTATATTCCGACAGGGGTTTTCTAAAAGTATGCGGGAATATGTGTCCGGGGATGCCCGTTCGATCGATTATAAGAGCCTGGTGGAATATATGCGCGAAAAGGAGTTTAAACAATTTTTTCTTGAGCGCGAGAATTCGAAAGAGATGTTTGATTCCACGGGGATACAGTCGAATACTTTTTTTGCTTTGCCGCTCGCTGTCGAGAATATTTCAGCGGTGCTGGCAATAGAAGGCGCGACTAAACTGGGTTATAACCGGTTCAGTATAGTAGTTTCACAGATCGCGCTGGAGCTTAGAAAGGTGGAGCTGTACGAAAAGGTTGAAGAACTTTCTATCATTGACGGGCTCACGGGGGTGTATCTGCGTCGATATTTGATGGGTAGGCTGGAAGAGGAAGTCGACAGGGCCAAGCGCCTTGGACTAACATTCTCAGTCGGGATGATCGATATAGACAATTTTAAAAAGTGCAATGATACTTACGGACACCTTGCAGGGGATACGGTTCTCAAAGAAGTAGCCGCACGCTTGAAAATATCTGTCAGAGAAGTGGATATGATCGCCCGATATGGAGGCGAGGAATTTTGTGTCATACTTCCGGAAACCACGAAAGATCTTGCCGTGACCGTCGCGGAACGCTTGCGAAAAACCGTAGAAGCCAAAACTGTTGTGGCCTTTAACGAGAACATCAACGTAACCGTCAGTGTCGGGATAACAACTTATCCCGAAGGCGGTAAGGATGTCACTTCATTGATCGATTTGGCTGACACAGCGCTTTACAAAGCAAAACGCAAGGGCCGTAACATGGTTGTCGCGATATAGCCGGATGTAAACGAAAAAAAGGAGTAGAGTGTTTTTAAGATCCAGAACATTGATATCGTTGATATTATGTGTTTGCCTCTTCTCGGTTATTTCCTACGCGCAGGACGACGAAATGGTGAAGTTGAAATCCGGTCAACCAATTATCGTGGACGGTGACAAAGTAGAGTTTTTTGAGAGGGAAAATAAGATTGTAGCCGAAGGCAATGTTTCCATTGAATACGGAGAAGTTACACTCAAGTGCGACAGTATAGAGGTTAATACAAAAACTCAGAAGGCCGCGTGTCGCGGAAATGTCCGTATTGAACATTCCGCGGGAGTGCTTACCGGCGACTACATTGTGTACGATCTTTTGAACAAGAGAGGTGAGATACTTGAGGGTGAAGTGAAGGCTTTCCCGTGGTTTGGACAGGCCGAAGAAACCGCACGGGTTGGCGATAACGAATATCTTTTGAAGAAAGGCTCGGTTTCAACCTGCGATCTGGATTCTCCGCATTACCGGATCGAGGCCAAGGAGATAAGAGTTTTTCCGGATGACAAGGTTATTGCTAAAAATGCGGTGGTTTACATCGGGAAAGTGCCGGTCATGTGGTTTCCCTACTATTACCACCCAATAATCAATACCCGCGCTAAAGTGCAGTTCATACCGGGAAGGAGCAGCGATTGGGGATATTTTTTATTGTCAGCCTGGAGATTTTATCTAAAAGGGAACACCAGGGTTGACGCGTTGCTGGATTATCGTACAAAGAAAGGTTTTGCGGAGGGAGCAAACCTGTATTATTTCATGAACGACCTTGGATTATCGGGACTCGGTGAGGGTATTTTCAGGGCTTATTTCGTACAGCAGAACGAAAGAGGGACATATGATCCGACACCGTTTCGGAATGATGATGAGGGGGCCGAACCTGAACTGCGTAAGAGGTTTCAGTGGATGCACAGGATAGACTTTGACCCTCAAACCGTCGGAATGATCGAATTTAATAAATTGAGCGACGAATACGTCATAAAGGATTATTATTATGACGAATACGAAGAGAACAACTGGGTGCCGCAGAATTACGCGTCAATAACTACAGCTCAGCCCAATTTCATGCTCAACCTGGAGTTAAAAAAGAGGTTTAATGATTTCTACACTGTAGTGCAGAAACTTCCCGAAGCCCGGATCGATATTCCGCAACAGCGTTTTTGGAGTACCCCTATTTTTTATCAGTCCAGTACGCGGGCTACTGTATTTGAAAAAAAATACGAATTTAACTCTCAACCCGCGGAAACAGTGGAACGGTTTGATACTTTTCAGCAATTTTCATACGCGGCCGAGTTGGGTTTTTTGAACCTTGTACCGTACGGAACGTTCCGGGAAACTGTATATTCGAAAGATAAATCGGAAAAAAACGTCATCGCGCGAACGACGATCGGAGGAGGAATTGACGCGTTCAGTTCATTCCATCGCACTTTTGATGTAAACAGCGATTGGGGTGGAATGGATATTAATGGCTTGCGGCATATTATCGTTCCGAAAGTGCGATAT
>Ga0180007_10005207_pt1 | contig 13314 bp, 13 predicted proteins | sample MM_PC_MetaG_FD_121122 | JGI IMG/M metagenome (GOLD analysis project Ga0180007, IMG submission 121122) | Groundwater microbial communities from the Aspo Hard Rock Laboratory (HRL) deep subsurface site, Sweden - MM_PC_MetaG | ecosystem: Environmental > Aquatic > Deep subsurface > Groundwater... | reverse complement strand
CCTCCTATGATAGACTAATTTTCTTTCCAGCATTAAAAATTTTAACTTAAGTAAACCCGAAATATGAAGGCCGAATAAAATTATCAAGCCCCCGCCGATCCTTTCCAACCATATTCTTCTTATGCCAAAAAAACTGCCTAAATACGCGACTGTCACGCCTAAAAGAACAAAGATAATTGAAAATCCGAGTATAAAAAATAAAGAATGTACTGCCGTAACTCTCCTTATATTAGACGCATGAGCTAAAGTCTTCATATCCTCGAAAGACTTTCCGGTAATATAAGTTATATAAGAGGGGAAAAGCGGTAGAATGCAGGGCGAAAGGAATGTCAGAAGCCCAGCGCCGAAAGATATAATAATAGAGACTTCGCTTTCAGTGCCCATAAGATCTCCCTATAGATTTTATTTCCGCGAAGCCCTGATCTTTATTATATTGAGCTCACTTTTTATATCTTCAAGACGCTCAATTATAGCCTGTTGATTCTTTAATATCTCGTCTATCTTCTCTGAGACGACTCTCGTATTCTGCGTTTTCTCTGATTCCTGCTCTTTACCAAAACCCTTGAGAGTAAAAAATCCCAGAGAAACTATCATGGCTAGAATAACCGATACTAATAACACCTTTCTCGCCATATTAAACCTCAACCCCTCTTTTGAGTTACTTACTCACCTATTTAAGCTTATTATAACAAATCCAATCTGTCTCGTCAATAGCCTAGTTTTGAAGATATCTCTCCAAATGGCAGGGTATTCAATATATCTTCCTTCTCAAGCCATCCCCTGCGGGCTGTGGCTATACCGCACTTCATCATCTCTAGCTGTTGGGCTATATGAGCATCTGTATTGATTGCTAATTTGACCCTAAAATCCTTGGCCATACGGCAATTTATATCATTCAAATCAAGCCTCTGCGGGAAACTATTTATCTCTAATGCTGTACTTGTATCTCTACACACCTTAAAAATCTCCTCAAATTTGACCTCGTAAGGCTCCCTCGCCCCCCAAAGTTTCCCTGTAAGGTGCGCAATAATATCTACATGTTTATTCCGGCATGCCTTTACAATACGTTCTGTCAATTTATCTTTGGACTGCTTAAATCCCGAATGCACAGCTGCTATTACAATGTCCATCTCTTTTAAAATATTATCCGGATAATCAAGGTTACCGTCTGAATCAATATCTACCTCTGTGCCAAACAAAATTCTTATATCCCTGTATTTCTTGCTTAACTTTTCTATCTCTTTTCTCTTGGCTTTCAATTCCTCTTTATTTAGACCGCCGGCAATCTTCAAACCTTGCGAGTGATCACTTATAGCAATATATTCATATCCTAACTCCCTTGCCTTAATGACCAGGTCTTCTATGGAACTGCCGCCGTCTGACCATGTGGAATGCACATGTAGATCACCCTTTACATCATTAAGTTCTACAAGCTTAGGTAGGCTTCTTTCTTCAGCAGCTTCAAGTTCCCCCCTATCTTCCCTTAACTCAGGGACAATATAAGCCATGCCTAAAGTTTTATACATCTCTTCTTCTGTCTTACCAGCAATGCTTTTATCTTTCCTGAATATGCCATATTCACTTAATTTAAGACCTTTTTTTATAGCAAGCTGACGCAGTTTTATATTATGCGCCTTTGAACCGGTAAAATACATCAGACTAGCCCCATAAGAAGCGTCTTTAACAACTCTGACGTCAACCTGTATGTTGCCTATAGTAAGGATTGATGACTTTGTTGGACCCTTTGCCAATATCTCTTTAACATCAGGTAATGTTGTAAACTTATCCATTACCTTTTTGGATGCCTTCGAAGAAACCAGAATATCAATATCCCTAACCGTATCCTTCCCTCTCCTAAGACTTCCGGCCGGATCTATTCTCTTTACCTCTTTTAACTTTTTAAGCTGGGCCACAAACGAATCAGCCACATCCATTGCTGTCTTTAAATCCATCCTCTCATGGCCCCTTTTTAAAAGTTCTATGCCGTGAAGTATATTTTCCTCGGTCTTTTCTCTAATGCCGGGCAATTTTCTTACCTTACCTGCATGAATCATCCTTTCGAGCATCACAATATCTCTTATACCTAACTCATCATATAACAATTTTGCTGTCCTGGGCCCTACCCCTGGTATATTCAGGATATCAATAATGCCTTGCGGTATCTCCTTTGTTAAATCCTCTAGATATTTAAGCCTGCCATTGGAAACAATCTCCTTTATCTTTTCTTCAAGGTCTTTACCGATACCCGGGATAGTCTTAAGCCTCTCTTCTTTAATGAAAATCTCTATATCCTCCGGGATCGATTCTATATTTTGAGCAGCACGCTCGTATGCACGGATCCTGAAAGGATTCTCTCCCTTTATCTCCAAAATCTGCGCAATCTTCCGAAAAATATTAGCAATCTCCTGATTCTTCATGGTAAAATCATTTTTGTAATACTTTCGGCACTATGTTACACTCTAGCACCCAGGCCAGTAGGTTTTGGGGCTTCTTTTGTGCGAGCGGGCATGGTATCTTTTTGCCAGAGGGCTAGGGCTGTCTGCCACTGGAATAATTTTGCCGTCCGCTACGGTTTACGGTTCGCTTCTGTGATATCCTATCGTTTGAATACATGATCGAAGCTCGCCGTAAATCCTTGCGGACTTTTGCCAAAATTTTCCTAATGTGCCAGACAGCCCTAGCCCTCTGGCAAAAAGACGAGCGAGCACAAAAACAGAGCAAAATTTTCTCGCTGGGAAAATTTTGCGTCCCCAAAACCTACTGGCCTGGGTGCTAGAGTATGACGTATCTCACTAAATAGTATATTGCTAAAATCATTTTAGCATAGATTTTTCCAAGGATAAAGTATATAATATTATCTGTTATGTTACTGAAATTCTTCCGTAAACGCAAAAACATGAAACGTATAATGTGGGCCCTTGCTATATTGATAATTCCGGCCTTTGTAATCTGGGGTGCGGGTAGCTCGGGTAAAAAAAGAGGAGAAGGCCCGGATTATGCGGGTAAGATCTTCAATAAAAAGGTCTCCTTTGAAGAATATAGGGATATGTGGTACGTTACAAGAGATAATCTATCAAGGTCTTTCGGCAATAATGTCCCTGCCGAATTCATAGACCAGATGACATGGAATCGGATATTATTGTTAGAGGAGGCAAAAAGACAAAAGATTGTTGTCGAAGACTCTGAAGTCATAGAAAACATCTTCTCTTTCCCTGCCTTCCAGAGAGACGGCCGATTCGATAAAAAATTATACAAATCCATGCTTGGGGATGCTGTAAAAAACTTTGAGGCGAGGCTGAGAGACGATATGCTCATCTCCAAACTAAGAGATACAATCACCTCTCGTATTTCTGTAACAGATGACGAAGTTAAACTTGCCTACAAAAAGAAATTCGAAAAAATCAAGGCATCTTATATATCGATACCGTTTATTGACTTTGAAGAAGATATCCGATATCAGGAACACGACCTTATTGAATTTTATGGGCGGGATAAAGAGGCCTTCGGAAAACCTGAACATATCAATGTCAAATATATAGAAGTCCTTTTTTCTGATTTTGACAAAGATGTATTCATGGAAGAAGAAGCGGTTAAAAGATATTTTGAAGAACATATCTCGGATTTCAAAAAGCCGGATTCCGATGAGCCTCCGGTATTAGATGATGAGATAAAAAAAGAGGTGTCAAATAAACTATCTATGGAAAGGAAAAAATCTCTTGCTGAAGAATTGTCTTATAAGATCCTTGATGGGGCAGCCGATAAAAAAGATATGGATGAAGTAGCCTCTTCATTCGAATTAGAAACAAAAGAAACAGGTTTTTTCAACATGCAAGAGGAGATCCCTGGTATTGGATGGTCATACGAATTTACAAAAAAGGGGTTTGAGCTGAATCCTGGAGAGATCTCTAAGGCACTTATTAAAACTGCCAGCGGTCTCTACATTATCCAGTTAAAGGAGAGAAGAGGACCTTACCTGCCTGAATTCGAAGAGATCAGAGACTCGGTCATGGAGCGCTATAAAAAACATGAATCAATAAAAATCGCTGAAAAAGAAGCAAAAAAACTTTATTTAAAAATAAACAATAAAATGAGCTCCGGCTCGAAATTCGAAGATATTGTAAAAGAGGCTGGTTTAGAATCTAAGCAAACTGATTTTGTGACGCGGGACGGTTATATACCGACACTAGGTCCTGCTAGAGACTTTATTGATGCCTGCGTGTCTCTAAAAACCGGGGAAATAACCGGGTCCGTAAAGATGCCGGAAAGCTGGACTATCTTAAAACTTGACGGGTACCAGGATATAGATGAAGTTGAATTCGTAAAACAAAAATCGGACTTTAAAGAACAACTTTTATCCAGAAAACAACAGGATGGATTCAATAAATGGTTTAAAGACCTTGAGAGAGAATCGGATTTTGTAAGTTATACTGCGGAATAGAATCCCTACTTATTAAGAAGAGTCCTAAGTTCTTTCATAAACTGATTTATATCTCTAAACTGCCTATAAACAGATGCGAATCTTACATAGGCAACCTCATCCAAACCATACAAAAATTCCATCACTAATTCACCGATCTGGCTGGCATCCACTTCTTTTTCAAATTTAGTCTGGAGAGTATATTCTATCTTATCGGTAAGCTCTTCAAGCTGTTGAGTGCTTATCGGCCTTTTCTCACAGGCCTTTTTGATGCCTGCCAGGATCTTTTTTCTATCGAAGGGCTGGCGTCTTCCGTCTTTCTTTATCACCATTAAAGATACCTCTTCTATATTCTCATATGTCGTAAAACGTCTTCGGCAATTAAGGCATTCTCTCCGTCTACGGATTGAGCGGCCTTCTTCTGAAGAACGGGAATCAATAACCTTATCTTCCTTATGGCTGCAAAACGGACACTTCATATGACACCTCTCTAGATTATCTTCTTTGCTACTTCAATTCCGGATAAAGAGGAAACTCCTTGGTAAGCTTAGCCACTCTATTGACACATTCCTCTAATATTGAAACACTGGATTTTTTTGTCAATGCAATATTGATTATATTACCGATTTCCTGCATCTGGGAGACCTTCATGCCTCTGGTAGTAACTGCAGGCGTACCAAGCCTTATACCGCTAGTTAGAACAGGACTCTTTTTATCGAATGGGATAAGGTTTTTATTAACAGTTATATGGACATTATCAAGGATATCTACTGCCTCTTTACCAGTAAAACCCTTTGAATCTAAATCTATTAAACAAAGGTGATTATCCGTCCCACCTGAAACTATCCTGAAGTTGCAGCTTTTTAAACATTCTGCCAAGGCTTGGGAATTTTTTATAATCTGCTCTTGGTATTCTTTAAATTGACTGGTTTCTGCTTCTTTAAACGCTACTGCCTTACTAGCTATGACATGCATTAAAGGCCCGCCCTGGATACCGGGAAAGATTTCCGCATCTATCTTTTTAGCTAATTCTCTGCGACAGAGCACCATTCCGCCTCGCGGCCCTCTTAGTGTTTTATGCGTAGTAGTACTTACTACTTCTGCGTAAGGAAGTGGGCTAGGATGAATGCCTGCTGCAACCAAACCAGCAATATGTGCCATATCTACAAAAAGATACGCGCCTACGGAATCGGCTATCTCTCTAAATCTCTTGAAATCTATAATGCGCGGGTATGCACACGCTCCTGCAATAATCATCTTAGGTCTATGCTTTTTTGCGAGGGAGGCTATTTCATCATAATCAAGGAATTCATTGGATTTGTTCACACCGTATGGTATTACATTAAACAACCTGCCTGAAAAATTATGGGGGTGGCCATGTGTCAGATGTCCTCCGCAGGCAAGGTCCATCGCCAAGACAGTATCTCCTTTTTCAAGCAACGCAAAATATACAGCCATATTCGCCTGGGTACCTGAATGTGGTTGCACATTAGCGTGTTCTGCCCCAAAAAGTTTCTTTGCCCTTTCAGCTGCCAGACTCTCTGCCTCGTCAACATACTCACAACCGCCATACCATCGTTTCGACGGATAGCCTTCAGCATATTTATTAGTGAGGACAGACCCCTGCGCCTCAAGAACAGCAAGGCTTGCAAAATTTTCGCTTGCTATAAGCTCGATGTTATTCTTTTGCCGTTCCAGCTCTCTGTGTATTACCTGAAAAATCTCCGGATCAACTTTTTTTAACGTATTCATCTCTCCTCCGAAACACTTTCTATTCTTTTAATCTGATTAACTCTCCTTTTATGTCTACCCCCCAGGGCGCGGGTAGAAAGCCAGATTGAGATAAGCTTTTTTGCTTTAGCTTCAGATACGATATTTGCCGCCAAAACTAAAATATTAGCGTCATTATGTAGTCTACTAGAACGAGCAACATCCTGTCTGTCACATAAAGCAGCCCTGACCCCTTTAACTTTATTCGCTACTATCGACATGCCAATCCCTGTCTTACATATCAGTATGCCCCGCGTATATCTTCTATCTCCGACTGCCTTGCTGAGTTCATAGCCAACAATAGGGTAATCAGAGCTTTCATTTGAAAAGACCCCGAAATCCTTTACATTATGCCCCTGGTTTTTTAAAAACTTCGCGAGGCTCTCTTTTAACTTAAAACCTCCGTGATCTGTAGCTATTGCAATTTTCATTTATCCTCCGTATTACCGCGTTTCTTTTTTAAATATTTCCAAGAATATATTCTCTACCTGATCCTTTATAATTTTACTAACCCACCTGTATTCTTCAAGAGGTCTACCTATGGGATCGGATATATTCTCATCTTCTTTTAAAAGCATTACTTTTGGACCAATCCAAGGTAACATGTTCAAAACAATATCTCTGTGCAAATGCTCCATTACATATATAAAATCGGATCTCTTCAATAAATCCATCGTTACAAGCTTCCCTTTATGCATAGAAACATCTTCACCCAGTTCCTTCATAACCTGTATTGTATTGGGCGCTGCGGGGATACCATAATAAGAAGCTGTACCAGCAGAATCAACCCGCACTTTTTGAGATAACCCTGATTCTCTCAAAAATTTCTCCAGCACGGCCTTTGCCATAACACTTCTGCAGCTATTCCCTGTGCATATAAAAAGCACATGGTAATCAACTAATAAATCTTCTTTTGGGATCGCACCTTCCCTCAATACTGTGAAAGGATCCGTAGTTACATCCACAACAGTAGACTCTATCCCTATCTCTACGGAGCCGCCGTCCAATATCATGTCAATGGCGCCAGACATTTCAGAAATGACATCTTGGCCTGAAGTAGGAGGCCTTCCCCCCGAGATATTCGCGCTTGGGGCCACTAAAGGAAAAGGTGCTTCTTTTATAAGCGCCAAGGCTATTTTATTCCGGGGCATGCGAATACCTACCTTATGCCCTTTCTTATCAAACGCTACAATAGTCAATGGGCCCGGCCAAAATTTATGGATGACCTTTCTTGGCCGTTCCGACAAAACTACTCCTAAATCATTCAATGTCTCAAATCCAGCGATATGAAAGGTGAAAGGCTTGTTTTTAGATCTCTTTTTTATTCTATACAACTTCTCTATAGCTTTTGAATCTTGGAAATTAGCACCTATACCATAGACTGTTTCTGTAGGAAAAGCAACAAGTCCGCCTTTTTGCAGGACATTAGCTGCTTCTCTTATCAAACCCTCTTCCGGGGTATTAGGATTAATCTTTATAATCTTAGTCTGCATACAATTTGACACTATGTTATGGCATGATTAAGCGTTTTCGAGGCTTCTTTCTTACGAGCGGGCATGGTGTCCGCCGTGCTTTGTGGCGGACGAGCGAGGAAGAAAACAGAGCAAATTTTCCACGCTGGGGAAAATTTGCGTCCTCGAAAACGCTTAACCATGCCGAGATTATCTATCATCTAACTGCACCCAAAATACGTATAGCAAAAAACGCTGCATTCTTAGCCCCTGACTTACCTATTGCCATGCACGCTACTGGAACCCCTGATGGCATCTGAACCGTGGATAAAAGAGAATCCATGCCTCCTAATGCCTTAGTCTCAATCGGGACCCCTATAACCGGCAAATCCGTATATGAACTTACTACCCCTGCTAACGCAGCTGAACCTCCTGCACCGCATATTATAACTCTAAGCCCTCTTTTTCTGGCAGATTTAGCATACTTACGCACAGCTTCAGGAGTCCTATGAGCTGAAAGCACATTCAATTCATAAGGTATCTTATATTCTTTTAAAATTTTCTCTGTCTCGCTCATAGTATCGGCATCAGACTTACTACCCATAAGGATACCCACTAAAACTTTTTTTTCAGTAGCCATATTATATCCTCCGTATTTTTATCGCTCGATCCCCTATATCCCGTCTATAATAAATACCTTCGAAGTCGATCTTACTTACTGCCTGATATGCCTTATCTTTAGCCAGCCTTATATCATTACCAAATCCTATAACACCTAAAACCCTGCCTCCACTAGTAAAAATCTTTCCATCTTCATATACAGTTCCTGCATGGAACACTACAGCATCTTTCATTTCTTTAATAAGTTCAAGTCCGCGAATCTCTTTATGCCTTTCATATGTCCCAGGATATCCCCGAGATGCACAAACTACGCAAAGACACGGCCTCTGGTCCCATTCGAGGTTTATCTTATCCAGAGTCCCGTTAATACACGCAGTTAAAGCATCTACCAAATCTGACTTTAGTCTAGGAAGAATAGCCTGGGTTTCAGGATCTCCAAACCGCACATTAAACTCCAAGACCATAGGCCCGTCTTTTGTAATCATTATCCCACCGTACAATACACCTTTATAGAACTTACCTTCTCCAGCAAGGCCATTTACGATAGGCCTAAAAACCTTCTCTATAATATCATCGAATATATCTCCGGAAACAACCGGAGCAGGAGAATACGCACCCATGCCTCCTGTATTCGGGCCCTTGTCATTATCAAAAATCCTCTTATGATCCTGTGAAGAAACAAGGGGGACTATAGTTTTCCCGTCAGTAAATACCAATATAGACGCCTCTTCGCCCTCCAGGCAGTCTTCAAGAATGATCTTCTCTCCTGAGGCACCAAAAACCTTATCGACCAAGATAGAATCTATGGCCTTAGTCGCCTCTTCGATAGTTTGTGCCACTATCACACCTTTACCAGCTGCAAGCCCATCTGCCTTTATAACTATCGGAACGCCGATCCTCTTTAAATATGCCTTTGCCTCATCCGGCTGGTCAAACACTTTAAAATCCGCAGTCGGCACATTGAATCTCTTCATAGTCTCTTTCGAAAAAACCTTACTACCTTCAAGCATTGCAAGGTCTTTAGACGGCCCGAAAATATTTAAGCCCTCCTTAATAAATCTATCCACTATGCCATGAACCAATGGTGTCTCGGATCCTACCAACGTCAAATCTATCTTCTTATTCTTTGCAAAATTTAAAAGCCCGTCAATATCATCTGCTTTTACATTAACTAATTCTGCTATCTCTTTTATGCCGCCGTTACCAGGCGCACAGTATATCTTTTTCACTTTTTTACTCTGTGCTATCTTCCACACTAAAGTATGTTCTCTGCCGCCAGAACCGATAACTAAAACTTTCATCAACCGTTCTCCTTGAGTCTCTTACATAATTATTTCTCTCGAACCTTTAACTATCTCTCCTATAGCCCATGATTTCAAATTATGCCTATTTATGATTTCATGGGTTTTTTCAACATCCTTTTTACTGACTATGACTACCATGCCAATACCCATATTGAATGTGCGATACATCTCTTTATCGCTTATACCTGCCTTATTCCGAATCATTTTAAAAATTTCTGGAACGGGCCATGACTTTTTATATATTAACGCGGCTGTCTTTAGCGGCAACACACGCGGAATATTGTCATAAAACCCGCCGCCTGTTATATGGGCTATAGACTTTACATTAATTCTTTCTAATAATTTCAGAATCGTTTTGACATAAATAAGAGTCGGTTTTAAAAGGGCCTTTCCAAGCTTTCCTTTCAATTCGCTTTTTTTAAAAATCTTTCTTACCAGGCTAAAACCATTTGAATGCAGGCCGCTTGATTGAATACCTATAATCCTATCTCCTATATTTACAGAATGCCCGTCTATAATCCTATCCTTCTCAACTACGCCCACACAAAAACCAGCAAGATCATAGGTCTCACCTTTATACATACCAGGCATCTCTGCTGTCTCACCGCCTATAAGCGCGCAACCTGCAACTTTACAACCTTTAACAATACCTTTTACAATATCTACTGCTTTTTTATTATTCAATCTACCAGTAGCTAAATAATCTAAAAAGAAAATCGGCTCAGCGCCCGTAACTATAATATCGTTTACACACATAGCGACCAGATCTATGCCGACTGTATCGTGTTTTTTCAATAACTCTGCAACCATAAGCTTTGTACCCACTCCGTCAGTCGAAGAAATAAGTATGGGATTTCTGTATTTTTTTGGAATTTTCATAAGTGCACTAAAACCGCCTATACCGCCTAAAACTTCGCTTCTCTTTGTTGACGCAACCATTCTGACAATATTCTTCACGAATCTATTTGATTTATCTATGTCTACTCCTGCTTTTTTGTAATTAATCATCGCAACTCCTTTACTAATTTTACATTTGGAATGTCTCCTGAAATAACAAAAACCTGGGGTGTTGAAACTTTTTTAATTCCAAATATACCCAGGTCTCTTCTACACTGCCTAACCTTTTTCAGAATTTTTTAACCTAAGACTTTATTCTCTTAAGGACCTCCTGATAGGCCTCTTCAATCCTACCAAGATCGCGCCTGAAACGGTCCTTATCCAGCTTCTCATTTGTCTTCTTATCCCACAACCTGCATGTATCGGGAGATATCTCGTCTCCGAGCAATATCTTGCCTTTGAACCTGCCGAACTCAAGCTTAAAATCCACAAGTTTAAGGCCTACTTTTCCAAAAAAATCCCTGAGTATCTCGTTAACGCTAAAAGAATAATCTTTTATCTTTTTCATCTCTTTCGCAGTAGCTAGGCCCAGCATCTCTATATGGTAATCATTAATCAACGGATCATGAAGCGGGTCACTCTTATAATGATATTCCAAGACAGGTGTCTTTAAAACTGTGCCTTCTTCAATGCCAAGGCTTTTCGAGAGGCCGCCTGCTGCGATATTCCTCATAGTCACTTCTACTAGGACAATATCTAATCTTTTCGCAAGCATCTCTCTATCGCTTAATTTCTTAACAAAATGCGTAGGGATGCCTTTCAAGTCCAGCATCTGAAAAAGCGCTGATGAAATCTCATTATTTATTACGCCCTTCTGTTTTATAGTACCCCTCTTTGTGGCATCAAAGGCAGTAGCATCGTCCTTGAATTCCTGTATGACAAGCTCAGGATTATCTGTCTCATATAAAATCTTTGCCTTGCCTTCGTAAATCTTTTTGCCTTTCTTCACTTTCTCTCCAATCTTATTATCTGTTTCTATCATAAACCCACCTTTTTCAGATACCAACCTTTTTAAAAATCCTATCTACATACTTCGTGTAATATTCTAAATCAAAGAACCTCTCGATTTCTTTCGGCTTTACCACCTTCTTAAAATCCTTATCCATCCATAAGGCCTCTTTAAAATTTACGTTTTCATTCCAGACCCGCATTGCGCATCTCTGGATAATATCATATGCCTTCCTTCTATCAACGCCTCTCTTTTCCAATTCCACTAGAATCCTCGCTGAAAATATAAGGCCTCTGGTCTCGGCAAGATTATCTCTCATCTTTCCGGGATAAACCAGGAGATTTTTAATAATAAATATCATCTGGTTCAGCATATAATCTAAAAGGACCGTACTATCAGGGATAATAATCCTTTCGACGGAAGAATGGCTTATATCCCTTTCATGCCACAATGCGACATTCTCCATAGCTGCCATTGCATTGCTACGTAGGACCCTGGCAAGGCCTGTAATCCTCTCGCACATAACAGGATTCCTCTTGTGAGGCATTGCACTGGAGCCTTTTTGCCCTTTTGAAAAAGGTTCCTCGACCTCTCTTACTTCTGTCTTTTGTAAATTCCGTATCTCGACTGCGATCTTTTCAAGCGTTGTACCGACTATAGCAAGCTGGGCCAAGTATTCTGCATGGATGTCTCTCTGTAGAATCTGGGTCGAGATATTGGCTGGCTTAAGGCCTAATTTCCTACAGACATAATTCTCAACATAAGGCTCTACATTCGAATATGTCCCGACAGGCCCTGAAATCTTCCCAACACTTATAAGCTCTCTTGCCTTTTCAATCCTCTCTATGTCTCTATTTATCTCGTCAAAATAAAGGCTTAGCTTCAAACCGAATGTCATGGGTTCAGCATGTACGCCATGGCTTCTTCCAACCATTATTGTATGTTTATATTTTTTTGCCTTCTTTCGTAACGCCTCTTTTAATATCTTCAGGTCATCCAAAAGGATAGAGGCCGCTTCTTTCATCATCACTGATAAAGCAGTATCTAAGACATCGCTTGAAGTAAGGCCCTGATGCACAAAACGTGAAGAAGAGCCGATATACTCTGCAATGTTCAGGAGAAACGCGACTATGTCATGGCGGGTGGTTTCTTCTATTTTTTCTATGCGCTTTACATTAAACCTTGCCTTTTGCTTTATCTTCTTTAGTTCTTGCTTAGGGACCTTGCCAAGATCTGCCATTGCCTCACAAGCAAGGAGCTCTATATCCAGCATTTTCTGGAATTTATTCTCATCAGACCATATTTTGGCCATCTTGGGCATAGAATATCTTGGTATCATAACAGACCTTAATATACCATATATAGATTTAAACAGTCAATAAAATTTCGCTATATATAGGGGTTATTTTTATTCGGCTTTCAATTCCTTTGTCATTTTCCCGCTTATACTACAATATGCCTCTATGGATAGCGTATCTCCCTTTCGTACATCCGGCACAATATATCCAAGGACCTGCATATCAAACTCATCCTGTAGAGAAATAGAATGGGAGATAATTTCCTGTCCATTAAGAGCGATACTTACCTTCTTTATAAAATGCGCCTGTGGATTTTCTACATTATGCATGATGACTACTGAACAGAGCCCTGTCTCAAAGTCATACTCAAGGATTATATCCGAAGGAGGATGCGCATAGGAAAGGCTAGTTGTAGCAAGCAAAAATAACAGAATAAAACAGAGTATTCTATACATAACTACTTACCCCTCCCAATGGTTTTATAAGCTCATAAATCTTCATAAGCCCTCCTCAGACACCATGGTGTCTTTTCGGGCAGGGCAGGCTTCAAAAAGACGCTCGGCCAGGTTTGTTGTTTGAAAATGTGGGCCTCGCTCCGTTTTATTTT
>Ga0180007_10005206_pt1 | contig 13314 bp, 15 predicted proteins | sample MM_PC_MetaG_FD_121122 | JGI IMG/M metagenome (GOLD analysis project Ga0180007, IMG submission 121122) | Groundwater microbial communities from the Aspo Hard Rock Laboratory (HRL) deep subsurface site, Sweden - MM_PC_MetaG | ecosystem: Environmental > Aquatic > Deep subsurface > Groundwater... | reverse complement strand
TGATGAAAGTATCGAAAAATATATTGAATTTTTAAAACAGGGGATTGCTATAAGTAATAATTTCATGCAATCGTCCAAGCTTGCTCCGCAGATGATGAAACAGCATGATGAGCGGAGTTTGGATATATATTTATTTTTGCTTAAAGAAGCCAACAATAGAAACACGCTAGAGCTAATACTTGATTATGATGTGATAGCGGAATATCTTGGTATTGCCAAAAAGATGGATGAAATAGCTTATCGGAGGCAGATAACCAAAGTGCTAAGAAAGTTAGAAGAAAAGTATAAGCTGATTAAAGCTGATTTGCAGTATGCCAAGGATGCAAAAGTAATGTTACTTGATAATAAAGCAGATGCGGATAAGGAGTTTCACTTACCAAAGGATTATTTTACTTTTGGCTGGAACAGGCTGTTATCTATGCGGGCAAAGTTTTGTTATCTGATTAACTTTAGCGAAGCAAATATAAGTGACACACAGCCTTATTGGACTAGGAGTGTTAAAGAAATAACAGAGAAGTATGACATAAGCCGCGATGTTATTGCCAAAGGCATGGGCGAACTGCGAAGCAGAAAGCTTATTGAAGTGATGTATGATGATTTGACGGATAAGGATTATCAAAAAAGAAAACCAAAGATGTATAAAATCATCAAATTATATGATCCTGAAAAATTAGACCTTGAACTCGCGCGGATAATGGAGCAATACGGAGAAAAAGAATACAAGCAGGCAAGAAAATACGCTGAAATAGTATTTGAAGAATACAACCCGCAAATAATAGAGGATATAATTTTAAAGTCAAAGCAATACGGTCCAAAGAAAATTAAAGAAGCATTTGCGATTGTAGCCAAAAAGAACATCGATAATCCGAAAAGAAAATACAGTTATGTGGTTGGGATCTTGGAAAATTGGGGAGAGTAAAAAAACAGCAGTAATACCTTGTGAATTAATAAGTTATACAATAAACGTAATACATTGAAATCAAATAACTTATTTATTTCTCTCTTCTAATTTTTGCGAAGAAATTCATCATATGGTATACTATTTTTCCTTTAATTACAGAAAGAAAGGGGAATTTAAGGTATGGCAATGTCAGAAAAAGATAAAGAGTTATTTGAATTACTAAAAAAGCAAAGAATGAAAATTGCTAAAGAGAACAATTGGGCGCCTTTTCATGTATTTAAAAACTCATCGCTTGAGGTTATGATTAAAGAAAAACCTACAGATATGATATCCTTTAAAAAAATTAAAGGGGTCGGGCCTGTTCGCGCGGAGAAGTGCGGAGATGATTTTATAAATATTATAATTAAATTTTGTGAAGATAATAATATTACAATTGTTAAAAATGAAAAAATTTTAGAAGATGTAAAACCTAGCAATGATATAGACATTGAAAATGTAGAGTTAAGCAAAGAGTTTCAAGAAGTACTAAATCTAATGGAAAATAGCAAGGAAAATTTATTTATCACAGGAAATGCAGGGACGGGAAAGACCAGTTTGCTTAAGTTTTTTAAACAGAAAACCAAGAAAAAAATAGCAATATTAGCGCCTACTGGATTAGCAGCCATTAATATTGGTGGACAAACAATTAACTCTTTTTTTCGTTTCCCTTTTAATCTTGTTACAAGAGAGCAAATTGTTGAAACATGGAAGAATAAACCCGCTGCTTTTAAGGCGATTTTTCGTTCCATTGAAACTATTGTTATTGACGAAGCTTCAATGGTAAGAGCAGATATTATAGATGGAATTAATGAAACACTTAGATTTGTCAGAGGGTCAAGGTTTGGGGCCTTTGGGGGTGTAAAGATGATATTCATCGGTGATTTATGTCAATTGCCTCCTGTAGTTGATGATACAGAATTAAAGGAGTATTTTACAGTAGAGATGGGCGGTGAATACTTTTTTAATGCTAAAGTGTTGAAAAGAATGCAACATAATGCAAATAAATATGTTGAGTTGATTAAGGTATATAGGCAAAAGGATAAAGATTTTATAGCTATATTAAATAAGATTAGGGGTAACACGATATCTTTAAAGGATATTGAGTTGTTAAACACAAGAGTGAAACCGCAGCGTGAAATAGAAGCAATTAGTGCTATTAAATTAACAACGACTAATTTTTTCGCAGATAGATACAACAAAGAGAGTATTGAAAAGATTTTTGGCAGTGCTATGCAATATGAAGCGCAAATCACCGGGGAAGTAAAAGAAAATTTTTATCCTACTGAAAAAATTTTAAATCTTAAAGTTGGGGCACAAATAATTCTTATTAAAAACGATCCAGATAAAAGATGGGTTAATGGATCGTTGGGAATAATCAAAATGCTTTCTGAAAACAAGATACAAGTTACATTGCAAGATGGACGTATTGTTGATGTCCCAAAAATAACATGGGAAAATATAAAATATAAATACGATAAAAAAGAGAAAAAGATCAACGAACATGTTGTTGGGACATTCACACAATATCCTATAAAATTGGCATGGGCAATAACGATTCATAAAAGCCAGGGGCAAACTTTTGATAATGTGGTAATTGATTTTGGTGAGGGGGCATTTGCTCATGGGCAGGCTTATGTTGCTTTAAGCAGATGTCGTAGTTTAGAAGGAATCACTTTGTCCAGACCTCTTAGCAAAAAGGATGTTATTTTCGATAGCAGAGTAGATGATTTTATTCAAGTGTTCGAAAAAATAGAATTAGAATGCAATATTAAAAAATGCAATAATTGTCATTCTCCGCTGGAGCTTCATTTTAAATATTGTCCACATTGTGGTTGTGAGAAAGAGGTGTTTAAAGAAGATGCATTAAAAAATCATAAAAAAATATGTTCCGAATGCGGGGAATGTTATGATTTTGACGATGGTTATGATTTTGACGAAGGGGATGAAAACCTTTGCGATGATTGTATGACAGCTGGGTTTACACGTTGCGATTCATGTGATGAACTTGTTGATGATATAGAGATAGTGGAAATGAAAAATGAGTGGCTTTGCGAAAAATGTTCGGAGGGATTAAAGCAATGTGCTTGTTGTGGTGATGTCTTTTGGGAGGATGAATTAATTTTGAATGACAGCTCGGGAGAATATTATTGCGAGGATGATTATAATAGGTTAAAGCAAAATGGAACTTTGTAGTGACTTGCGATTCGGTATGTATAATAAAAAACCAGTATTAAGTTGGTGTATACCAAATGTGAATAGCTTTGACATTAGTGCGATATTTATGCAAGCTCAAAATATAGGTCTCGAGTTAAGAAGGAATAAATCCCGGACTATAAAAAAGTAAAACCTTCGCCAAGAAAAGGCGAGGGTTTTTGTTTTTGCAAACTAAAAATAGGAGGTTTTTGTGACAAATATACTTTTGTTTGTAATTATTACTCTTTTATTCGGTGCTAGCAAGGTGAATGCCAGACAAATTGTTCCAATTCATACAGAATATCCTGAAAAATTCAAAGAGCACTTTGGACCTACTGTGGTGCGTTATAGGGATGGGCAAGAGTGTGAATTATAATAAATGTTTAGGTTGTATAATTTTATTAAATATACAGGAGATTGGTAGATGGAAGATAAAATATTATTAAAAAAGCTGGAAGAGCTTGTGAAAGAAAAAGTTAAGAAAGAGGTATTTTTAAAAGAACTTATCAAATCTGAACTTTTCATGAAATATCCTAAGTATAGACTAGCTTTTAATTCGGTAATTATGGCAATTCATAATTTAACAGAGAATGTCTTTGATAGAATTATACGGTGTTATGTTAGGCCTAAACAGAAGGATGAGTCCTTGTATGATGATGCGGTAATAACTTATTGTAATACAAAACTTTGCCCAGAAGAGGTTAGAGGTTATATTATTTTCAATTTTGGTTTCGAAGAAAAGAAAAATTTAATACACAAGGTATTTGGATTGTCTAAAAAAACTAAAAATCTTATAGAAAAGCTAAATGTTATTAGAAATGCCATTGCGCATCGTTATGATGAAAATGATCAAAGATATTTTTATAAAAAGCAAAATGTGGTTGAAAATTGTTCTGTTTTAGTGATGTTTATAGAGGATTATTTTTTGGCTTTGAAAGAAATATTGAGAATTGACACTCGTTTATTAGATGGTTTAGATAAGGCAGAAAAAGAGTTTGATCTTTTATAGGGAAGAAAAAGATAAATGGGTTATGTTAAACTTTCTGCAAAGTAATTGTTGCTAAATATTGAAAAATCTTAAAACTTGACACCTTTTAAGTGTAGGAGTAAACTCAAAATATGCTACAAAGTCCCGAGTTAAGAAGGAATAAATCCCGGACTATAAAAAAGTAAAACCTTCGCCTGAAAAAGGCGGAGATTTTTTGCTTAAGAATTAATTAATATAGAGAATAGTATGAGTATAACACACCGAAATCATTATGTTCCTGAATGGTATCAGAAAAATTTTTATCATATGGTATGAGTTCTTTCGTTTGATAAGATTATTCTTAAAAAATAAGATAAAGGCACTATTATGAAGGAAATTAATAGCAAAAATTGTTTAGTTTTTACGGTTTTAATATTGTTTTTATCCTTTCCTGCTTCTGCAAAAGATAGTTTAATCCCTCAAGAAATAACGTGGGAAGACAATACATTTATTTATGACCCGTATTGGAAAGATTACGAAAGTGTTAGCTCAGGTGATTTTGATGGCGATAAAGAGAGTGAAATTATAGTAAGTTTCATGGGCAGGGTAAAAGATGGAACTTGGCATCGTTCTTTTTATTTAATATACGATGTCATAAACGGAAAAGAGAAACTTGTCAAAACAATAGCGGGCAATGATTATATTGGCGAGGTGCAGATAATAGATTTGGAAAAGGATAATCAGAAAGAGATTGCCATATTCAGCTACGGCGGTGCTCATTCCACGGATTTTTGTGTTTATAAATATGAAAAAGGCATTTACGAATGTATTTTTAAAAATAGCAGCGCCTACCCGATAGAGACGGATTTTGAGAGAGATAAACCTATAATAAAAATCGGCAGGGCTAAATGGGGGACAAAGGTTTTAACAGAGGATGGAGAAGAAATTGACTGGTCTTGCGCGAGTGGCGGACATGGCGACTGTTACTGGCAGGTATATGTATGGGATGGTGGAAAATTTACCTATGATGAAAAATTAAGTAGCACACCTGAAATAAGTGAAGGCGAAGAAACCCAGAGGTATATAGATAGAGCCAGAGAGGTAGGGGGAAGCGCGGCGAGAGGAAAGATTTAAAGTTAGGATAAAAATGATCCTTAAAAAAAGTTATAGGTTACAATTCGCCTTACGGGGGTGTTATCTTGAAAAAGGTTGATAAAGGCGAGTATGCGATTGGGTATGGTTGAAAGAACTATCTTTGCTCATTCTCGTCTCGCTAATTTTGAATTATTTCCCCTCTAAGCATAATCGTATTTATGAGAAGTATATAAATTATTGACGAACTATAAGCAAAGGAGTATTATTTATATGAAAAATACTGATTTTAAAGTAACTCAAATATCGAGGAAAATGAAGATTAGGTTAATCATAGAATAACCCAAAGCAATCTATAAAAACAGGAGATTGTTTTTTGTTTAAAAAGCTACGGGAATAAACGTAAAATGTCAAAAATAGTAAATATTTACTAATTCATCATAATTCAATATAAAGTTCTAAGTAAACGCATAGGATGTATATTAAATGTTAGAAGAAAATAAAATGTATCTACATATATATCTATGATATTTGAAAATTGGGAAGACAACTGGCCTTATTATTTATTTATTTTAGCTTGTGCTGGAGGGATATTAGGTTTCATTATGCACTATATCTTTGGCGTATCTGATAGCTCGCCATGGATGTATATACCTTTATTACTTGTTATCCCAGGACCGTTAATATTTATAGTTTTGATTACATTGATATTATTGAAATCGTTTGGGGAAATTGCTGCAAAAATCTTAGAAAAATTTACTTTTTTTAAATAATCCAGTGTGTCTAAAGTCCATTTTGGGGTAAATAAGGTGACAGAATACTTATTTATCTAACTACTTTTTCCTTAACATAAATCTCAAAAATACCCCTTCTTAACCGTATCTTTGCTATCTGCGACTTAGCAATCCAAACCTTTCTTCCATGATCAATTAAAATTGCTTTGTTTGTTTCATGGATAATCCTAACTTGTATCCAGATATAACGGTTTTCTGGATAAAGTATACTACGCAGGCTGAACCAGAACATATTTACCTTCCTTTCTTTAAATGTTTTAGGGCTCTGAGGACGGTCCTTCGGTTTATTTCTAGGCTGCGGGAGATTGCTCTTAAGGACATGCCTAAAAGGTGTAATTCTGTGATTTTTGGGGCTAATTTTTGATATAGAGGTACGGTCTCAGTTGGTTCAATGATGATCTTGACCGGGATTTCGGAAATGGTGAGAATTTCATCTAATAAGAACCGCCAGTATTTTATCAATAAGCTAACTTCTATATTATCAATTCGTTGCATCCGTTAACTTGATTCTCGCATTACCAAATACCCCAAAATGCTCCTATCTTTGCAAAACACAAGAAGTTATGGTAAACTTTATTACTTTTTTATTATCTTTAAAAAGAATAAAGGATAGGCAGATGTCTAAAAATAAATTATTTTTAAAAATTGTCGCATTGGTCTTGATATATTCATTTGTGATGCTTGATATTGCTTGGGCAGGGCAAAGAGAGTTTAGTTCAATTGCCGAAACCGAGTGCTTAAATGCTCCGTTGCAAATAAACAATATGATTATTTTGGAAGCTTTCAAGGAATATGACAGGACAAGCGATAGTGCTGTATTGCAAAATGATGTGATTGTTCTTACTCCTAAGGAAAGTAAAAAATTTAATATAAAGAAAAAAGTAGCAATAATAATCGTGACAGCAGGAGTTGTGCTACTTGCACCATTTTTTTATGACAGCAACAGAATTGTTTTAAAAGTTCCAGAAATAATTGCAGCAGAAAAAAACGATTTGTCCATGCAAGCTGTTGATGCTAATGAGGCGTCTGACAATACAAAGAAGAAAATTTCACAAAAAGCTTATGAACCAGAAAAAGAAGAATGGAGCTTTGCTGCGCAATCAATTCTTTTTAAATTAAAGTGGTATTGGCATGTTAAAGATAGGGAATATTACAGCAAGGAAGAGCGGCAGAGGCACGAGGAGCATTTGCGTTTAAATATGTTCGAGGGAGAAACTATTATTAGAAAAACTATTCTATGGGTTTGCATGTACCCCGCTACGGTAATTTTTAGCGTATTGTTTATTTTTTTGGGAATTGTCCTTTTCCCGTTTAATAAAATTAAAGAGAGGCTAAAACAATATAAACAAGAAAGAGCTGAGCAGGAGAAAAAGGAAAAACGTCGAATTAAGCTCAATAAAAAACGTCAAAAATTTTTTAAAACATATGCGTGGGCAACGCAAATAATAGAAGTTATGGAAAAAGAAAATATCCCAATAGAAACAATGATGGAACAAGGGATTCCTTCTGCTGAGAGGGCAATACAAGAAAACTTTGATAATCCCATTTATGTAAAACAAGCGCAACGCATTGTCGTAGAATTGGGCGTTGAGTTATCAAAACAAAAAATTGGGGCTTGCTCAACGATACAAGAGGGCATTCCTTTAGCAACAAAATTTTCTAGTCAAAACATTGATTTTTTTGAGCAGTGTTGCGGGAAATTAAAAAATGTAGTGATTTCTTTACATAAGATACATTTAAATCCAGTAGAAACAATATTGATGGCAAAAAAATATGCTGATAGATTGCCAGAGTTAAAAAAAACACCAGATCATTTGTTCACTCTTTTTCTTATAGCGCATGCTTCAATAGGAATTAATAAAGAGCTCAATAAGCGTGGATACGAAAACCACTATATGTTTTTGCCTTCAGGGGATTTGTTAATAGATTGGGCGATAGTAAAGCTTGAAGAAACATTGGTTGACTATGCTTTAAATGATGAACAGATTGTTCCTCATAGATGGCAAGAAGAAGTCCCCATATATGAAACCGTAGAAAGACAAGAATATGTTGGGGAACAAGAAGTATGGGTTGATAGTCCTGAAAAGGCCACTATAACCCGAGGATGTCCTTATGGGCATGACTGGTATGTTTTAGAGGCCGTTTATAAAACAGTATCCGAGCGGGTGAAAGTTGGGGTTGAGTGGGAGCAACGTGAGCAAGAGTTAAAGTATTTTGTTTCTTTTTTTGACTCATTATCAAGTGAAAATGCAACAGATAAATTAAAACAATTTCAGGAGCGAATAAAAGGAATACAATTGGCTGATAATATAAAATTTGCTTTTAAATCTCTTTTAGAAAATTACAATATTTCCTTTCCTGAAGTTCAAGAGCCTTTACCTAATTTAAATCAACAAACTTTCAACTTAAAGAATAATTTGCATCCAATGGAACAATCAATTTAAAATGCAAGGACACAATACTTAATTATCTAAGTATATCCTCTCTAATATAAACCTCGAAAACCCCTTTCCGTAACCTTATTTTAGCTATCTGCGATTTAGCAATCCAAACTTTTCTTCTATGATCAACTAAAATTGCCTTATCTGTTTCATGGATAATTCTAACTTGTACCCAAATATATTCTGATTTCCCAAATAATAATTTAATGATCCATAGCATAACTATTCTCCTTTCTTTAAATGTTTTAGGGCTCTGAGAACCGTTCTTCGGTTTATTTCTAGGCTGCGAGCGATTGCTCTTAAAGACATGCCTAAAAGGTGTAATTCTGTGATTTTTGGGGCTAATTTTTGATATAGAGGAATGTTATTAGTCGGTTCAATGATGATTTTGACTGGGATTTCGGATATGGTGCGAATTGGTTGCAATCGGGTCCGCCAGAAAATAATGCCCCCGGATTTTTCCGGGGGTTTTTTATTTTATGAGAGGCTGGGATGAGAACCCTAAAAGAGGATTTTAAGGGGAAAGATTGTTTTCCCTTATCGGCGTACGGGGGCTTCTCTGCGGAAGGAAAGGGACAGCGACCGAGGGGAGCGATAGGGGAAAACCATAAGGGTTTCCCTCTATGGAGTGAGTGGACCGCAGCGTAAGCGAAGGGGAATGACACGACGGGTTCGGCGAAGCGTAAATCCCTGCCGGGAACCTGCGCAATGCTTGTAAGCCCTGCCAAAGATTCGAAACTTGAAATTTTTATTCTATTCGCTATATAGACACGACGGGTTCCAATCCCAGTTTTCACAATAATCTTTGGTGATCAATGAACATACCTCGCCTATATTTTCAATAATTATATCATCAGCTTAAAACAGGCAACATCAGTTATCATCAGATGTGAATTGTCTGTTTTTTGTGTTTTATGTGGTGGGAATCACCAGTTAAAATGTATAATTAACATATATAGTAAAGAGTGAGGTATTCTAAGGTGTGAAGAATAGTAACTCTAGTTGATATAAGAAAATATTATATTATAATGTTGATAATATAATATTATGTGATATAATTATATTGTTAAAGGTTGGTTGCGGTTATGTTTTATGTTGTGGGGGGGGGCAAGGAGATGCCAAAATTGTTTAATGTTATGTTGGGTAATAAGTTAAAAGCAGTACGTGATAAATTGGGAATGACTCTTGAAGAAGTTGCGCAAAAAATGGGGTTTAATAGCTACCAAACACTATCTTCAATAGAAGAGGGGAGGAGAATGGTAAAAGCTGTTGAGCTGGCTAAGCTTTCGAAAATTTATTTTAGAGATATGAAGTATTTTTTAAATGAAGAGATTGAGCAAGATCAGGATCAGCCGGTATTGTGGCGTGCTTACTCTGGAGATGCTAAAGTTAAGCAAAGAGAAGGCACATTTATTAAATTCTGCGAGCATTACTCTGACTTAGAGTTCAAGTTAGCAATCGATAGTAAACCTAAGATTAATTTTCTTACTTGGCAGGTTGGTGATTTTAATTACGATAGTATTGCTGGGCTGGCAAATAATCTCCGTAATGAATTGCAGTTAGGTGCTAGGCCAGCGTGTTCTCTTGCAAAAGTTCTTGAAGAAAAGTGTAATATTAAAATTCTATTTCTTGATTTAGAGAACTATGGTTCGGCAGCATCTACAGTTGGCAAATTTGGCGCGGCAATATTAATTAATTCATCAGAACCGTCTTGGCGGAGAAATTATGATTTAGCACATGAGCTGTTCCATATAATTACGTGGAATACTTTTCCTTATGATACAATTCATTCTTTTGCAGAAGAGAAGCCATTAGTTGAGAAATGGGCGGATGCTTTTGCGTCGTATCTTTTGTTGCCAGGGGAAGAGATTTCAAGAGAGTTTAATAAAAACGTTGAAGATAATAAAATTTCATTGTTGGATTTAATTGGGATAGCAAGAGAATTCGAGGTTTCTTTAGATGCTTTGCTTTGGAGCTTGGTTAACTTGCGTTTTTTTTCTAGGCAAATTGTTCGAAAAATTTTAAATGATCCAGAGGTGAAAACACTTGATTTTTCTGGTCAAAAAAAAGAAACAACCCCGTATTTATCAAGAAGATATTTTAATCTTGCATTGAAAGCATACAAAAAAACACTTATTTCTAAAGGCAGATTGTGTGAGTATTTAAATATTAATAGGGCGGATTTGGGGAAAATTTTAAAAGAATACGGGTATTCTGTAGGGGAAGAAATATATGAAACCAAATTTGCTCTTGCTTGATGCCGATGTCATTATTCATTTACATGAATGTGATTTATGGAAGGGGGTTGTTAGCCAATATTCAGTATATGTTGGGGCAATCGTGATAGAAGAGGTGCAATATTTTTGGGACAATGGAGGGAACAAGATTTGCATAAATCTTAGAGATGCTGTTGAGAAAAATAAAATAATTGAAGTTGCTTCAACCGCTGAAGAGATGGCAGCTTTGAGTAAAAGATTAAAAGATGTTGAATATAGTGAGCTAGATCCAGGAGAACTAGAATGTGCAACCATAATTGCTGAGGAAAAAATTGCGGACTTACGATTTTGCGTTAAAGATGGGATGGCAATTAAAGCCTTGACCTATCTGGGGTTTAGGGAACAGATACTTTCTATTGAGACTATGTTAAAACAAAAAGGATTAATCTCTAAAGATACAGAAGTTCCCGTTGGGTTTTCGGAAGAGCGGTTTAACAGATTTACCTTGGAAGCCACACTAGATTCAATTTAAATGTAAAAACTATTAATGGGAGGTAGTTTCATGGCAGCAAAAGTCAGTTGTAAAAAGGGTTATAATACAAATCAGGGGTATGTGGAATTTAAATCTAACGGGACTCCAGAGGTGTGTCCAGTAAGCAATGCTACTAATTGCGAGGGGTGTAACGCTAAAGTATTTGAAATGGAATAGGATTTTTATTCAAGCTTTTTCTATCGACAAGCTATTATCTTTTTACAAGTAATCAAGGGTTTTGAAATAAGGTGCGAATAGGGTTTTTTATTGACTATCTGAGATAATGGGAGTATTATTTATATAACATGATACACAGATTGATGTTAATACAATTACCCCGAAAAGTGTAAGTATGCATAAGACAAAATAATTCAAGCAATCCCCAAAAAAAAGGATTGTTTTTTTATTTTTAAGAATAAAATGTTAGAAAATATCGCAATTGTATTCAAATGCGGGTTTGGAATTCGCTTGATGATTTAATAAGGTAAAATTATGGCAAACAAAAATCTCACAAACGCAAAAAGAGCAAAGAACGACGAGTTTTACACCCAATACGGAGATATTCAGAAGGAGATTGAAGCGTATCTGGATTTTAATCCTGATGTATTCAGCAGTAAGGTAGTGTATTGCAACTGTGACGATCCGTTCGAGAGCAATTTCTTTCGCTATTTCGTACTCAATTTCAATAAGCTTGGATTGAAACAGCTTATCACAACCAGCTACAAACCATCGCCAGTGGCCAACACGCAGTTGGAATTGTTTGGTTACAAAAACTCTTAAAAAATCAAAAGGTCGTCCAAAGGTAACAGCCAACAAGTTTATTATCAACAAGGTACACGATATGGATGGTGATGGTGAGTTCAATTTAAAGGATGTTGCCAAGCAGTTAAAGGCAAATAAACACAACGAATGGATGCCATTAGAAGGTGATGGCGACTTCCGTAGCGAAGAATGCATAAATTTACTTAAACAAACTGACATTGTGGTAACAAATCCACCGTTCAGTCTATTCCGCGAATATGTGAAACAGCTTGTTGATTATAACAAAAGGTTAGTCATTATTGGCAATATGAATGCAATTACATATAAAGAAATTTTTTCGCTTATAGAAGCAAATAGGTTATGGCTCGGAGCGACCGGCAATGGGAGTGATATGGTTTTCGCAGTACCAAACGGTTCTGAGATCGCAGAGAGTGACAGGCAAAAGGCGGCTCGACTTGGCTACGTGGGAGACTATACAAGATTGGGAAATTCGTGTTGGTTTACAAATCTTGATCACGGACGTCGCCACCAACCATTGCCGCTTATGACAATGAAAGAAAATTTTAAATACAGTAAACACAAAGAAATTAAGGGCAAAATAAAGTATGACAAATACGATAATTACGATGCAATAGAAGTCCCTTTTACCGGTGCAATACCAAGTGATTATAAAGGTGTAATGGGAGTGCCGATTAGTTTTTTGGATAAATACAATCCTGATCAGTTTGAAATCGTTGGCTTAACTTCAGGAAGAGATGAATTTGAAAGCAGACCTTCAAAAAGGTACTTGAATCCAAAACAACACAATCCGAATGGATCTGAATCAAATGGAAGTAAAGCAAATACTCGGGCAACAATTTTACTAAAGAATATCCCCGAGGGTATTTATTACTCTGCTGATAATGCGAGTGGACCACTTAGGATAGTTTATGCTCGAATTTTAATTAAACATAAAAGGAAATAATATGCAAACAACTTTAAAAATTGAAATCACTGTAAAGGATATTTGCGAAGGGTTTGTTTATAATGAGCTTGAGGGCAAGGGGTTATTCGGGCTGTCTGGCAAATTGACAATTCAACCTGAATATCAGCGCAACTATATTTATGCTTCTGATGGCGGCAAAAAAGAAATGGCAGTAATCGAATCAGTACTTAAGGGATATCCAATAGGGTTGATTTATTTTAATAAAGTAAGTAAAGATAAATTAGAAGTTTTAGATGGACAACAACGAATTACCAGCCTTGGACGGTTTGTCACTAGTGTCCGGTTGTTTTTTAAAATATTTTTGTAATATCCGTAAAGGCAACATGTTATGAAAAAAATATCTGTAATCGATTTGAAATCTATTTTATACTATGGTCATTCTTTTTTCAACT
>Ga0180007_10005205_pt1 | contig 13314 bp, 10 predicted proteins | sample MM_PC_MetaG_FD_121122 | JGI IMG/M metagenome (GOLD analysis project Ga0180007, IMG submission 121122) | Groundwater microbial communities from the Aspo Hard Rock Laboratory (HRL) deep subsurface site, Sweden - MM_PC_MetaG | ecosystem: Environmental > Aquatic > Deep subsurface > Groundwater... | reverse complement strand
ATAGACTCTACATGGACTGTTTGAGAAAACATATCAACAGGCTGAACAGAAACAAGTTCGTAACTTTTAAGCAATATAAGTATATCTCTCGTCTGAGTTCTAGGATCACATGAAATATAGACTATTTTTCTTGGTTTGACATTTAAAACAGCATTTAAAAATCCTTCTGATGCTCCATCTCTTGTGGGATCCATAATTAATATATCAGCTTTACCTTGATGGGTTTGTAAATAAGGCTCTACATCACTATGAACCATTTGAATGTTTTCGATTTGATTATATTTTTTGTTGTTTAATGCATCTTGATGTGAGGACAAATTTGACTCAATAGCTATAACTTGTTTAGCTCTTTTAGCAGCTAAGAGCGAAATTGTTCCAATACCTGAATATGTGTCTATAACGACATCATCAGGATTTATTTCAGCTAAATCTAATGCTGTTTTATAAAGTTTAATCATTTGCATTGGATTGATTTGATAAAAGGATTTAGATGATAATCTAAAGGTAATATCATCAATTTTATCTTCGATATATCCTTTACCATATATGATTTTCTCTTCATCCAAAAGAACTATTTTAGTCTTTTTGCGATGTATATTTTGAATGACAGTTTGAACTAACGGATGCTTTTTTACTAAGTCAGCTGCAATTTTTTTACCATTTGGCAATAGATTACCATTGGTTACAATAACAACTAACATTTTCTTATTTTGATAAGATTTTCTGATCATAATATGCTTAATAATGCCTGTATCTTGATCAATATCATACGCAGGAATCTTATATTTATTTAGCAATTCCTCCATCGTTTGAAGCACAGCATTACCATCTTCATCTTGAATATGACATTTAACATAAGGGATGATAACTTTACTGTTTTCTTGAAAGAGACCTAGTCTTAATTTCTTGTTTTTTGTGGTTGCACTTGCAACAATCTTATGTCTATAATTAAGTGGCTTCTCACTTTTTATTATTGGTAATATTTGTGTCTTAATATTATTTCTTAGAATAAGTTTATAGATGAGATCCGTTTTCATTCTGAGTTGTTCATCATACTTTATATGTAGAAAATCGCATCCTCCACATTCATAAAAAATCGGACAAATCACTCTTGTGCGATGAATAGATCTAGTGATGACATCATGCTCATGAATAACTTTATTTTTACGGTTAATAAATTCTGCTTTCTCTTGAGGAAGCATATACCGAACTTTAAAATTATTTTCACAAACCGCTTCTGTCATATCATTTAATTTTATACAATTGATTTCCATAAATTACCTCTCTCATATTATATCATTAAAAAGGAAAAAGGGCTAAGCCCTTCTACTTATTGTTAGTTTATTTATTTTGATTTCAGCAATTCTTCATGCTTGATTTTATAAATTTCTTCAACTGCAAAACTTAATTTTGTAACAACATTTTTCTGAGTTAATGGGTAAATATAATATGTGTCATCGTGAGTGGACAAATCTAGACAGTCACCCTTTTTAAAATAGTCATATTCAATATGCAAACCATACATTGAAAGAGGTGGTTTAACCAACTCTAATTTATGATCAAATTCTTCTCCCTCAAGAACAAATCCATTGAGATCATGTTTCAGTTTACCCTTTCCTAATGGAATATATCCGTCAGCATTAGGTAATGATTCAATATTTACTTCATCTTCAAATAAATATGTACCTGCTTCTATCTGTTTTCTAACAAATGCTCTCTCAAACTCATACCAATCGGGTATATGAGGGAATTCTGTCATGCCTTCTGTAGCTTTTAGTCTTCCATAAAAGTCCATCACATAGGTTTTATGACATGATGTGCACCAGATTTTATCATGATCTGAATCCATGACATGCTCTTTCAAACAACTTGGACATTGATACAGAGGTTTATGAAGATTCTTAGCTCTATCCTTAAAATCAATTTTTATCTTATTATCAAACTGCCACTTATATTCATCATAAACAAAAGCCTTATTAATTCTGGCATTGATTTCATCAACAGATAAGGTATCAATCTCATCTTTTGTAATGATTTGTGTCATATCAGCTGCAAGAGGTACTTTGCGCATATCTAGATTCCATACAGGTTGAGTTAAGTAATTACCATGCATATTGAGCATAACAACAGGATGCTTTAAAATTTTAACCATTTTACTCAAAGAATCTGGTAGAATTGCATTTGTCCCAATCAAAGAATATCTTGCTTCCGGATAGATCGCAACAATATTTTTTAATTTATCTAAACTATACTTAATCTGTCTGACTAGTTTAATATCACTCGTAAATTTGCGTTTGCAAATTGCGCCTACATTTCTAAGCAACCACTCTCTATTGATGAAACCATCAATTGCGACAATATAGTTGGCTCTTCTAGGGAAAATTGCTGCTGTTGTGACCTTAAAATCAATAAATGCATGATGTGTAGCAAGTAATATATAAGGTGGTTTTAGACCTTTCATATTAACCTTATTCACTTTAAGTTTCCTATTCCAAATCGTTGGAAAACTAAGTAAATACGCTATTGGTGTTAGGAAAAACTTTTCTTTCATAGGTTTCTTATCAAAATCAAAATGCTTGAGTTCGTCCATAAATACCTTCCATTTCCTATTGATTAATATTCTTTGTGCAAATAAACTACTTTATTGTTACCCTGACTCTTTGCAAGATACATTGCATGATCAGCTCTATTGATTGCTTGCATTAAGCTTTCTTTAACATCCAAAATAGTTGCTCCAATTGAAATCGTTGTCTTAAGATTTTGTTTTAAACCTCTGGTAGTTGAATTCTTGACTAAAATTCTTAATTTTTCAGCAACATACTCCACATTATCTTGATCTATATTTCTCAAAAGAACAAGTATTTCATCACCACCATACCTTATGACATAGTCATGTGCCTTCAAGTTGTATTGAATTGTTTTTGATATTGTTTTTAAAATTTCATCACCTATTAAATGTCCATGTTTATCATTGATTTGCTTAAAATCATCAACATCTATAAAAAGGATGCCTAATCTCTCATCAGTTGATATGCCTTTTGCAAGGTTTGGGAAATCTTCATGAAGAAATCTACGATTAAATAGCCCTGTTAAAGGATCCAGTAACGAGAGTTTCTTTTGAATCATTAGTTCTTCAAGTAAAAGATTCTTTTCAGTAACATCTGTAAATACTTCAATGGCACCAATAATTTTGCCATTTTCTTCATAAGGAATCACTCTGACATGCACTCTTACGCGATGACCATTTCTATGATGTAGATAGACAAAATGCTCCATAATTTCATTTCTTTTTATACTTTCAACTAAAGGGCATCCTTCAATACAAAGATTTTTCCCATCATCATCCACATGATTAAGCTTATTATCAAAACAAAACGAGTTGACCATTTCATCTTGTCCAAATCCGCTAATTTGTGAAGCTACAGGATTAAAATATAGAATTCTTCTTTCAGTATCAACAATGTATATTGCTTCATGAAATGATTCAAAAATCATTTTAAGCTTTTCTAAAGTTTGCATCATCCACCTCTATTTATTTTACTTGGAAGCCTTGTCGGGTTTGATTTCCCCAAGAGCCAGTATCTCGTAATGCCGAGAAAGTAGAAAAAACACTTTGAAGACTAATCAATTGACGATAACCGATGTTTTCAAGAATTGATATTAATATTAGTATACCAGTTTCTTTATCAGAGTAGAAAATATTTCTCTTTTCAGCGATAAATAATGAAAACAAAGAGATCACGATACCAAAACCAATTGTAACAACTAATAAAACAATGATAAGAGCTGTGTTTAAAATACCCATTACTAATCCTACGAATAAAGCAGCATAACCAACGATTTCTAAAAATGGACCAATCATTTCAAAAACGAAAAAATATGGAAAACTAATCATGCCAGGTTGTTTATATTTGAGATTGAATAGTAATTTTCGATGGTAACTTAAAATATCTAGTAATCCTCTTTGCCATCTATTTCTTTGTCTTAACAAACTTTTCATATTATTTGGCAATTCAGTATAGCAATTCGCATGATGAACATATTCAACTCTATATGCATTTTTAGCTTTAAGTGCTTCATATGTTAATCGAACAACTAACTCCATGTCTTCACCAACAGTGTCTTTTTTTAATTCTCCACTTATTGTTAAATAACCACCCGTGTCTAATAAAGCTTTGCGTTGAAATATACCAAATGCACCAGATATGATGAGTAAGCTATGGATCTTAGACCAACCAATTCTTCCTGTCGTAAAAGCTCTTAAATATTCTAAAGTTTGAAAACGAACCAATGCTTTAGTATCTAATCCACTATGTTCAATCTTCCCTCTATCAACGATACATCCGTTGACTGGAACAATATTTCCACCTAAAGCAATATGATTTGTTGCATGATCAAGAGTAACACTCATTAATTTGAGTAAAGCATCTTCCTCAAGTAAAGAATCAGCATCAATACCACATACATAATCATTTTTAGCAACATTAATTCCTAGATTCAAAGCATCAGCTTTACCACCATTTTGTTTATCAATGACGATGAGATTAGGAATTTGTTTATTAACATAAACACCTCGTAGTGCTTTAGTGTTCAATTTTAAATTAAAAAAAGGATGTTTTCTTTCTAAGTTAAAATGATTGATTAAGACTTGAACAGTTTGATCTTTCGAACCATCATTAACAACAATAACTTCATATTTTGGATATTTTAAGTTTAAAAGTGATGTCACACTCTCAATAATACTTTTTTCCTCATTATAAGCAGGTGCCACGATAGATATGCTAGGTAGGATATCATGCTCAAACAACAACGTTTGAGTCTTGATTTTCCATAGGTCAAGTCTTTCTTTCGAACCTTGAAGAGAAATTAAAAGCAATAAGATATAAATACCATTAGCAAGCATAAAGTATACAACTAAATATCTATTGATACTGACAATTAAGTAATTGAAAACATTAACTGTTCCACTAAATATGACACTAAGATGTGAAATGAAGAAAATCAAAGGAAATAGTAAAATTGCAAATATAATCCATGAAATAATCCAAACAACTTTCTTTTTTTCAAAAGGAGCTTTTTCTCTAATTAAAACTGGTTGTTCCTGCTTTGATAAACCAATTTTCTTTAATATTTTTGATTGAACATAAATTGTAAATTGTTCATTGAGATATTGATCACTTGCTGCTAGTTTCTTCATCATAGGAAGTAACTGCTTCTCAATATTCAAATCTCTATTCAAATTAAGAAAGTCAATAATATCTTCAATAATATGCAACTTCATCATATCTTCAATAATGTTTAAAATATAATCAAAGCCTGGAGACTCAAGTTTTAACATAAGATAATCGATTCGATGAGATAAGACTTTGGCTATAGCAATTTGCTGATGTTTGTTTTTTATCACATGATACTTTTCTAGAATGTAGAGCAGCAAATCGGCTGAGTCAAATACAATTTTAGATAAACTGCTCGTCCGATCAGCATCGAGTGAAGTACCATTCATTGATTTGAGTAAATGATCTACCATTTCTTGAGTGACAACTGATGCTGATGCTCTGATAGAAACCCTTTTGATCTCATCACTTTCATTTTTACAAAATAAATCATTTGCGATTTCATTTGGGTGCATTAGAGCAATAGCTTCAATAGCAAGGAGTTTGATATCACTTTCTAACACGGATTCATGAAAAGTTCTTAAAGCATAATCTTTTAGATTTTCGTCAATATAATTTTTTGCTAAGACAAGTAATAGTTTTTTAACTTCTTTTCTTTGATCATTAAAATACTCAGGAATATAAGATTGAATTTTAACGTAATGATTTTTCATGAAGGCAAAAACCCATTTTTGATAGTTCTCACTTGATCTTTCTAAACTGTTAATAATTTGATCAACAATAGAACGATCAAGAATATCTCTCAAAGAAAAAATGAGATAAAACAAAACACTTTCATTCTTTTCTTTAAGTAATCGTTTTTTTAGAAGTTTCCATGATAATTCAGTTTTAAGGACACTAACGTAAAATATTGCCATCTTTCTTTTAATTTTATTGAGCGAGTTTAATTTTCTCATTTGAGTTTTAGTGAATTTCATTAAACTCAAATCAGCAATAACTCTATTTCTAACCTTTGGTTCTATTTCAACATGAGTCTCAATATCAATATATGCATCAAAAAAGAACTGATTTGTAAGTTCAGTTGTTACATCTTCTTGATCAATATATTTTTTGAATAAATAGTCTCTCGCTTGACCTTTAAGCTTAAGCATGTGATAGTTATTATATTTTTGAATTGCAATCGCAATAAAAAGGATAACTGAAATAATAATAAAACTAAAGAATATAATCCATGCTGTCGTTATACTCATTGTTGATTCACCCAAGTCTGGAACCTTTTAACATGTCCAATCAGTTCGTCTGGGATAATTGGCTTTTCCAGCATTAAATTGACGTTGAGTATATTACCTCTTTTAATATTCTCTGATGTTTTATTATGCGAAACCATAATGAAAGGTATTTTAGCATGATCTCTACTCTCATTTAACATTTGTTTTAATGTGAATCCATCAATCTTAGATAAGTTGATTTCAGAGATAATAACATCAATTTTATGTAGATCAACAATTTCAATAGCTTCAACAACACTATGTGCTATTTTTACATCAAAATTGATCCGTTTAAAAATTCGATTCAGCATGTTTAAATTAACTTCATCTTCATCGATAATTAATAAACTGCCTTCAATATTTTTCGCGGTAACAGTACTACTATTTACAATAGAACCAGTACCTTTTTTGATTGCTAATGAAATTCGTTTATTCAGTAAATCAAAAATATCTCTGATTTGTTGGTCAATATCGAGATTTGAATCAATCTCATCTAAATCAACCGTGCTTATCGATACGGAAACAGATTCTATAAATAAATTTGAGTCTGCGATTCTATTTCTAAAATTTAGAGCTGATGTTTCAATATTTTTCGGAATAGTACTTTCTTGATAAATAATAATACCTGGCCCGTTTTGTTTGAAAACTAAAGAATCAGGTCTAATGGTTTGCTGAATTTCATAAGCCATATTTCTAATTGTTTCATCACCAGTTTCTTTTCCATAGCGACGGTTGATATCCATCAGTTGATCGAGTTGGACAAGAATGAACCCCTTAGTTTTGCCTTCAGTTCTACCTTTATCAAGATCATTTTTTAATAATTACTGGAAAAAGTCTTGATTATATAGTTTTGTGATTGGACATCTCATAAAGCGGTCCATTGTATTTTCTATTTCATTATTTAGCTCTTCAATATGAAGTACTAATTCATCATTTGATTGTTTTAATGAATCAGCCCTCATCGACATTTCGATAAATTTAGACAAATATACATTAGGTTTTGGAATGCTGTAATCACTGTAGTAACGATTGACAAGTGGTTCAAGTATTGTGATCCATGACAATCCTTTTTTAACATAAATATTTTCAAAAAAACTATGCCATAATTTATAACCATCTAATGTCGTTTTATTTAACATCAATGGATCTGGTTGCAGATTCATCGATGTTCCTACAAATGCATTCAAAATTTCAATTTTAGGATATGATTTTTGTAAGTGATTAATCATGTGGTTAATGATTTCTCGATAATTGATACATTTTTCTCCAGCATCATCATAAAAGAAGACTTGATAGTTATTATAAAAGTCAAGTTGAATTTCAAACTCCATGATATTTTCTATGATTTGATTGGTTATGATATAACCCATTGTTGGATAAATCGTTTTTATATTCAGCTCATGAACAATTCTGAGAGGTTCTTGTAAGAATGTACTATTTGGCATATTACTTTTATGATAAGAAAAGATAGAGTTTTTAATATGATTTAAACTTGGTAATAAAATACCATCATAATAACTAGAAAACAAGCTAGATGAAAATAAAGCTTGATTCATTGGAATATAAGTCATAAACATTTCAGGGAATGGTAAAAAGTTCATAGGAATAAACTTAAAAATGAATTGATCCTTAAAAACAAGTTCACAGTTCATGGAATCGATGACTTGGATTTTAACAATTTTTGAAATACTACTCAGTTGTTTTGCAAAATACTGATTTGTTAAAATTATGCCTCTAAACCCATCGACAAGCAATTCTTTTAATGAATCTAGTGTAGAAGCGTTTACTTGTTGAATGACAATATGAGTCATTTTTTTAATTTCAATATATTGCTCAATTTCAGTTTTAAAAACCTTGACAACCTGGATAGGAGGTATGTCAATTAATATATTTAACTGCTTCATTTGAATCAAAAAGCTGTTATAAGCTACATTTCTTTCGATGATTAGCGGACCGATGTGTAAAATTGGATTTATAATCATTTTTTGTTCTTCAGAAATTGGCATCTTATCCTCCTTAGTTCATTTATAATTTTATCATATAATTTAAATCATTTATTTAGTTTCCCCAGATAAAGATATTAAGATTATCTTAATTTAAGAAAAAAGCCTAGAAATCTAGGCTATTAACTCCATTTTTTTGGCTGTTTTATATATAATCTCGACAGCTTTATCTAACTGTTCTTTTGTATGTAGTGCAGAAACCATGCATCTAATTCTACCTTTACCTTTTGGGACGGTTGGAAAAATAATGCCTGAAACATAGACACCATTTTTGAGTAAATTTCTAGAAAATTCCATTGTTTTACTCTCTTCACCAATCATGATTGGTGTAATTGGTGTTTCGCTATTTCCAATATCAAATCCATATTCAACAAGTTGTTTTTTGAAATATCTAGCATTATCCCATAATCTATCTGTATGCTCAGTAGATTCTTCTAACATGTGAAAAGCTTCAATGATTGCTGCTACAGCTGAAGGCATCATGGCTGTTGAAAACAACAATGGTCTACCTCTATGAAGCAGCCATTCTTTCATCGCTAGTGTTCCACAAACGTAGCCACCAACAACACCAATTGCTTTTGACAAAGTTCCAACAATAAAATCCACTTGACCATGTAAACCATAATAGTCAACAGTTCCTCTACCTGATCTACCAAGCACACCAGACCCATGTGCATCATCAACATAAGTTAATGCTTTATATTTTTTTGCTAATTTAACAATATCAGGTAATTTTGCAATATCACCATCCATCGAAAAGACACCATCAGTAATGATCAAAACATTATGATATTGGTCTCTTTTTTCCTTAAGAACTGTCTCTAATGATTGCATATCACTATGTTTGTAAACGGCTCTACTAGCTTTAGAAAGTCTCACACCATCAATAATAGATGCATGATTAAGTTCATCTGATACAATCAAATCATGTTCATCAGTAATCGCTTGGATGACACCAGCATTTGTAGCAAAACCAGATTGAAAGACTAAAGCTGCTTCTTCATGCTTAAATCTAGCAATCAATCGGTCTAATTCTTCATGAATAGTCATGTTGCCAACGATGGTACGTACAGCTCCTGCACCTACTCCGTATTGATCAATAGCTGCTTTAGCAGCAAGCTTAAGTCTTGGATGATTAGCAAAACCTAAATAATTATTGGACGATAAATTGATAACGGGTTTACCATTGAGTTTGATGATTGCATCACATGGACCATCATTAACCGGTAACTTACGATAAACGCCATCAGCCTTTAATTCATTAACTTTTAAAAGTAGATATGACATACTTTCCTCCTCTATTTGCTATGGTATAAGAACGACTTTCCCACTATTTCCAGATGCCATCAAGCGAACTGCTTTATCATATTCTGACAAAGGAAATACGTGTGTTACTATTTTATCTAAATCTAGTTTGCCACTTTCAACGAGTGCAGTGACTTGATTCCATGAGTCAAATAAAATACGTCCAACAACACCATAAATGGTAATGCCTTTAAAAACGACATCATTTGATAAGTCTATTTCAATATTTTCAGGTGTAATACCTAACATGGACATCTTTCCACCAGGTTTAATATATTTGAATGCAGCTTCAATGGCTTGTTTATTACCTGAAAACTCTGCAACCACATCAACACCCATACCACCAGTTTCTTCTAGTACACGCTCAATAACATTTTCTGTAAGTGGGTTGATGACAACATCTGCACCTAATTCTTTTGCTAATTTAATGCGATATTCATTGACTTCAATTGCGATGATTTTGCTTGCTCCGACAACTTTTGCAATGTTGACACCCATCATGCCAATGGGACCACAACCTACAACAGCAACTGTTTTACCTGAAATCTTAAAATGAAGCATCGTATGTACAGCATTTCCTAATGGTTCTTGGATCGATAAGTACTTAGGATCAATGCTTGCATTATTAATAATTAAATTTTCAGCTGGCATTCTCGCATATTCTGCGAAACAACCATCTGTATCAACACCAATAATTTTTGTATTTTGACAAATATGAAATTCACCTCTACGACAAAATTCACATTCATGACAAACAATATGTGTTTCAGCTGAAACAATATCTCCAACCTTAACTTTTTTTACTTCGCTCCCAATATCTAAAACTTCCCCACAAAACTCATGGCCAACAGTAAGAGGTGGCTTAATTCTACCTTGACTCCAACGATCCCACTTGTAAATGTGAACATCTGTTCCACAAACTGATGTTGCTAAAACCTTAATAAATACATCATTTGGGCCTAAAACATTTGGAACTTCTTTTTTGACAATCTTGAAACCAGGTTCTCTGGCTGCTTTGATTACAGCTGTCATTTCCATTATTCAATGCTCTCCTTTTTTATTCAATTGTTCGTATCTTTAATTCTATTATACGCCTGTGTGTAAGCGAGTGTATACCTATTTTATATTTTTAATATTTATCTTGAACAATTCTTAATAATGCAGCACCGGATTGTTTGAGTTTAACCAAGTAATGGCGCTCATTATAGACAAATCCAAAATCTCTTCTTAAAGTAATTGTTGCATTTGTAATCTCATCAATTGGTATAATTTCTGATGAAGCTCCAGAAATATGCAAAGCATAATCATGGTAATCAATATTGATCTCACCAACTTCATCTAAATGATCATCTTCTCTATTCATGTAATTAAGGAATCCGCTTGAATGAATATTTGCTGCTCTAAGCTCTTTAGAAAAAGTTCTTTGGTATTTATTCCAATCAAGTAAATTATCAAATTTAAAGTCTTCAATGAAACCAAAAATATTCATTGTACCCTCGTGTTCACACGCTGTACATCTAACCTTATTATTCTTTGATTCTAATGTATTAATAGATTGACAAAAAGGACAAACGTAAACAACATTTTCAATACCTTCTGCAAGTTGTTTGCCAGGATGAGGTATCATCATTTCTCTTTGATATACATAATCATTATGATAAAGTGCTTTTTTTATGATTTCATTGATTTCTTCAACACTTAAATCTTCAATTTCTTCTTTTCCTATTGTTAATTGATAATTTAAATGAATTCTTCTGTTTTTTCTCTTTCCAGTTGCCCATCTTGGTTTATTTAAATAACCACCACTCACATTGCACGTGATGACATCCACTCCAAGTTTCTTAATAAGTTTCATAGTTGATTCTTCAATGTATCCTGTTTCTCCATAAAATGTTGTATCGCCTTCAGGAAAGATTAAAATTGGGTATCCTCTACGGATGGTGCTAATTAAGTCTCTAACTGTTGAAGTATCACTTGCTCCTTTAGATTTAGGAATCACGTGAGCAACTTGAGTAACTAAAAATTTCGTTGGTTGTTTTTTAAACAAAGTTTGTGAAGCAACAATAAAAGGTACCTTTTTAAAAGGTAGTGGTACATGGATGACATCAAACAAAAATGTATGATTTGCAAGCATGACATAGGGCTCTTTTCTTTTGAAATCAACACCTGGTCCTTGAGTAACTTTGCGCTTAGCATCCATGCGCATCCAAATATGGACTAAAGGTCTAATTAAATTCAATAAAAATGCCTGTTGTTTATCTCTATTTTTTCTTATCATACGTTCACACTTAAAAGATAAGCTTGCAAAAGAATTAACGTCTTTGCATCACCAATTTGCTCTGTTTTGATTAAGTCTTTAACCTCATCCAAACTTAAAAAGACACATTCGATGTTTTCATCAACATCCATTGCCTTAGGATTTTCTATTTTTTCGCAGTTCTTTGCAATAAATAAGTCAACATACTCGTTTGAATAACCAACACAAGGATAGATACGTTTAAAAAAACTCATTTCGGAAGAGATATGACTCGTTTCCTCTTCTAATTCTCGGTGTGCACATTCAAAACTATCCTCATTGATATCATCTTTCTTACCAGCTGGAACTTCTAAATTCACTTTTCCAATCGGGTAACGATACTGATTGATTAAGATGATTTTTTGATCTTTTGTTATTGGTAATATTGCAGCTGCACCAGGATGTTTAATATATACTCTTTGGCTTGTTTGCAGATTATCTAAAATCACTTCATCTTCGTAAAGCTTCATAAATGAACATTCATAGACAATCTTACTTGATTTTGTAGTTTCCTTCATTTTTAAGCCTCTTATTCTAATTAACTAAATTTCGATCTTTTTATATAAATTCACTTGGTCAACAATTAAGTTTCCACCATGTACATCATAAGTAACAATTGCAGGAAAATCTTTAACCTCAAGTTTGTAGATTGCCTCTGCTCCAAGATCTTGGTAAGCAACAACCTCACTGGTTAAGACACATCTTGAAAGGAGAGCACCAGCACCACCTACTGCTTGTAAGTAAACGGCGTCTTCTTTAATCATATCTTGGATGAATGCATCACTACGATCGCCTTTACCAATCATGACTTTTAGTCCCTTTTTCATTAAAGGTGTGCTATAACTATCCATCCGGTAACTTGAAGTTGGTCCGCATGAGCCAATCGGTCTATTTGGTTTTGCAGGTGTTGGACCTGTATAATAAATGACTTGACCATCAAAATTGACAGGTAATTCATTGCCTTGATTTAATGTTTCAATCATTCTTTTATGTGCAGCATCTCTTCCGGTGTAAATCGTACCAGAAAAATAGACGATATCTCCCGCCTTCATCTTGATAATATCCTGTTTTGAAATAGGTGTTTTCAGTTTCATGTTATAGCCTCCTATATCACAACTGATTTATGTCTTGAAGCATGACATTGAATGTTGATTGCAACGGGTAAGGATGCAATATGACAAGGATAAGATTCAATTTTAACTGCCAAAGCAGTTGTTGTTCCACCAAAGCCCATAGGTCCTACACCAAGTTGATTAATTTCATCTAGTAATTCTTTTTCTAATCTATTTAATATAGGGTCTGGATTTTCATCTTTGACATCACGCATT
>Ga0180007_10005204_pt1 | contig 13315 bp, 8 predicted proteins | sample MM_PC_MetaG_FD_121122 | JGI IMG/M metagenome (GOLD analysis project Ga0180007, IMG submission 121122) | Groundwater microbial communities from the Aspo Hard Rock Laboratory (HRL) deep subsurface site, Sweden - MM_PC_MetaG | ecosystem: Environmental > Aquatic > Deep subsurface > Groundwater... | reverse complement strand
TTGCTCCGCGCTTTTCACATCCAGCCTCGTTTCAATTTCAGCCAGAAGATTTCGCTGATCTTCTATTCTTTTCATCAGCTCTTCATCAGAATGAACGGCGTGGCGCGCCTTGGTTCGGTAATAGTCGATCACTTTGTTTCTCGCAATTTTGTAGAGCAATGCATTTAAATTTTTTATCTTTTTTCCCGTGTTGTTTATGTACTCCCATGTCTTCAGAAAAACTTCCGATGTCAAATCTTCGGCTTCTTCGGTTGTCGCTACTTTGAACAGAATAAACCGGAAAATCCGATCAACATAATAATCATAAAGCTGTCCGTACGCGTTGGCGTCTTTGTTCTGGCGGACTTTGAATATTAGGTATTTTTCTTTCAGTGATGTACGTTTCATCTATTATGACGAATGAAGTTATTATTTGTTACAAAAAGGCTTTTTTCTCTCAAAAAACCTTAATCTTGCATTGCATTATTATAAACCAAAAAATTGATTTTGTAAATGCCAAAGCCCATTTCTGCCCTAAAATAGCAATAAAGTCAAACCCTGACTGCTTGACAAAAATTCTTCGTTGATTTTATAATGGAATAAAGCTGTTTGTATACACCAGTGTAGACAAACGCAGTTAATTATTATTGATATGGAAAAACCCAAATTTCCCATCAGAGTGTCAGTTTCAGAGGCGGCAAAGCTCTTTGGCGTTGACGCGCACACTATCAGAAGAGCGATAAAGCGGGAAGAATTGAAATATATTGTGGTGCAAAGCAGGTATAAAATAAATTTTGAAAGCCTGATCGAATGGTCGCAAAACAGAATTACCGTCAAAAACAAAACCGAACAGCGCGGAATCGGACAATTTGTGGACAAATGGAAAATCAAAACAACGCAAAGCGAAAAATTGATTGATGATGAAAATTCCGAATCAGCGGGAAAAAACAAATCTTCATAACAAAGAGACTCGCGCGATATTCAGCCGGTCTCTTTTTTATTTCAGTTAAAATGTTTTTCAACTTTGCGCCGGCGCATTTTTTTGCACCGCGCGATTCAACGCTTTTTCGCCGACTGCGTCGCGATAAATCTTTTCCACTGATTTCACAATTCCTTTCCAATCATAAAATCTCCTGACATGCAATTGAGCGGCTCTGCCCGCTCGTTGCGACAAAACAGGACGGCGGAGAATTATTTCCATTTTTTCTTTCAAATCTTTAACTTTTTTATTTTCAAAGGAAAAACCATAACCGCCGGAAAGGACTTCCATATTTTCCGGAATGTCAGAGGCGAGCACGGGCAAGCCGAAACTCATGGCTTCGAGCACGACAATCGGCAAACCTTCGCTCTCGGACGGATGAACAAACAGATAAGCATTGGAAAATAATTCGCGCCACAGCCGGCTGCCGCCGGAAACATTGCCCGTAAAAATAATATTGGGATTATGTTTTGCTTTTTCTTTTAATTCTTTTACATATTTGTCGCTGAAAGCTCCGGCGCCGGCGATAACCAATTTTTTGTCGGTTTTAATTTGATTGAATGCATCAATTAAATATTGCGCGCCTTTGTGGCGAACCAAACGGGAAAGAAACAAAAAATATTTTCCTTTTTGCAAACCGAATTTCGTTTTTATCTCGTCAGCGGCCGCGCGCGACGGAATTTCAACTCCATTGGGAATGTAAACGACATCAGCGTTGTATTCTTTTTTGCAATACATCTGAAGAACTTTTGAAACCGCAATCGTTTCGTGAGCGAATTTCACGGCCGCCCATTCTCCCAAATACAAAGCCAAGCGGGCGAACCAGCCCCACTTCTGATGTTTGCGGTCAATGCTGTGAAAAGTGATAATCACCTTTGTTCTCGGACGAAACAAACGAGGAATCCAGGCCAGCAGAGCCGGACCGACGCCATGATAATGAACAATGTCATAGTCGCGCCTCAGCACATCCAGACTGGCGAGAAGAGTATGGGAAATGGCATCCAAATGTTTCGTATGAATAGAAGGCAGGCTGATCAGATTGACGCCATTGAATTTTTTGCGGGACGGCGAGGTGTACCAAGGCCGGGTGTAAACAAAAACATCGCGGCCTCTTTCCGCCAAGCCGACAGCCAAACGTTCGACATGTTTTTCAATGCCGCCGAATTTCATTGGAATTCCTTTTTGCCCGATAAAGGCTATTTGCATAAAATAATTTTATATTTTTGCGGAACGATGATATTGCGAACGAAAGCGCGGATGTTTATCCGCAGGCGCGGAGAAGGCGGAGACGGATGAAATGCGTCTTTACACCGCGATCCGTTGTCACGCGTGCGTCGCAAAACGGAAGGCGGAGACGGATGAAATGCGTCTTTACACATGACGGAGATGTGCGCGGTTGCCGTCATGCGCGGATGTTCCGTTGGAAAAACGGAATGCGAATTTCTATCCGCAGGTGCGGAGATGTGGAGACGGATTGCGGATGTAGAGACGCATTGCAATGCGTCTCTACATCCGCAATCCGTCTCCACGCATGCGTCGCCGGACGCCGCGGTCGGCGCGCCGCCGTTCATTTGTAGGGGTTCAACATGTTGAACCCCTACAAATGGGTGACGAACGGGATGCGCGCCGCCGATTAAATCAAAATCTTTTCGCGAAAACTTTTTTTGAAACAAACATCAAACCGATCAACAAAAGCAAATTCACTATTCCCAGAGAGATCACCACAACCAGCGATCTGGTGGAATAAAATCCGCTTGCGTTTATTTCTTTTCCTTCACTTACCTTTCCATCATATTCCACTACTCCTTTTATGATATATTCGCCGGATTTTCTTGGCATTAACGAAACATCGTAAACAGCGGTCTGCGTCGGCTGAGTTTTCACCGGCTCGCTCTGAAATTTTCCAACCAATCGGTTGTTCTTGTCATAAATATCCAATAACAATTTCGAATCGAGCGATTCGTGTCCGGTATTTTTAAATTCCGCTGTCAAAGAAACCGGCTTGTCGATTTCCATTAAATTATTTTTCAATTCCATTCCGGTCAAAATTCCTTGGCGAAGAGAGCCGACTTCAAATATTTCCAAAATCATTTTTTCTTTTCTCAATTTTTTTTCATCTTGATAAACAGTCACTTCCGCGCGATATGACTTTGGTTCCAGATTAATATTTTCCGCCGTATGCATCATTATTTCCGTTTTCATGAATGCCGGAACCGACTCGTCAAATTGTGTAATATCATGCGACTCCAAAATATTTTCCGCATCGGCGATTGACATTATATCAATATGAACTCTCGTCGGCGCGACCGCGGTATTGCCCAAATTTCTGATTCGAAGGGACAAACTCAGAGGTTCTCCTTTTTCAATGCGCAACAAATTCATTGATTCCACTCGGTAATCGGTAATATTGGTATTTGTCACCTTTAAATTGTATTTTGCGATCGCTCCCAAGACAGCTTGCGCTGAACCCGGATTTGCCGGATCTCCGGTATTGGCCACGAATTTTATTGTGCCTCGATAATTTCCCATCTCAGCGTCAACCGGAACATTCACCTTGATCGTCACGGGAAAACTGATCGCTCCGGCGGGCATGACAAAATGATCCGCGCGATCCGAAGTGATCCAATCTCTGACAAGACCGTCGTCAACTGTCATGGAAATAAAAAGACTTTGCTCCGCGTCGCTGCGATTCAAATACAAAACTTTTTCAAAAGAAGATTCCGGCAAAAGATTATAATTGTTTACATCGGACGGAGACACGCCAAAACCGGCATGAACACTGCAGGCCAGTGAACAACCGAATATTATGCAACCGATAATCAAAAATTTTTTAAATTTCATTTTTTTATTGAATTCTTATTTTAAACTTTTTAATCATCTGCCAACGCATTGAAAACAACCTCTCCGCTGCATGAGCCGCTGACGCCCGTCGCCAGCATTTGCAATTCCCAAAAAGTGTCAGCCTCGACTGTCGGTGTTGAATCCGACGGCTGAGGCAATTCCATTGTCAGAGTTGCCAATGTGTCGGTGAGCGTCAATCCGGAAACATCATATTCAAAATCAAATGTGTTGTACTGCGCATTTCCCACCGGAATATCGGTGCCGGCCGGACAAATCATGTCAGTGCCAGAAAGCTGAATATCCAATGAACGATTGCCGGAATTTATTACACTCATAACGGCGGCTGTCGCGCTGATCTCTCCCAAGGGAATTGTGCCGTACGCTATTTCAAGAGGATCAGTATCCAAAGCGATATTGCTCGGCATTTCCGCATTGAAAATAGCCGGGCTGCCCGGTCCTCCGCCATCAGCCGGCGTTACTTCGCAGGACCAATCAGTTGCTTCGTATTGACCGGCGTCTGTCGGATCGACATAGAATTGAACATTGGCAACGCAATCATAACCGACAGTCAAATCGCCGACTCCGGATTCGCAGGGATCAAACGAAGGATTGTATGAACAGGAAATATTGCGATAACAATTTCTGCCATTGGCCGCGCAATTGGTGTAGCCGGCGATATTCGAACGAAACATCACTGCGGCCGCGCCGGTAATTTCCTCGCAACCGTCAGGATCGGTAAGCGTGGCGGTGCAAGTGATCGGCGTGGTTTGGCCTTCCTGCAAACTGGAAATGACAAAAGAGGACGGTTCTCCGGCATACGGCAAATTATTGTCAGCCGATACCGGATCGGCAAAAATCAATATCGCGATTGAAACAATTATGTAAATTATTTTTTTTGTTTTCATTTTCTCAAATAAATTCTAATCATCATCAGTGACGGCGAGAAAAGTATTTCCGCCGGTGCACAAACCGCTGATACCGGTTTCAGGCAACTTTATCTGCCAATATGTTTCCGCTTCAACCAACTGTTGCGAATCGGACGGCGGCGGCAAATCAAGAACAAGCGTTCCTCCCGTCATATACAAAATCGATCCTCCGATTTCATAATCGAAAAACTCGTCATCGCTGTATTTCTGATTTTCCACCGGAATGGTTCCTCCAGCCGGACATGTCATATTAACGCCTGACAATTCAACATCAATCGAGCGATTGCCCGTATTCTGAACGGAAATATTTACCGGCGCATTATTTATCTGTCCCAAATAGACAATGCCATAAGCGATTTCCGTGGGATCGGCAGCGAGCGCGTTGTTGCTCGGCATATCAGTGGTTACGGTTCCGACATCGCCCGGACCTTCGGCATCAGACGGCAAAATTTCGCAGGTCCAGTCAGTTCCTTCATGCGGTCCGGCATCGGTCGCGTCAACATAAAATTCCACATCAGTCGAACATTCCACAATAACCGTGAGATCACTGCCGCCCGGAGTGCATGGATCTATTACAGTGTCCAGATCGCAATCTTCAGAAGTAAGAATATAACAATTCTGGCTGTCCGGCGTACAGCTGGATCCGGCGCCAAGATCAGAGCGAAAAAAAGCGGCGGTCGCGCCTGTCACTTCGCTGCAACCATTGTCATCGGAAATTGTCGCGGAACAAATAACAGTGGTCGGCGCACCTTCATTTAAAGTGGGAATGCTAAAAGAATAAGGCTCTCCCGCAATCGGAAGCGCGTTTCCGGCAGTGGCTGAGGCTGTCACCAGATCGGCAATCGCTTTTTCCGGAAAAACAAGATTGTAAAGTCCGTAACCCAACGGAAGCAAACTCAAAGTCATGAATCCGATAATGAAAAATCCGAAAAATAATATTTTTCCATTGCTTTTGCATCCTTGATTCATAGAATCCGAAAGTCCGTTCAATAATTTTTACTTACAACAAAAATTTTTATATCAATTTCCTCGAAATAATTTTTACCATTACCAAAATCAGCGCGATTATAATAACCACCAATATTACAATAACAACATTTACCCTGAAATAGCCGGAGGGAATAAATATTTTGAAATTGTCGTACGATTTTATTATATCACTTGCGTTATAATTTGCCGAGACTTCAAAAATGTATTTATCCTCAGATAGTCCCTTTGGCAAAATAAAACTTTTCTCAAAAACTTCCGCACTGTTTTTTAAATCGCGTTCTTCTTTTTCATGAATCGCAATCGCGCCCGCTGAATCGCGAATAATGTAATCGAAAACAATTGTCTTTAATTCTTCATTTTCATTGTTAATCTTTGACAATTTTATTTCCACGGACATCTCATCGCTCGGCTTTACGCGCTGATATTTTTCAGGAATAATTCCGGCGAGCAGATATTCCGACTGATAACTAGAAGAACTTGCATTTAGCACCGACACGTTTGTCTCATGATTGATTCGATTGGAAAAATCTTTTTCATCAATTGTCATTATGCTGATCGAATATCTTCCGGCCGCGAGATCTTCCGGCAAATACCAATGCCACTTGCCGAGAGAATCGGATTTTATTTCTTCCGAATAAAGTCCGTTGTCAATATCAAAACGGACGAGCGCGCCGGGAACATTTGTCTTGCCGAGAATCAACGGCATTGTTTCCAGCGCTCCCGGCAAAACAGTGTAAGTATTTTTGATGGAAGGATCTTTTTTCGCCGGAGTTTCAATTGATTTTAAACCAAACGGCTGAGCGGAGGTTGCCAAAACATAATTGCCGGCGCCGGTATTAAAAGGAATATCAATTCCGTTGAAAAGCATTTTTGTTCCCGGAGAAAAATCAACGCGCGCGTTTCCGATTTTTTTCACCCGAAAAACAATTTCAGCGAAAATGGAATTCTTTTCCAGACCGCGATAAACCGCTCCGCCCCAGGAAATCGTTCCTTTTTCATTGTCATAAAAATTTCCGCCGGACATTACAGGGAAAGAACGGCTGAGCATAACTTTTTTCACTTCCAGCAATTCAGCCGGGAAATTCAAATTCGCGCGAACAGCATCAATGGTTTTTCCTCCGTTTTTCATCAAAACCTTGACGGAAAACTCTTGTCCGACAGCGAACTCGCCCTTGAGCGGAGAAACAATCAAATCAGCGCTCTCGGCCAGCGCCGGCGAAGCGGAAACAAAATTCATTCCGACCAATGTCAGAAATAATAATAGGAAAAATTTTAAATTATTTTTTAACATGATATTTTCGCGATAGTTAATTGTAATCGACTATGCCGTAAAAAAATGTCTCCCTTCGACAGGCTCAGTCTGACAATTTTTGTAGTCGCTTCGCCTAACTTCGGCAGGCTCAGTCTGACAATTTTTTGTAGTTGCTTCGACTAACTCAGAGTAACTAAGTAATTGAGTAATTAAGGGAACGACTAACTTAATCTCTGAATCTCTTTCCGAAAATCTCAACGAAACCGACTATGCCGTAAAAAATGTCTCCCTTCGGCAGGCTCAGTCTGACAATTTTTGTAGTCGCTTCGCCTAACTTCGACAGGCTCAGTCTGACAATTTTTGTAGTCGCTTCGCCTAACTTCGGCAGGCTCTGTCTGACAATTTTTTGTAGTTGCTTCGTTCAGTGTTTTAAGAAACTTTCGATAAATTCAACGAAAAATTCTGAGATTAAGAGACTAAGAGACTGAGAGATTGAGTAGCGCCTAAATCTCTGAATCTCTTAATCTCTTTCCGAAAATCTCAACAAAACCGACTATGCCGTAAAAAAATGTCACCCTTCGGCAGGCTCAGTCTGACAATTTTGTTGTCACTTGCCATTCCAAAAATGCATCAGTATGCTCAAATCATAATCATCCACCAATAAATCGCCATTGATGTCAGCTCGGATATTATCAAGGGGCGAAGTTGTTTCAGCCGGCTGTTTTTTCGCGGCGTTCACCAATGATGGAAAAACAAATCGATTGATTTCTTCCGGCGGCAAAACTTTTTTCAAATCCAATTTATAAACGCGGTCAGAAGTTTTTTGCGAATCCTGCCAAGTGAAAGTTTCTGAAAAGACTTTGTTTTTATAAAATATTTTCATTCTGATCTTTCGAATCCATTGCGCATTGACAGTCTCGACCCGCACTTCGATTTTTTTGTCGTCAGTGAAAATGACTTTTATTCCGGCATCATCAAAATCCCGATCGCGATCTTTGTCATCAAAAAGAATAAAATATGAATTGTCATTAATCCTATCAATAACCGCGTAATCGGAATTGACGCACTGCTCCACATCTTCGGTCGCAAACAAGCAAACATCGAATTGAATGTTATTTTCCCGATTCATTCCCGCGCGCCAATTGTCCAGCAAAATATTCAAATCATGATCATCCACAGTTCCGTCCGAATTGAGATCAGCTTTGTCCTTGGTAATAAGCGGAGAAACAAGCGCGATTCGTTCAAAAATAATTTTTGATTCAGCGCCGGTCGAACTCTTGAATTTAACATAAACAATTTTCCCGCCCGCGCCCGGAGAAAGCAACCATTTTTTTTGAGTTTCATATTTTTCCCAATCAGCATCGCGGAAATTCGAATCATTGGCAATCATTATCTGATCCGCATTTTCCGCTGACAGCATCAGCGAGACTTCCGGGGAATTGGTAAAAACCGCGCCATTATCAATTATTAAAGCCGGATTTTTCGGCGCGTCCGCGTTTTCAATATTCGCCCTTGCTATATTTGCCGCGAAATAATCATTGTTTTTATCGATCAAATGCACAAAATTAAAAAAAGAAAACAAAACAAAACCAATAACTGCGATCAGTAAAAAAATTTTTGGATTTTGTTTTGATTTTTTAAAATTCATTTTTGTTATTTTCAGCTTATAACTTTTTATAAATTCAACGAAACCGACTATGCCGTAAAAAATGTCACCCTTCGGCAGGCTCAGTCTGACAATTTTGTTGTTGCTTCGACTAACTTCGGCAGGCTCAGTCTGACAATTTTTTGTACTTCGGCAGGCTCAGTCTGACAATTTTTTGTACTTCGACAGGCTCAGTCTGACAATTTTGTTGTTGCTTCGCTTAACTTAGAGCAACTAGGTAATTAAGTAATTAAGGGAACGACTGACTTAATCTCTGAATCTCTTAATCTCTCACCGCGCCAAAGAATTCCGCGGCAATTGCAATTCCAGAGTCATCAAACCCGATTTGATATCAGCATGCGCCGGATGAACCAGCTCTGTGATTAAATTATCATATCCTTCTTTTTCCACAGTCAAATAATAATCGCGCGCGCCAACCGGAAGTCCGGAATATCTGCCCTTGCGATCAGTGATGCGCGCGGCGATCAATTGATTTGATTTTTTGTCGAACAAACGGACAATCGCGTTTTTCAAACATTTTCCGGAAACAGAATCTTTTACAATTCCCCAATTCTTCTGTTTTTCCCTGAGCGTTATTTTTCTGAAAAGAACAAACAGCGCGATTTGAATCAGAGCGATAATTCCGATCCACCAAACCGGATTTATCAGGTAGGACAAAATTGACAGAATCGGACCAAAAATCGTCAGCACATATTCGGTTTTGCTCAGCATGTTTATTCGGATAACCGATTTTGAAGGAGCGGAAACCATGTCCGGATCGATCGGAATCGGCATGATAATATCAATTCTTTTGTCGCTCACTTCAAATTCGGTTCCATAATAAATTTCTTTGTACTCGCCGTCAGCATCAACATATTCCAATAATAAACTCGGGAAATGATAATCTTTTTTATCAACAACAACAAAATATTTTCCGGCTGCCGCGCGAAAACCGTATCGGCCATTTTTGTCGGTAATGCAAGTTTTGATTAATTTTTTCTCCGTTGATTCATACAGCCGAACTCGCGCGAGATAAACCGGTTTTTTTGTAATGGAATCGTAAACAATTCCCCGACGGCGGTGTTTCCAGCCGAAGAAAATAAATAATTGACTCAATATGAACAGCAAATAAGTCAGCGCGCTGACGCCGGCAATGCCTGCCAGCCGAGCGGTCGCGACAGCAATGACTGAAGCGGCAAAAGCAATGACTGCCAGCGGAACGACTGCGGTTTCATTTACTTTTTCCACGGTCGGATTGTCCAAAGTCAAGGTTTTCACTTTTTGAATATTTTCCGCAAGCGCTCCAATAATTTCCTCTGCCGGAGGAATCAACGGAACTTCCGGCGGAACTTCAGGCAAAACGCCCGGCGGCAATTCCGGCGGCAGAACAGGAGGCAAAACAATTGCCGGCGTTGATTCGCTGTTGTCAGACTCGCTGTCGCAACCCGGATCAGCGGGAAAATCGATTTTTCCGTTGTTATCATTATCTATTCCATCGGAACACTCGGAACAAACCGGACACAGCGGACAAACAACGGGCAAAGGTTCTTCTGTCGGAGCGAGCGCTCGAATGGAAATTGTTTGTTCATCGAACAAAGCGGGATCGCCATTGTCCGTCACTCGTATTTTCGTAGTGTAATCGCCGGCCAGCGTCGGCTTCCAACTGAAAACCGCGGTATTATTATCTATCTGATCGAGTGAAGAACCGGGCAAAGCGCCAATCAAACTGAAAGTGAGTTTGTCATTCACATCCGCATCATGCGCGCGAACCGTAAAAGTTATTTCACTGTCAATGTAGCCGGATTTTTCCGAAACATGATCCAGCTGAGGCGCCGAGTTTGTCGGAACGGACATTGTCTGAAACCAGGAATCATAAGTTGTCATAATATTATTTTCCGTGTCTTTCGCGTCAACGGAAATATCAAATCGCTTGTCATAATCCATGTTTTGCGGAGTTAAGCTTATTCCGTAATTTTTCACTGATCCGGAAAAAGTGAATTTCGGCGCAATGTTCGAGGAATATTCCAGCCCGTTGACTTTGACTTTCACGCTATTGATGTCAACGCCGGTTTCATCGTCTTTCAAATTGAATGAAACATTCGCATTGACCTGAACATTGGCCGCGCCTCTTGCCGGAGAAAAATTCGCCACATAAGGAGGCTTTGTATTCGGCTGAATGGAATAATTTCCGCCATTGACTGAACTCAAAATATCATCGCTCGTTCCGTGCAAAGCCAGATTGCTGTCAGTGGTCGAGCCTAGAGTGAATTCAAAAGTGACAGGCGTGCCGGCAACATTTTGTTTCGCGCGGAAATTAACTGTCGCGAAAATTCCATTACTGCCGCGATAAGTGCTCATAAATGAAAATCCCGTCACTTTGATTGTTCCGTTCACAGGATCAACTATATTTCCCGGATAAGATTCATAAAGAGAGCCCGGCAAAACCTGAATTCCGGCTGCCGGCAGAGCGTCAACCACTTCCAAATAAACCGGATCATAATGCAGAATAACATCAGCCGCGTCAGTTTCCGCATTGTCCGTATTGACGAGAATATTTACATTGAATATTTGACCCGGAGAATAAATTCCGCTAGAAGGAGACAAACTGAAACTCGCATTGTCGCCGGCTCCGGAAATTCTCAAAAAGTCAGCGAACGCGGGCGCAACAAATTTCGCTTGGCTGTAAATCCGCTCAACTATTTTCGACAAACTTTTCAGCGGAGACATTATTCTCGCTTGGCTCGACCATTCATCATTATCATAATAATCCTGACAACTCGGATCATTCGGATAATCAATCAAGCCGTCGCTGTCATCGTCAATTCTATTCGAACACTCGGTTCGCTGTCCGCACGGAGGACAAGGCGGACATTCAAACGGAATTTCCACCACCGGCTCGAGCACGGAAACTTTGACTGCGGTTGAATCGGTTTTTTGCGGATCGCCATTGTCGCGAACATGAAAATCAATGTTTTCAATTTTTCCGAGATCATCCAACGATGTCTGCCATGAAAATAACGCGCGGCCATTGTCAGTCTGCGTCAATTCAGCTCCGCTCGGAGCATTTTCCATTGTAATTGTCAGAATATCGCCCGGATTCGGATCAGTCGCAATTACGGCGAACAACAATTTATTTCCGGCGTAAACGGTTTTGCCGCCGATGAATGAAAATTTCGGCGCTTGATTTTCCGGTTTTTTCGCTATTGTGAATTTCGAATTTACCGTTGGCATGGCATTGCCAGCAGTATCTTTTCCGTCAATTGAAACATTGACAATTTGTTCATAATCGAAAATCGCCGCAGGATCAATGGTAATCAAATAATCATTGGCTGATCCGCTGTAGCCGAAACGATTCGCGCCGGCGAGCGTGTATTCCACTCCGGCAACCACAACTTTGACAGAATTCAGATCAACCGCGCTGTCAATATCTTTGATATGAAAAGAAACATTGGTTGTCGGAGAAACGCCGGTCGCATTGTCAGCCGGATTCAAATTCGTCACAAACGGCGGAGCAATGTCAGGACCGATAAGGTAATGTCCGTCATGAACTGCGGCCAAAATATCATCGCTGGTTCCGGTTTCCGCGATATTGGAATCATGAGAATCGCCGGGATTGAATTCAAAAGTGACAGCAGTATCATCGGTCGCTTGCCGGCCTATAAAAGTGATTGTCGCGAAAACGCCTGTTCCGGCTCCGCTATTGTAAGGAGTCAGAGAAAATCCGGTTATTCTGATTCGGCCGGTTGATGCGTCAACATCATTTCCCGGATAAACGGAATAAACCGAACCCGGCAAAACCTGCGTTCCCGGAATTCCGGACATCACGTCAACCACTTCCAAATATGTGGGATCATAATAAAGAATCGCATCAGCCGCGTCAGTATCAATGCCGGCGGTGTCAATCAGAACATTTACGCTGAACGAGTGATTGAGAATATATGAATGATAATCAGGAGACAAACTGAAAGAAACCTCGGCGGCTCGAGCCGGAGCAATGGCGGAAAAATTCGCCAGAAGAATGAATATGATTGTCGCCGTGTAGATTAATCGTTTCACAGTTTTAATTTGATGAATTTTGTTGGCGGTGCGTCCGCTGTTCGTTGACGTTGGCGACGCGCGAATGGCGACGCGCAGATTACTTCACCATTGCTTCGCAGGTTCGTAATGACGGCTAGGGCAATGCGTGCGGTGTTCACCGAGGTGAACCGCCGTCGCCGTCGCGTCCGTCGTGGCAGGTAGGGGTTCAACATGTTGAACCCCTACCTGCCACGACGCGTTTCATCATTGCGAGGAGCGAGCCGCGCGAGCGACCCTTAGCCTTCGTCATTGCGGGGAGCGAGCCGCGCGAGCGACCCTTCGTTTTCGTCAATGCGGGGGCGAAGCGCCCCCCGCCTCGTCATTGCGAGGAGCGAGCCGCGCGAGCGACCCTTAGCCTTCGTCATTGCGGGGAGCGAAGCGCCCCGCTTCGTCATTGCGAGGAGCGAACCGCGCGAGCGACGACGCAATCTACGTCGTCCGCCCGTCGTCGCCGTCCGTCGCCGTCATTCGAAGCGAGAGACGAATTTTGTAGAGACGCATTGCAATGCGTCTCTACAAAATTCGTCTCTACGCGCGTTTTGCGTATTCGCGTGGCCGTCATACGAATGACAATGCGGATCGCATTCGCCGTGGCGCCGTATTGTAGCCTCGCCGTATTGTAGTGG
>Ga0180007_10005203_pt1 | contig 13320 bp, 12 predicted proteins | sample MM_PC_MetaG_FD_121122 | JGI IMG/M metagenome (GOLD analysis project Ga0180007, IMG submission 121122) | Groundwater microbial communities from the Aspo Hard Rock Laboratory (HRL) deep subsurface site, Sweden - MM_PC_MetaG | ecosystem: Environmental > Aquatic > Deep subsurface > Groundwater... | reverse complement strand
TGATTGAGAACAGAAGGGCAAGCGACAGGCTGCTTTATTTTGCGATAAAAAGAATGGCAAAAAAAGGGCTCCGTATATCTGAATTTCTTTATACATATGAAAATCAATGCTGGGAAAAGATATTGATAAGTGCGCTTAGAAAATTTTACCCGGAATGCCGGATAATCGGATATCAGCATGCTGCATTTTCTGATATGCAACTGAATTATTTTTTCACTGACTCAGATAAAAAATCGATGCCGTTTCCCGACAGGCTGATATTGAGCGGGCAATATTATATGGATTTATTCTCAAAGAGGGGTTATGAAAAATCAAAAATGATAATTGGCGGAAGCTTCAGGTTTGCTTATCTGTTGGAACAAAAAGCAACTGAGGATGTGAATGTATCAAATGGCAATCATGTCCTGGTCACATTTCCGATGGATGAGAATCAGGCAGCCGAACTTTATATGAAAATTGTGAACGCATTTGATGGAGATAGCACTAAAGTCATCTTAAAGTTCCACCCATTTTCAAATCGCAGCAAAATCCTTGGATCCAATGGCATGAGAATGTCCGAGAATTTCGAGATTAGCGATGCGACGATGCCAGAGGCGCTGAAAAAGAGCGGAACGGTTATTTACACCTCGTCAACAACCTGCATAGAAGCCATATCAAACGGAATAATGCCAATAGCAGTAAAGTCAGATCATTTTATTGACATGGATCAACTTGAGAGTTATCAGGATGCCAGACTGGTCGCGAAAACGCCGGAAGAAATAAGGGAATGTGCAAAAAAAGCGCTAGGCATGAATGTAGGAAAGGAAGCTACTGAAATTGTAAGCCAGAGATTTGCAAAAGTTGATATGGATAAGATAATGGCTGCTTTTGAAAGTGAGTAACGTTTGAGTTATAGGTTTAAAGAGAGTTCGAGAGACAAAGTAAATAAGTGATTCGATGAAAATACTCATATCTACTTCTTCATTCGGCAAGTATGACAAAGCGCCTTTGGAGAAACTGAAGGAAAACGATCTGGAAATCGTGCTTAATCCGCATGGAAGAAAACTGACAAAGGATGAAACTATCCAGCTCGCAAAAGGATGCGTTGGCATACTTGCAGGCACTGAAGTATATGATGAAAGCGTGCTGAAAGAACTCCTGCAACTAAAATATATAAGCAGATGCGGGATAGGAATGGACAGTATAGACCTTGGCGCCCTGAAAAAGCATGACATAAAGATAATGAATACACCTGAAGCACCAACACAGGCTGTTGCAGAACTAACTGTCGCTTTCATGCTTGATTGTATGAGACGGGTAACAATGCTTGATGCAAAAGTGAAGAAAGGGGAATGGAAAAAGGAGACAGGATATCTTCTTGCAGGCAAAACAGTGGGGATAATAGGGCTGGGAAGAATAGGGCGACGGGTGGTGGAGTTGCTTAAACCATTTGGAGTTGTGGTGCTTGCATATGAGCCAAGACCGGATGATGAATGGGTTGCAAAGAATAATGTAAAGCTCGTTGGACTCGAAGAACTGTTGTGTGAAAGCAATATAGTAAGCCTTCACATACCTTACAACAAAGAAACACACGATTTTATAAATTCTAATACGATAAAGTTAATGAAGGACAACGCAGTACTGATAAATACTTCAAGAGGAGGAATAGTAAACGAAAGCGCGCTTTACGATGCACTGAGATCAGGCAAACTCGGCATGGCTGCGCTTGATGTTATGGAAAAAGAACCATACAATGGTCAGCTAAAGGAACTGGATAATATTATACTCACGCCGCATATAGGCTCGTTTGCAAAGGAATCAAGGATTCGGATGGAAACCGAGGCTGCGGAAAATCTTATCAAAATGCTAGGGGAATAGAACTACCGGATGATGATAGATATGAAAGCAAAGGTTGTTGTTTTTGGCGGTGGCGGATTTATAGGAAGCCATGTGGCAGATGAACTTACCGCAAGAGGCTGTGAAGTCACTATTTTTGATATCAAAAAATCCAGATATGTGCAGGACAAACAGAAGATGGTTGTTGGAGATATGCTTGATCCTGAAAAGGTCCTTGACACGATAAAGGGGACAGATTATGTTTATAATTTCGCCGGAGTCTCTGACCTTCAGAGCGCCACAACAATGCCGGTTGAAACTATCAAATACAATATCCTTGGAACCGCAAATATACTTGAAGCATGCAGACAGGCAAATGTCAAACGGTTCGTGTTTGCAAGTACGATTTATGTTTACAGCGAACGCGGCGGATTTTACAGGTGCAGCAAACAGGCAACAGAGCTTTACATAGAGGAATACAAAAGGAAATACGGACTCGATTTCACAATATTGAGATATGGTACAGTATATGGCCCGAGAACTGATGAAAGGAATAGCATATATCGATACTTGAAGCAGGCACTCGTCGAGAAAAAGATAGAATGGGTAGGTACTGGAGATGAGTTGCGGGAATACATCCATGTAAAGGATGTTGCAAAGCTCAGCGTTGATATACTCGATGGCGATTACAAAAACCAACACATAAACATAACCGGACACCACCCGACGAAATTCATGGATATGCTTGCCACAATAAACGAGATACTTGGTGGAAAAGTGGAGATAAAACTCAAAAAGCCTGAACCAGGCGGAAGCCACTACAATATGACGCCATATTCGTTCTCGCCAAAGATAGGTAAGAAACTTGTTGCAAATCCTTACACAGATCTTGGACAGGGATTGCTTGAAGTGCTTGAGGAAATCCAAAAACAGGAGCATGTAAATAACGGAAATAGTGTGCACGGAGATAAAGACAAAGAGGAAAAATAATGGTTCTCAAACAGTATAAGATCATATTCCTTGATTTTGACGGTGTTGTTCTTGAATCCGCAGACATCAAAAACCAAGCATTCAAAAAGATGTTTGAGGCGCTTGTCCCTGAGAAGATAAATGAGATAATGGAATATCTTGAGATCAATTCAGGGCTTTCAAGATATGTGAAATTCAATTATGTCTATTCGAAGTATCTGGGCAAAAAACTGAACGAAAGCGAGATGAAAAAGCTTGGCAACGAGTTTTCGGCATTGTGCCTCGAAGGCGTGCAGAAAGCACCGTTTGTTCCAGGCGCGCACGAATTCCTTGAAAAATATTCCAAAAAAACCAAACTGTTTATAGCGTCAGGATCACCGAATCTGGAACTAAAAGAAACAGTAACGATACGCGGGCTTGACAAGTATTTCAATGGGGTATTTGGAGCACCGAAAAAGAAATCAGAGGTAGTAAATGAAGTACTTGCAAAACTCAAAACCCCAAAACACGAGACCGTGTTCGTAGGCGATAGTATGACTGATTATGAAGAGGCTGGCAAAGCAGGAGTACCATTTATCGGAAGGCTTAGCACAAAAACATCGCCTTTCCCAAAAGGCACAAAAATAGTAAATGACTTGTATGGGCTGGACGATGTGTTAAGCTCCAAAACAGGTGAATGAAATCATGGGCAACTTTAGCAAATTTATTCTATTATCATACTGGATTGATGAAAACACGCCAACATATGCAAACGGCCCAAAACTCAAAAAAACAACAGACAACAGCATGGAAAACGGGGACAGCTGCAATACCTGCAACATATTGACATCAAACCATATGGGAACCCATGTGGATGCGCCATTCCATTTCAATATGAACGGAAAAAGGATATCTGATTACAGCATTAATGAATTGATATTTGAAAAACCGGTGCATGTAAAGATCATAAAAAACGCTGGAGAATGGGTAGAGGAAGAAGATATCAAAAAAGCAACCATAGCAAAAGATTGTGACTGCCTGATTCTTGAAACCGGTTTTGGAAAACTTCGCGGTGAACCGATTTATATTGAGAATAATCCAGGTGTTTCACCGGAGGCAGTCAAAATACTGCGCACTGAATTCAGACAGCTCAGATGCATAATGCTTGACACGGTTTCCATATCAGGATTTGGCGACAGACCACAAGGCAGGGAATCGCATAAAACAGCATTTGCAGATGATGATGGAATGGGCGAGCCGTTGCTCATTGTAGAGGACGCGAATATTCTGGCGATAGAAAAGGAAACGAAATCAAACACACCGATAAACAGAATATTCCTGATCCCATGGCAAATAAAAGATCTTGATGGTGCTCCATGCACAGTACTTGCAGAGATAGGAGTGAAGTGAATGCAAACTAAAAACACTGAAAAGGATTTGGTAACCGTAATAATGCCGTGCTATAATCAGGCGCAGTATGCAAGGGAATCCATAGATTCCGTATTGAACCAGACGCACAAAAATCTCGAAGTGCTACTTATAGACAATGTATCAACAGACGGGACAAAAGAAATAGTGCAGGAGTACGAGAAAAAAGATCCGAGAGTAAGGGCAATATATCATAAACAGAACATGGGATTGGGATATTCGTTTACCGAAGGGATGAAAGAAGCAAAAGGAAATTTTATTTCTTTCACGTCATCTGATGATATATGGTATTCCACAAAAGTCGAGGAACAGCTTAAACTTCTTGAAAACATACCTTTAGCTGATTTTTGCCATACCAATGCAAACATAATAGACGGTGCAGGAAAGAAAACCGGAGAGACGATAAGACAGATCTATGGCGCGACTGTTGAGGAATCATCAGGAGATGTGCTGATGGCAATAACAAGAAGGAATATCTGCTGCTGTGCAAGCATATTGTTCAGGAGAAAGTGTCTTGAAACATATGCTCAGTTTGATCCGGCATTCACTGTGATACACGATTGGTGGTTCAACATAAAGATAGCGCAAAAGCACAGGTTCGCATATGTATCGCATTCACTGGTTGATTATAGGGTGCATGAGGGAAACTTCAGCAAAAAGAAAACGCTTTTGATGGAAGATTATATGCACATCCACAAAAGAATTGCAGACATGGGAATTGAACCGCAACGGCATCATATTGCCATTGCAACATCTGCAGCAAGAATAGGCAAAACTGCAGAGGCAAAAGAGGCAGTGCAAAAAGCCAAAGGTTTCGGACCGCTCGGAATTCAGGATCGAATAATAACTTTCATTATAAATGATTTTACAAATGACAGCGGCGCGATACTTGAAGAGATAAATGATGTGAAGCATACCTTGCGTAAAGGTTGGCATATGTTAACGAAAGGGTGACATAAACAGAGTAAAAAAACTACAATGATTTCTTGAGTGATGTGAATTGTTTCCTGAAATACTCTAATTGTTCTTTTTCATTGAATGGTGCTGCAACGGTTTTTGATAATGATGAAAGTTCAAGCCTGTCCTTTTGCGGCAACTCGAAATAAGAGATTATGGATTCTGCAAGAGCTTTACTTTCAAGCCCGACGACCATCTTCTTATTGACCTGTGAAACGAGTTCTTTTGTACCGTTTTCAGATGAAACGATAGATGGGATGCCTGTGAGCATGGCCTCAAGCACTGCAACCGGAAAACAATCACCACGACTAGGTTGGAGATAGAGTGATGAATCTGACAGACACTTTGAAATGTCACTTACGTTTTGCAGGATTTTCATACCAAACCTGTCAAATCCAGGCAGCGATTCGATCTCTTTTATTTCCATCCTTGTTATGATTGTCAATTCTGCATCGGAAAATTTTTCCTTTACTGTTGCGAAAGCATCAAAAAGCAAGTCAAGCCCTTTGCAATACGGATCGTTGGTGACTATAACTGACATGCGCCGGTTGTTTAGATCTGATTTTGCCTCCATGAACCCTGCAAACCTTGATGATGAAACAAAAGGATATGCCTTTCTGCATGGCCCTTTGACACCCACACGCTTTGCAAGCTCGATGCCATAATCCCCAAAAACAATATGGCCATCAACTTCCCTGAGAAGGCTGAGAAGCATGCGCCTTTCCATACCAGCAATTCTTCCCGAGGTTAGATGATAATAGAGCGGTCCGCTGTTCATGTTTATTATTTTCGTTTTTGGCAGAAGACCAAGTCTTCTTTTTATTGCAGGATAATAATAGCATGACTCGCACAGAGCATAACTGAATCCGCTAGGAATAGACAAAGAACTGCGCATGAGAGTTATCCCTTTAAGTGGTGCAGGCTGCTGCTTGGAAACCATATTTTTTATATAGTAAGCATATGCACCTGCCGATTTGCCAAATGCCACATGCACAGGATGTGCACCTGTAAGAAGCATAAGCGTATCAGCAGTACTATTCATAATGAAACTGTAACTGAGCCGAATTATAAAATGTTCGCATTTTAAAGCCAACCATGGGCAAAAAGAAAGAAGAAGATAATGTAAATGATACGGAAAAAGCAAAAAGCACTAAAATTCCTTTCACTGAGACTGTTTCGGAGAAAATGAATGATATTTCAACATGGTTTGAAAGGAACGAAAGATTTTTCCCTGCAATCTACCTGCTTGTAATTGGACTTGGACTTGTACTTGTCAATTCCCCTGCAACTGCGATACTGCCAATAGCATTTTTCCTGTTGCCAGCATATTTCTTCTTCAGATATCTGCTAAAATCCAGCGTGTTCACCAGCACTGCACTTGCATTGCCGTTTTCAATTGCATTTGACAGTGTAATGTTCAGGATTTCGCTTCTTTTTTCCCTTTCCACAGACCATGGATGGATTGCGATCGTAATCGGATGGATAATACTCGGACTGGCAGGATACGTGTTGGTAAAGAGATATGGTGATCAGAAAATTGAAATAGTACGCAGCACTGAAACGCCCCAAGGACATTATTATGCCTATTTTCTTATTCTCACACTGTTTGCGATTTTGGCTTATGGCCAGATATTCGGTGCGATAAAGCCGGAACAGGTATTCTGGGGAGCCCATGACGCAAACTGGCAGACCGCGCTGCTCACTTATCTTGACGGTGGGCAGTTTGAGATGCCCGCATATGTATGCGTTGGAGAGCATGGATATGATCTTGATTCTTTTACATCATCCACATCAGTAATTCCAGCATATATCACAAAAGTATTGTCAGGTATATCTGCAACAGGTGCACAACAGATTTTCATATTTTTGTGCTTTTTTATTATGGCACAGGGAATATTTCTTTTATTCACAAAGGTATTTAGCTTCAGGCATGGAATGGTTGCGCCGCTTTTCGTATTGCTTCCGATTTCCATGTATCCATACATGGCTGAATTTTTTGGTATGTGGAGACTCACGATTTTCAATGCTTTCGTACCATGGGCACTGCTGATTGGGTTTTTGTGGTTCAGCAAAGCAAGCGAGGCGTTTGTCATGGCACTGTTTGTTGCATTCACAGTAACTATCCAGCCTTTCAGTGCGCTTGTGCTGCTACCAGCATATGCAATGTCTTTTATGAGGAATTTCAAGAAAGAGCAAATTCACTGGTATGTGTTAATTGGTATAACTATCCTGATATTTGCATATTTTACATTTTATCAGATAACGTTTCAGGTGATTGGACAAAGTGGTGAGGGTTATGAATTAAATGTAGGGCTTGAATGGATAGAAAAGGCAGACCAGGACCCGCTACTTTCACAAATGTTCCAGATATCCACAACCAATCTTGGCCCGCTTGTGATGGGGCTTAGCCTATTCGCATTGTTTGGGATAGTATTTCTTTCATTGAAAGAAACTGAAAAATTTTCAGATAAACGAATACTTATGGTTGTTGTCTTGCTCGCACTTGTCCTTGCTTCAGGCATAGTGTACCTAAAGGAAAGTATGCTGCAATACACGCTTAAAATGAGATATACAGCGCTGCTTACCCTAGTGTTTCCGTTAATGATGTGCCTGGTTTATGAGATGGGAAAGAAAAGGAAATGGGTTGCACTAATTGTGGTGGCGATACTTATCATGGTATCAATTGGAACGATCGAAACGATCAAACAATACCAATATACTGACGATGATCCCAGAGTACCCGTAACCGAATGGCTTAAAAAGAATGTGAACATTGATGAGACAGTCATGTATTTTGACATCCTGCTCGGCCAGTCAGCGATTCACCACGCACAGGTAAGACATATGGAATTCCCGGCACTTGAGATTCAGACCATCGACCAACTGGCACCTGAAAAGCTAAAACAGCAGGAAAAGATATTCTGTGAATATAAAAGATACGGGCCGTTTGATGTGAGATCTGAAAGGCCTGAAATGGTGGCAGCTTATCCGCAATATATTGTTTCATACAATGAGTTCAGTCCTGGAATTCATGAATTCTTCCAGAGCCAAGGATATACTCTTGTATATTCAGACGTTTATTTCCTTGTTTTCAGGAAGGTGGGCAGTTGAGATTAGACCTGCATACGCATACAAAATTTTCAAGAGATTCTTTATCTGATCCAATAAAACTCATCACTCACGCAAAAAGAATCGGACTGGGTGCAATAGCGATAACTGATCACAATAATATCAAAGCGTACAACACTCTAGACCCCAAACTCAAGACAGACACTGTTATCTGTGGTGAAGAAATAAACACTGATAAAGGAGAGGTAATAGCGCTATTTTTGAATGAAGAAATAAACCCAAGATCACTTATGGATGTTATGGATAAAGCGCAGGAACAGCAGGCGTTTGTATTTGTCCCGCACCCGTTTGACAGGTTGAGAAAGAAAAGGCTTGACCCAACGCAACTCGACAATAAAACGCTCGCCAAAATAAACGGAATTGAAACATTCAATTCGCGTATTGTTTACTGGAAAGAGGATACTGAAAAAGCGATTTCTTTTGCAAAAGAAAATGAAAAACCAATGCTTGGTGGAAGCGATGCTCATCTTATTCCGGAAGTAGGTAAATGTTATACTGAAATTCCGAATTGCGATGGTGTTGAGGAGATAAGAAAACATCTTTTCAGAGGAAATACGAATGCGGGTGGAAGCGCAGGAAGTCCGATTTGGCATGTCGGGACTAAGATTGTAAAGATGATAAAGAAGAGGTAAAATCAAAGACCGAGCACCATATACTAATTTAAATGGTTGTAATCAATGGTATTTTAATGAAAGTCGTTTTTTTAGATAAGGACGGTACACTCGGCAAATTCGAACGTGGCGAAAAGGGATTGTTCCCAGGAACTACCAGATTTCTTATCGGACAACGAGCAAAGGGAAGAAGGTTGTATGTTGCCACAGATGCAGGAGCTGGAGGCAAGAAACATGTTAAGGACTTGCCGATAAATGGATATTTCGAAAGGGTGCGAATAGATCCATGCAGGACCGAATTTTATGTAAAACAAAACGGAAGAATTGAACGAATTCATGATGATTACCAGATGAGATTTTATTTTGAAACAGAAAAAGAACAAAAGCATTTGAAAAAAATGGAAACTGGGAGATCCAAAAGCATGAGCCAAATGAGGAGCGAACGCTCCAAGGCAGAGGCAAAAGGCAGCAGGGAAGAAGCAGAGAGATTAAGTGCTGCAATAAGAAAACTGCAACTAGAGATAAATTCTCATTTTGAATACTGGGAACAGATGCTCAATAAAGATACCAGAGAACCTTTGAAGGAATCTGCGAGATATGTGAATCCCTACGCACATTCCACGAAGGACCTGCTCCTTGCAAAGAGACGGATTGCACCAAAAAGATATACAGAAATTGATGCTGCCATGGTTGGCAATTATAGCGATAGGGGAGCAGTCGCATCAGACCCGCAAACACCATTGATTGTTGTTTCCGATCGAGTAACGAACGGTGGATGGGAACTGGTGGAACGCGTATTGGATTTACTTTTCTTTGAGGATGGGACAAAAACGTGGCAAAGTTTTGAGAGAATTTTCCAGTCTTCTGAAGTCAAGGGAAGCAACGATGGTATTTTGGTATCGCTTGATGGAATAGAATATGAGATGAAAAAAGGCACACATAATGAAAGAAGCATATACTGTCCATAACGAGAATTCTGACGCACAGATCTTAATCGAAAAAGAAAGTTTTAGTATCGACATACTCAAAAGCTGTTGTTTAACTGAGAACAAGGTTTGACATAGATAGGCTATTAATTGTATAAAAATATGTCTTCTTCAGGCTTCGGCATCATGTTCTATATTCTCGATATCCTGCAAAACACCTTGAAGTTTTTCCTTGCCAAGCATGGAGAGAATCGGTGATGAACCGAGGATTGCATCAACCAAAATCATTATCGCGCGCGTAAGGAAACCGAATGAAATTCCGATTTCGAGCGGTATACCATAAAGAGAAAGGATACCGGCACTCACTGCTTCTGATGTTCCTGCACCTGCTACGGTCGGAAGCGGAAGGAACTGTGTGAATGTAATGAATGAATGGAATAATAGGAAAAAGAAAAGACTATAGAGAGGATCTCCTAGCATTATCCCCAGGCTTGCTGCCAGAAGATACCATTCAACGCCTTTCAACGCCCATGCTGCCAACGTGGTTATTAGTATGGATGGCCATTCTTTTAGTAGATTATCTGAGTTGCCGCGCATAAGATAGAAAAGATGGTAAAGCTTGCGGCCAGGACCGAGTTTTTTCATTAATGCGAATTTTTCCAAAAGTCCTTGGACAAAGAGAAGTGCGATAAAGAATAAGATTGCAGCGATCATGATAATGAAGACAACAATTATCTGCAATTCGTGGCCATTGAAGACCCCGAAATTGTTGAGTACAAGGTAAACAAGTAGAACAGTGCATAATATTTTTATCAGGAATTCGAATAACTGAGGTGCAAATATCGAGACCATGCATTTATCGAGAGGAATGGATGTTTTGATTTTAGTGCTGTTTGAATCCATGCCAAAATTGTTTGAAGCTGTATTACTTGAAGAAAGTAGAAATGCAGAAAGGAAATAGCCGCTTCTTGCAGGAGTGAAATCAGATGCAAGCATACCGCCGAAATTTGCTTTTAAGGCTGCTATGAATGGGATTTTGTAACCAAGGCGTTTTAGCACAACATAGATCCGTGCAGACATTGCTGCATTAACGCCAAGATAAGCGAGTATGGCCAGAATAAAGAATATTGGATCTGCTTTTGAAAGAACATCAAAAACTTTAGTTATGCCAACATAATAGAGGATAATGAGAATGATGGCAAATGCGCCAATGATATTGAGCAAGTATTTTGTTTTCTGATTCATGAAATCACTTATAACTGGCAAAAAGCTTGCCCCACTCGGTTTTCGAGAATTTGTCTATAATTTTCTTTCCGGTTACCGGATACCAAAATTTATCGTGATATGTTTCTGATCCGAAAATGCACATATTGAATAAAGGACCATGGAAAAGCATTGGTTCAACAAAAGATAATGCGCCCTTGCGCGTAAGCTGGTCCATGAATATGACGGGGCTTTTTCCAGTATGGAAATGGAAATTGACATCGCGAATTGATTCTCCAACAACATCGATCTGTGCAACATCACCGCAACCAAGACCACGATCATGGGCGAGTTTTATGTATGGAGTTTTCAATGGATCAAAGCCCATCATCTTTGCACTTATGGCATCGATCGCAACCTGATCTGCACCTGCTAAAATATAGTTCTTAATTACTGGTTCCATTGTCCTTGGACCAGGACCATTGCCACACACTGTACCATCCATAACTGCGAAAACTCCTGGATGGATTTCCTTTTGTATTGTAAGAAGATCTACCAGTACTTCGTGTATTTTCTTGTGACAATGATGGCGTTTTTTCGTGATAAGACCGCCAAAGGCGTTTTTCATCGCACCAGTGGTTGTGGTGTGGCCATGACATTTGACAGTAGGAAAATGAACAATATTTTTGCCCATGAATATTTTCGGGATTTCGTGGCCATTTTCACCGAATATTTCGTAAAGTGCAAGTAATTCGCCCTTGGCTTTGTAAGTCACCCATTCTGTCTCGTTCAATGGCTGGAATTTGAGATCGTATCTTTCAAATACATCATCCCATTTGTTCAGTTTTGAGCCTTTGCGGGGAATAGTTACAACGGTTTCATTTTCAACAGGAATCAGTTTGTAACCGTCTTTTTGCATTGCTTTTACAGTGCCCTCAAGCTGCCATGGCTCGGTTGAACAGGATGGAAAATAAAGCGACCATGAAAGATTGAGTTTCAAAAGGGTTTCGATATTTTTGTCAAGCGTTTTATCGTACTCGGCAAGCTTTAGCAACTTTTCATAGTCTGCAATAACCGTAGAGGGACTTGTTTTTAGAACTGCGATTTTTGAGTTTGCCATGAATATTCACGCTCGAGTGAGATTGATTAAAGGGTAATTGCAATATGTTGCTCGATCATGCATTACCCAGCTATGCACTCCATTATCTTAGAGAATATATATACTTATGAAAAATATAATAAACCATAACAACATTCCCACAACCATCTGCTTGTCAGTAAAGACTCTCTCCGGATTTCTGGCAATGTCGCTTTTTGTTGTGGCAAAATAATAATATCTGAATATCAGGAAAAAGACAATGGGGATGGTTGCCATAAGATATAATGAATGAACTGCAATGCCAAGGAATGAGTAAAGACAATATGTAATGAAAAGGGATATACCTGCCATTAAAAGAAAAGTATTGAGAAGCTCAGATGTATAAATCTCAAAAACTTTTTTGTAGTCTTTTGCCTTGTTCATAAGCGAATCAAGATCAGCCTTTCTTTTCGAGGTACTGAGAAACAACGCCATAAGATATGTACCAAGCAGCAGCCATGGAGAAATTGAAACGCTTATTGCAATGGCTCCTGCAACAGCGCGTACCATGAAATTTGATGAAAGTAATGCAATGTCTGCAAATGCGATGTTCTTGAAGTAAAATGTGTATGACATGGTCAGGATTACAAGTAGTGAACCTGCAAGCAAAAATTCGGTGCTGACAAAACTACCCAACACAAAACCCGAAATATAAAGCAGGATGGCGAACACTGCGGCAACAGGAACACTAAGAGCGCCTGAAGCTATAGGCCTAAGCTTTTTCTTATCATGACAACGATCAGCCTTTGCATCCACAATATCATTGAGGATGTAGGATGCGCTTGAAATTATGCAAAGCGAGACAAAACCAATAATAACCTGTTCAAGCATTGGAAGGTTGAAGATATTACCTGAGAAGAATATTGCCACAAAAACCACCAGGTTCTTGTACCATTGCTTTGGACGAATTGTGCTGATAAGTTCGCGAATCATTCGATAAACACCCGATCATACAATATGGATAGATAATGATAGTGTAGTTGTACAACGATGGTAATGGATAGTTAGGATTTAATAGATTTGTTGTTCTAGTGGATTGGGGGATGAATGTGTTGGGATGGCAAATTCTTAACGAAAAATCTGATTATGTACTGGACATGCCGCGGCTAAGTGATGAAGAAAAAGAAATAATCATAAAAACCGAAGAACGCTTCAAAGAAGCCAC